>Ga0224508_10002096_pt1 | contig 17313 bp, 17 predicted proteins | sample SF_Jan12_sed_USG_4_FD_170157 | JGI IMG/M metagenome (GOLD analysis project Ga0224508, IMG submission 170157) | Sediment microbial communities from San Francisco Bay, California, United States - SF_Jan12_sed_USGS_21 | ecosystem: Environmental > Aquatic > Marine > Sediment | place: USA... | reverse complement strand
GCTCTCCCACGACCCCAGCCTGCTGCTAGAACCGCTCGCCGAGCGGATGGCCGCCCACGCCACCGACCAGCGCTACGAGGAGGCCGGCTGGGTGCGGGATCGTTATCGGGCGCTGGCCCGGGCTATCGAGCGACGTCGAGCCTGGGGAGTCATGCAGGAGGCCGGACTGCTGTGGGCCGAGACTTCAACAGGAGATGGGGCACTCGTCGAGCAAGGCCGATTTGTCGCAGCCTGGAGCGGGAGCGAGCAGCCACCACTGCTCGCTCCCGCCGACCTCGACCCCGAGCCACCACAAACTCCACCCACCGTGGCGGCTGCTGAAGAAGCGCACCTCATCTGGAAATGGCTCACCAACCAGGACCCCCGAATCATCGAAAGCTCAGGACCCCTGAGCCTGCCCCGACACCCGGTTCCCGCACTAGATCGACTGGACGCGGCATAAGCGACGAGGGGACCTACAGGATCTCGACTTCGACGGTGGTCGGGATCGCACGTTGAAGAGAGTCCGAAACCGGGCAGTGCTGGTCTGCCCACGCGACAATCTCTTGAAGCTCTTCGGCCGAGGATCCGTTAGCTGCAATCTTGACGCCGATTCGGGCCCACAACGGGCCTGCCAGAATGTCGTCGTCCATACCGAGAATGCCCCGGTCGTCCGATTCCGAGTCCACCGTCACCTCCAGCTGCGTCAGATCGATTCCCAGGTGGGCGGCACGCATCGCGATCAACGTGGCCTCGCAACTGGCGATGGCGGCCCGCATCATCCACCCCGGCGAAGGAGCAGAATCCCCTCCGCCCACGCTTTCTGGCATGTCGGTGACTAGCTCTTCGCCATTGGTGCCGGTAACCGTTGATCGGAGCCCATCAATCACTGCCGTCGCGGGGCTGTCGGTGTAGCGAGCCTCAGCGGGGTTATCTGAGAGGTAGCCGATCGCGCCCTCAATCGCTGTCCGAATCTGCTTGTTTCCCACCAGTGAGTCCTCCCTGTGATTGATCCGAAGCTAGCGGCACAAACCCGATGCCGACCCCAGTCCTAAACTCCGCATCCATGAAATTCCTCATCAGACAAGGGGACGATCCATTCGCCCGGGCCGACGCCATGCTCCTCACCGCCATGGGACTGCCCGGCGGTGGCATCGTCAAGGTGGGCAAGAGCCACGTACTCGTGCGCCCCGGCGAGGTGAGTGACTCGAGCGCCCTGATGCTCGGTGAGCGCACCATGGCCAACGCCGGCGTCTCGGCCGGTGAGTCGGTCGACGCCAAGCGGGTGATGCTTCCCCAGGCGCAACGGGTCGTCCTGGCCGGCGACGAGCTGGCTATCGAAGCTCGGCATGCCGCCCGCGCTTTGCAGGGAATCCCGGTGACGGTTGGAGACATCGTGGTAATCGATCCCTCCTATGGGACCGGCGAACAAAGCGAGCCCGTCGAAGTTGCGGTGGTTGGCGTCATTCCTGAGCCGGCCGGAACTGTCGGAAGCGGAACCGTTGTCGGATCAGAAGGCGACATGCCCCCAACCTCCGCGATCGCGCAACCCGAAGGTCGACCCGTCGGAGAGACCCCGACCACCGCAACGGCGATGCTGACCGGCCTGGAGGAAGAACTGGAGACGCTGGCCGGGTGGCTGGCTCTCCTCACTTCAGCCGGCAACCTCCCCGGCACCTGGGGGCTGCCGTCGGTGGCCGGCATCGCCCTGGAGGGCCCGTCCGGCGTCGGCAAATCCGAGCTGGTCAACGCCGCGGCCGCGGCCGCCGGGGCCAAAGTCAATGAGATCTCCCTGGAGCTGGTCTTCAAACCGGAGAAGCTGCTCGACCTGGTGGAGAAAGGCGTGAAGGAATCGGTTGGCCCCACGGTTATTTTCCTCGATCGGCTCGACGCGGTGGCCGGGGACGAGGGCATGTTTCGCAACCAAATGGGAGCCATCCTCCGCTGGTTCCTCGATGCCGTGGCAGAGAAGCCCGGCCTGGCCTGCGTCCTCGGCGTCTCCTCGCTTGAGGCGCTCGACGATGCGGTTGCTGCCTCGCCATTACTCCCCCGCCGTCTCACCATCCCGCCTCCCGACCTCAAACGCCGCCGCTTGCTCTTCGAAGCCGCCCTCGGGAAGGTGCCTTCAGACGAGATCGATTTCGATGTCCTCGCCGCCAAGTCGGCGGGGTTCTCGGGCGCCGACGTCATTGCCTCCATCGTCCACGCCTCGGCAATGGTGGTAAGAAGCGGAGGTAACGCCACCACCGAGATCCTGTTGTCGGCCATCGAAGGGACCACGCCATCGCTCGGGTCCGTGTCGCTCGGCGAGATGCCCTCGTATGGCTTCGAACGAGTGGCCAACCTCGACGACGTGAAACAGCGCCTGACCGAGGCGGTCATCTGGCCGATTCAGAACCCGGAGCGGTTCGAAAGCATGGGCATCGAGCCCCCTCGCGGGATCCTGCTGCACGGACCGCCCGGAACCGGCAAGACCTACGTGACCCGTGCACTGGCGCACGAGGCGGGCGCGGCCTTCTTCTCGATCAAGGGTGCGGAGCTGCTCGACAAGTTCGTCGGTGAGTCCGAACGCGGCGTGCGGGAGCTGTTCGCCCGGGCCCGCTCCGTAGCTCCCTCCATCATCTTCTTTGACGAGTTCGACGCCCTGGCGCCCGTGCGGGGCAACTCGAACAACTCGGTGACCGACTCCGTCGTAGCGTCGCTTCTCACAGAGATCGACGGTGTGGCAGAGCGGGGCGATGTCGTGGTGATAGGGGCTACCAATCGCAAGGACCTCATCGATCCCGCCCTGCTGCGGGGCGGCCGGCTCGAGACTCACATCCTCCTCGATCTGCCACCCAAAGCCTCGCGGCTGGCCCTCCTCAAGATCACCGACGTTCCCTTCGCCGACGATGTCGACATCGATCAGTTGGCCGAGGTCACCGAAGGATTGTCGTTTGCAGACCTCACCAGCTTGCTGCGGGAGGCCGCGTTGGGCGTGCTGCGGGCCGACCGGGATGAGCTGGCCGTCACCTGGACCGACCTCGAAGAGGCGCTGAAGCGATTCAACCTCGAGGTTGTGTAGCTAGTCGCTCTCGGTAATGGTCACCGAGTTGATCACACAGTCCTCTTGCGGCTTGTCGCCGGCGTCGGTGCTGGTGGCGGCAATGGCATCCACGGCATCCATGCCCGAGCTCACCGAACCGAACACCGTGTAGGCGTGGGGAAGGCCGGCATCGGCGTGACAGATGAAGAACTGTGACCCGTTGGTGTTTGGCCCGGCGTTGGCCATGGCCACGGTTCCCCGGGCATAGCCGGGCGAGCCCTCAAGCTCATCGCGGAACTGATAGCCGGGACCGCCGCGACCGGTGCCCGTGGGGTCGCCTCCCTGGACCATGAAGCCGGAGATGACCCGGTGAAAGATGACTCCGTCGTAGAACCCGTCGCGGGCGAGGAAGACGAAGTTGTTGACCGCTTGGGGCGAGCGCTCGGGCTGGAAGTCGATCTGGATGTCGCCGTGGTTGGTGTGAAGGGTGGCCGCGTACTTCTTGGCCAGGTCGATGGTCAGCTCGGGAGCGGCGTCGTATTGCTTGGACATGGTTCACCTTTTTGTCTGAGAGGCTGCGTGCGGTCTTGAACCATAGGACCGAGCCGCAAGGAGAGAGAACTTGTTGGCGGGACTCGTGTCTAAGTTCTCGAAAAACTCACTCAGGGTGGCGGTCCTACCCGCCGAAACCACTAGGTAGTCATGCAAGTAGCCCACACTTTTTCCGACCGCATTATCACTCTGGTCCGAGACGACCGCCGAGCGCGGTGGATCATCTACGGCTGCGTGGCGGCGTTCTTCATTCTGGCTCTCACCGCCATCCTCAACGAGACGTTGTTGATGAAGGTGGACTCCAAGGTGCAAGAAGGCACGATGGACGTGCGTACCGGGTGGCTAAACACCACCATGGTGATGATCACCGAGCTGGGCGCCCGCTACGTGATCGGGGCCCTCGCCTTCGGCCTGGCTCTGTGGGCCCGCCTCACCAAGCGCTGCAACACCACGTTGTTGGTCATTATCGCCGCCATCGCCATCAACCCGCTCTTCGAAGTGCTGTTCAAGGAGTTGGTAGGCCGGGTCCGCCCCAACCTCGACCAGTTACTCCCCGGCAACGGGCCGTCGTTCCCCTCCGGACACGTCGTGGCATCCGTCGGGTTCTACGGGCTCATCCCGCTGATCGTGTGGGAGACAACCACCAATCGGCTGGCTCGGACTATCGCCTTCTTCGGTTCGAGCATCGTCATTTTGTCGGTAGCCGCCTCCCGGGTGTACCTGGACGTCCACTGGACAACCGACGTGTTTGCCGGCCTGCTCCTCGGAACGGTCCTCGTGGTCGCCACCTACCACGCCATGAACGGCCACGGCTTCCATCACGCGAAGGCGTGTTGTGCTGCCGCCTAGCGGCTTCTTTCTTTCGATTTCTCCGCCGCGTAGATAGCTGGCACGGCTCCCGGGCGGAGAAATACGAGTGCTGCCGCCGAACTCTGGGTGAATCGACGACTGGCGCCGCCGGCGCCAAGCCCAGAGAAACCACTTTGACGGCGCTCAGCGACATTGCTGGGACCAGGATCGGTGGGCGGTGGGCGGTGGGCGGCTCGCCCTTCTCAACCCTCGCTGACGCCTTCGAGTCTGGCTCGGTAGGCGGAGACGGCTCGCTCGGCTACCCGCTCGGGGGCTTCGTTGGTGAGCTCGCCTTGGTCTACCAGCCAGGCCCACAGATCGGAGCGAAAACGCACTTGCTGGCCGCGGCTGACGATGTTGCCGCGAGTGATGCCCACCCACAGCAGCACCACCAGGCCGATGAGAAACAGCAGGGAGACGAGGATGGCCCGGGAGAAGGGGTCACCGTGCCAGATCTGGACGACCTGTGCTTCAATCGGATCCGTCGTGCGAAAGGCCCGGAACAGATACACGAAGATGTACACGCCGGTGTAAACGAGGAAGCTCAGCAACCCGAGCAGCCCAACCAGTGCCACTACTGACAGTTGTCGTTTCATGTTTTCCCTCCTCGGGGAACTAGGCGGAGCGACCGGGCGAACTCGGAAGGCTCAGTGGGCGGGGGCTTGAGACCACCGAACCAGGTGGTTTCGACCAGGACGTGGGCGGCTCGGAACGAGCGGCGGTAGACGGTGCCGAAGAACAACAACTGAAGGGCGATCAGCCCCAGCACCGATCCGGCCCCAACTCCCAGGCCGACCATCCAGGGATTCCGATAGAACAGCCCGGCGTCGTCGTTGAAGGCCAGCAGGCCGGCCGCCAGTGCGGCGGCACCCAACAAGCCGAACAGAAGTGTTGAGACGAGGTAGTTCCACCGCGGGCGCCACTCGCGCTGGCGGAAGTCGGGTCCGTCGATCTCATACCCGGCAGCCTCGGCGATGCCCACCACCACGCCCTTGGCTCCGTTTGAGACCTGTTGCCGGCGCCGCAGCCGGCCGCTTGGGAGGAGTTTCTGGAGCCAGTCGGCCAGCACCAGAATGCCCGACACAATCATCCCAACCCCCATCAGGGCAGGGACGAACACATGGAGGCCGTCGTCGCGCACGGGGTCGGGTCGGCGCTCAGTCATCTTCACCCTCGGCCTCCGTTTCTTCGGAGATCGTGACCCGCCGCACCTCACCGCCGGTCCCGTCGACGATGAGATCCTCTCCGGTCTTGATGGCGTGGGTGGCTTCGGCCACATTGAGCACTGCCGGCAGCCCGAACTCGCGGGCCACGATGGCGGCATGGGAGAGGGGTCCGCCCTCCTCCAACACGATGCCTCCGGCCACCAGAAACAGCGGCGTCCATGATGGATCGGTGCTGTGGGCCACGATGATCTCGCCCGGTTCGAGCTCCGTCCCGGCTTCTAGCGAGTCGAGCACCCGGGCGCGGGCTCGCACGACACCCGGACTGGCCGCCCACCCTTGCATCACGGGGCCCGTCTGAACATTGGCCGGCGTGACGGTATCCGGGTCGCCCTGGAATACCTCAGGCAGTGGCCCGGCATCACGCGCCCGATTGAAGGCCCGCCGGCGACGCTCCAGCTCTTGGCTGAAGACGGGCTCGGCTCCTTGCACCATTTGCTCCAGCTCGCCGTCGGAGAACAGCTCCGCATCGCTCGAGTAGACAATGTGGCCCGAGGCCACCAGCCGGTCGGCCATCTCGAAGATCACCTTGCGTTCCACTCCCCCCAACACCAGCAGGGACGACTTGGACTCCTCGCGGCATCGCAGGTACAGCGTCGCTTCGCCCACCATCCGGCGCAGCATCCGCAGACGCATGTCGATGAGTTGGCCGGTAATGACTCGCTTGAAGCGCCAACGCGGCGACGCTTTGAGCAGGGCGATCAGTTCGGCCAGTGCATCCTCGTTGTCGGTGGCCCCCCGGTCGACATCCTTGGCAAAGGAACCGAGCTGGCTCCACACGCCCACCATGTCCTCTTTCCAGGTCCGGCCGGCATACACCGCCTGAGCACCGAAGGCCCGCACACAATGGTCGACCTCATCGAGAAAGGCGACGCCCGATTGACCGAGCGCTTCGATTCGCTCGCGGGGCTCGGTCCCACCTCTCACCAATGCCGCCTGCAGGGTTGGCGTGTCGGCCACATGTCGCTGGTAGATGCTCCTGAGCAGGTTCACCCGGCCGGCCCCGACCGAGGCTTCGGCCAACGCACCGCCGGTGAGGCGCTGGGCCCACTCGACGCCGGCCTCCTCTCCCAGCCAGCGGCCGATCTGGACCTCGAGGGCCCGGTAGGCGGCGGCCGCCGCACTGCTGGAGGCGACTTCTGTGGCGTAGATGCGCCAGGCCAGGTCGCGAACCCGTGATCGATAGCGAAGCAGCCGTTGGACGGGAAGCGGTGAGAGATCGATCTCGAGATGGGCTACCCCGTGCACGGCCTGCTTGATGAGGTCAACCTCATCGGCCAGGACCCGGTTGGCCCGCCAATTCCGAACACCGGCCCGGGCCCGAGCCAACGGGCCGCCGGAGGCAATCGGCTGTTCGGCCTCCGGATCGAGGACGTGGCCGAGATACTGACGTTCGACCTCGGCCCCCGAACCGCCGGGAATGGAGGTGGCAGCTTCTCGTAGAACACTCAGATTGAGAGTGGCCCGGCCCCGGAACCTGCCAACGATCCTGCGTCCCTGACCGACGCCGGGCACACCGATGGTGGCGAACAGCGAGCGGAAGGCGTCTTCCAGCATGGGGGCATTGATCGACCACAACAGCGGGGACACGACGCCCGGGAGCATTTCGGCCACCCCGCGGGGGGTGTACTCATCTCCGGACGTCGGAGTCGTGTCGAAGCCGTCGTCGTGAACGGCCAGGGGACGAGACACGGTGATGGGGCGGGCCTGGAGAACCCGTAGTCCCTTGCGGGTCATGGCCCACTCGATGTCCTGGGGGGCGGCAGCCCGGTGCTCGATCCGCAAACCGAGGCGGGCGAGGTCTTCGAGAAACCCGAGTTTGGTTTTTTCACCGCGGGAGCGAATGGCCAACGTTCGGCGGTCGATGACGAAGCCGTGCGGCGTGACGCGACCCGAAACCAGGTCATCGCCGAGGCCGGGCACGGCCTCCACCTTCATGTCAAGCGCCGACCCCTGGGGGTCACGGGTGAACATCACACCGGCCCAGGTGGCATCGGCCATCGACTGGATGATCACGGCCATGGCGATATCGGTTTCGTCGATGCTCTCTCGCCGGCGGTAGCTGCGCACCTGGGGCGACCACAGAGACGCCCAGCACTTGCGGACCGCCACCAGCGCCTCCTCCCGGGTCTTGATCCCCAGGTAGGTCTCGTATTGGCCGGCGAAGGAGGCATGCACCATGTCCTCGGCTGTGGCAGAGGACCGAACGGCGATCGGAGCTTCCGCCAGGAAGTCGCCGACCAACGCCAGGATCTCGTCTTCCAGCTCACCCGCCATGGGCGCTCGCAGGAACTCCGCCTCAACTCGGCTGTTCTCAGCTGCGATCCGGTCGGCGGCCGGGAGCGGACCATGCTGCAAATCCTTGAGAAAGGGCTCGAGCCCAGCCTCTGAGACGAACGATTGATAGGCGCGCGAAGTGATGACCGCCGCACGAGGAACCGGGAACCCGTCTGCGACCAAGCGGTCGAGAGACGAGGCCTTACCCCCTACGTCGGTCGCAACACTCCCATGCCCTTCGAGAAACTGGGCGAATTGGTAATCCACAACCACCTTCAGGTTACGTCTGATCAGCTTTTCGTGTTGGAATCAACCGGCATCGAGGGAGTTTGCTTCCCGGGTCACAATTCCGACCGCCGCCAAGCGTTGGCAAGCGAATCGGCGTACTCGTTCCACAGCGAGCCGTCATGGGCCTTTATCCACCGCAGATTCAGCTCTGGTCGGCCCTGCAATTTGAAGTAGAGCTCCTTGATGAGGTCGAGATTCTCGACCGGGCCCGTCTTGCGCTTCCACCCCCGCTGCTGCCAGCCTTTGGCCCAGTTATTCATGGATTGGACTGCCAGATTCGAGTCGCTGAAGAGGGTCATCGGATCACCGACCGGCACCAGGTCGCACGCCTCGATGAGGGCGGTCAGCTCCATCCGGTTGTTGGTGGTATCGGGGTGGTGCCCATGGGCCTGTTCGACTATCTCACCGTCGATGACGTACACCGCCCCCCATCCCCCGGGACCGGGGTTGGGAACGGAGCCACCGTCGGTGAAGACACCGGTCTGGGGGCCGGTCGAGTACTTCGCCAGAACTTCGGCCAGGGTGAGGAGATCGCCATTTGCCATGGGGAACGAGCGTACCGCCGGCCATGCGGCAGGCCGTGCCTATCGTGCTCTACACGCCATGCGCCGCATCATCGTTGCCCTTGTTCTTGCCTTTGTGGCCGCCGCCTGCGGCGGCAGCGGAGACGTGGGCACCGTTGGGGTGCTTCCCGCCACAACACCCGACGAGTTGCAGCAACTGATCAGCCAAACTGAACAACCGCTCGTCCTCAACGTCTGGGCTTCCTGGTGCATTCCGTGCCGGTCGGAGGCACCTCTCTTGAAAGTCGCCCACGACTCGTTCGGATCGACGGTCCAATTCATCGGACTAAACGTGCGCGACAACCAGACCGACGCTCGGGCCTTCCTCAACGAGTTCGGCCTCGACGGATTCGAGCACTTGTTCGATCCCTCGGGGGCCGCCCAGAGCTCACTCGGATCGGGCGGAGTTCCCCTCACCTTCTTTTACGAGCCGGGTGGCGTGTTGGCCGAGCGCCACTTTGGCGTGATTGACGACCGAACTCTGGCCCTCAACATCGATGAGATCATCCGGCGGGCGGAGAACTAGTGGAGTTCACACTGCTGTGGGCGGCATTGGCCGGGGCGGGCGGCCTGTACGGGGCCCTGTGGTGGATGGGTCGCCGGGACACGACGGTGTGCGTGCGGGACTTGTGGGAAATAGCCATCACTGCCGGGGCGGTGGGCCTGGCGGTCGGACGGGTGGTTGCCATGCTCCGAGGTGGAGTCAACCCGTTCACCCATCTGGGCGACCTGCTACTCGTCCGGGCCGGAGTCGACACCGTGGCCGCTACAGTCGCCGCCCTGCTGGTGGCCGCCTGGCTGGCCAGGAGAGACCTGTTCGATCAACTCGATGCCCTGGCCCCCGCCGCAGTAGTTGGGCTGGCCGGATGGCACGCCGGCTGCCTCTTCCGCGATGCCTGTCTCGGGACGCCCTCTTCGTTGCCGTGGGCGTGGGCTCAGCCCGGCAGCGATATCACCCGCCACCCGGTAGAGCTCTATGCCGCGCTCGGCCTGCTCCTCGGTGGATGGTTGCTGTTTCGGTTTCGGCTCCGATACCCGGCAGCCGGCGTGGTAGCCGGCCTGTCACTGGCCTCCGCCGGGCTGATGCGGCTGGCCACCGAGCCGCTCCGCCCCAGCCTGTTGGCAGGCCCGGTGTGGTGGTATGCGGCTGCCATTGCCATTGGGCTCGGGACCGCAGTGGTGGCGACCCGCCGTGGCTCGGCCCGGGTCGGGGATGACCCGACTCCACTACAGTGACCGGCCATGTTGCCCCCGCCTGAACCAGACGTACCGGCCGTCACGGCTGCTGAAGCCGCCGAAATGGTCAAGAGCGGCGCCCTGCTGATCGACATCCGCGAGCTCGCCGAATGGGAGGCGATGCGCATCCCGGGCGCCGAATTCAAGCCACTATCCAAGATCCAGGATTGGTTCGAGGACCTGCCCCGCGACACCGACATCATCCTGCAATGCCGGTCGGGCAGCCGGTCGGCCCAGGCCACCGACGCTCTCATCCGCCAGGCCGGGTTTGAGCGGGTGTTCAACCTCACCGGGGGCCTCATCGCCTGGCATTCAGCGGCATTGCCGGTCGATCGCAGCCCCGTCGCCGACTAGGCCTGGCCGAGCCGTTGGCCGATCCGTACACTCCCTCCGTGAACGGTCGTTGGTGAGCTGAGGCCGGGCGTCCTGGAAGACACCCTCAGCCAGATCATCCTCGGCGAGAAACCGGGTACGCATACCCTGGGAACCGTCCTCGAGCGGGAGGGTGGCAACTCCTAGGGGTGTCTTCGGTCAGGCCCCGAGCTCCCGGCTGAGAGCGACCGCCCGCTCCAACACGCCGAGGGCGGCCCCGGAATCGATGGTGGTCGCCGCCAGCTCCATGGCGGCCCCGAAACCTTCGGCCAGGCCGGCGGCCACGATGGCGGGGGTGGCATTCACCAGCACGATGTCGCGTTTGGGCCCGGGATCGCCGTTGAGTACCCCCCTTGTTATTGCCAGGTTCTCGGCGGCATCGCCCCCGGCCAGATCGGACACACTGGCCCGCGGGACCCCGAAATCCTCAGGGGTCCACTCGGCGTGGGTGATCTCGCCGCCTTTGAGCCGATAGATATACGACGGACCGGTGGTAGTGAGCTCGTCGAGACCATCCTCGCCGTAGAAGACGAAGGCTGATTCAGCGCCCCGATTGGCCAACACCTCGATCATGAGGGCGCCCATTTCCGGGTCGGAGGTGCCGACCGACATGTGCTGTGCTCCCGCCGGGTTGCACAGCGGGCCGAGGAAATTGAACACGGTCCGGACCCCCAGCTGGCTGCGTACCGGCCCGGCGAACCGCATCGCCGGGTGATAGCGGGGAGCGAACAGAAACCCGAAGCCCGTCTCTTTGATCAACCGAACGGTGGCTGCCGGGTCGAGCTCGAGATCGAATCCGAGGGCCTCAAGCAGGTCGGCCGAACCCGTTTGAGAAGAAGCTGCCCGATTCCCGTGCTTGGCCACCTTGGCACCGGCTCCGGCTACGACCAACGCGGCTGTCGTGGAGATATTGAACGTACCGGCCTGGTCTCCCCCGGTCCCCACCACGTCGACGACGGGTTCGCCAACGTCGACAGTGAGAGCGGCCTCGTACATGGCGTCCACGAGGCCGGTCATCTCCTCGGCAGTCTCGCCCTTGGCTCGCAGCGCGACGATGAACGCGGCGATCTGGGCTTCGGTCGCTTGCTCGCCCATGATCTCGGCCATAGCGCTGTAGGCCTGCTCTCGCGAGAGCGCGGCCCCCTTCATGAGCGGGTTGAGTACGCCGGGCCAATCGAAGTCGGACATGGCCCGGAACGGTAGTCGGCCCGCAGGGCCAGGGGGCGAGTGGATAGATTGCAGAGATGACTCGACACATACTTCTCCCCGACCGGGTATTCGACTCGGTAGCCGGCCAGATGCTCGACGGCCATGCGATCGTGATCGACGGTGACCGCGTCGAGGCGGTGGTCCCGCCCGGAGCGGCCGAGCCGACCACCACCCTGCCCGGCTACACGCTGCTTCCCGGCCTGATCGACGTGCACACCCATCTGGCTATTCCCCTCGACGACGGGAAGGGGTTCGCATCGGTAGTCCAGCGAACGGGCGCCCAGGATGCCTTGTTGGGGGTGAAGCACGCTTCGGAGACACTCAACGCCGGCTTCACAACCGTACGAGACATCGGGCCGTGGCGCGCTTTCACCGACATCGCCCTCCGCCACGCCATCGCGGAGGGATGGGTGGCGGGACCGCGCATGATGTGCGCCGGGGCGTTCGTTACCTGCCCGGGAGGTGGAGGCGACATCACCGGACTGGCGGTCGACATAGACGAAGTGCTGCCCCGCGAGCTCCGGTTCGGTGTCACCAGCGGGGTCGACCAGATGCGGACAACCGTTCGCCAGATCCTGCGATACGGGGCCGACTTCATCAAGGTGCTGGCCACCGGGGCCGTGCTCACGGCCGGCACCAAGCCGGGAGCTCCCGAGTTCACCGAGGAGGAGCTGCGGGCCGCAGTCGAAACTGCCGCCGAGGCCGGCACCCACGTGGGTGCTCACGCCCACGGTACAGAGGGCATCAAACGGGCCGTGCGGGCCGGAGTCCGATCCATCGAGCATGGCTCGATGCTCGATGAGGAAGCCATTGGCCTCATGGTCGAGAACGGCACCTACCTTGTCGCCGACCTTTACGACAGCTACTACATCCTCGAGAACGGGCCATCCCTCGGCTACTCGGACGAAGTGATGGAAAAGACCGACATGACGGCGGACGCCCAGCGGGCCGGTTTCACACAAGCCGTGAGGGCCGGGGTGCGCATCGCCTTCGGAAGTGACGCCGGCGTCTTCCCCCACGGGCTACAGAACCAGCAGTTCTCGTACTACGTGAAGCACGGATTGAGTCCGGCTCAAGCCATCCAGAGCGCCACTCGCTGGGCGGCCGAACTGATGGGATGGGAAGACCGCGTCGGCTCGCTCTCCCCCGGCGCCTTCGCCGACCTCATCGGCGTGAAGGGCAACCCGCTGGACGACATCAGTCGTCTCGAGGGTGTCGGTCCGATCATGAAGGGCGGCGAATGGGTTGTGGGGCCGGAGCTTGGCTAGCTAAACGCCGACTCGCCCGTGATGGCCTGGCCGAGGATGAGGGTGTGGATTTCGTTTGTGCCCTCGTAGGTGAAGACCGATTCGAGGTTGTTCATGTGGCGGATTACCGGGTATTCGAGGGTGATCCCGTTGGCTCCCAGCACGCTGCGGGCTGAGCGGGCCACTTCCAGTGCCATCCGCACGTTGTCGAGCTTGCCGAAGCTGATGTGGGTGGAGGCGAGCTCCCCCGCATCTTTCATGCGGCCGAGGTGCAGCGCCACCAGCATTCCCCGGTTGATCCCCACCATCATGTCGACAAGCTTGCGCTGGGTGAGCTGGAAGGCGGCGATCGGCTTGTCGAACTGCACTCGCTCCTTCGAGTATTCGAGCGCGGATTCATAACAAGCACGGGCGGCCCCGATCACTCCGAAGAGGATCCCGAAGCGGGCCTCGTTGAGACAGGACAGCGGGCCCTTCATGCCCACCACCTCGGGAAGCACGGCGCCGGCGGGAAGCCGGACATCGCTGAGCACCAGCTCGGAGGTCACCGAGGCTCGCAGCGAGAGCTTCTGGTGGATGTCGTTGGTGGTGAAGCCCTTTGAGTCGGTCGGCACGACGAACCCGCGGATGCCCTCGTCGGTCTGAGCCCACACGATGGCGACATCGGCGATCCCGCCGTTGGTGATCCACATCTTGGATCCGTTGAGGACCCAGTCCTCGCCGTCGCGGCGGGCGTTTGTGAGCATGCTGGAGGGATCACTGCCCGAGTCGGCCTCGGTCAGCCCGAAGCAGCCGATTTTCTCGCCGGCCGCCATCTGAGGAAGCCATTCCTGTTTCTGATCCTCCGAACCGAAGGCCCAGATCGGGAACATCGAAAGCGAGCCTTGGACTGAGGCGAAACTGCGGGCACCGCTGTCACCGGCTTCTAGCTCAGTGCAAGCCAGTCCGTATTGAACAGATGTGGTGCCGGCGCAGCCGTATCCCTCGAGGTGCATGCCGAGCAGACCGAGCGCGCCCATCTCCTTGGCCAGCTCGAGTGGGAAGGTGCCGGCTTCAAACCAATCGGCCACGTCGGGAAGGATCCGGTCCCGTGTGAACTGGCGAACCGTGTCCCGCAGCAGCTTCTCCTCGGGATCAAGCAGGGCGTCGATCGCCAGGAAGTCGGTGGGATCGACGGCACCGGGTTTGATAGGAGCGCTCATACGCCCATTCTGGCCCATCCGGGGTTCCTTTGGAACAACCTCTCCTCTTGCCCCTCCCAACGTGGGAGGGGCAATGGAGGGTGTGAGCTGTCATCAAACAATCGTGACAGCCCGAGATTGGTGACCGAAGAGGCGAGACCGACTAGGCGCTGCGCCGAACCATCCGGCGCCGCTGGCGCTCGGTGGTGCCACCCCAGATGCCGTACCGCTCGCGAGCCTCCATGGCGTAATCGAGGCAGTCCTGGCGCACCGGGCAGCGAGCGCAAATGGCAAGCGCCACCGACGGATCATCGTCGGTTCCAGGGAAGAACATGCTGGGATCCTCGCCCCGGCATTCAGCCTTGGCCGCCCACGGCCGGTCCTCATCCATGTTCTCGAACGCGGTCATCTCATTGGTCATATCTATATGACGTATCGGCGCGATTTCTGGTTCCCTGTAGAAACTCCGACAACGCCTTCGACGTTCATTTCAGGGGCCTCGAACACCCCCAAGCCGGGATCGCATTGGGTATCAAGCACCAACGACGACGCGGCCAAATCGAAGGAAACAACGAGGCCCTCATCAAGAAAAGGAAGGGGATTTCCCTGGGCCCGGCGCCGGCGGCGCCGGCCGTCGAACACCCCAAGTCCAGCGGCAGCAATCGATTTAGCCGCCCCCGACCCAACGGTGCCATGGTCCGGCGGCCAAATCGAAAGAAAACACTGTGGTTTCCCTGGGCCCGGCGCCGGCGGCGCCGGCCGTCGAACACCCCAAGTCCAGCGGCAGCAATCGATTTAGCCGCCCCCGACCCAACGGTGCCATGGCCCGGCGGCCAAATCGAAAGAATGAACTGTGAGTCCGCCTGTAAGCCGGATTCTGTACGGGTTGCCCCGTGACGACCATCTATCTGGGGCCTCTGTTGCCAGTGACCTCATGCGGTCTACCTGGAGTTAGCGGGCGGGACGCCCTGCTCCTGCTTGACCTTGCTCCGAGTGGGGTTTGCCTAGCCACGTCAGTCTCCTGCCGTGCTGGTGGTCTCTTACACCACCGTTTCACCCTTACCTGCCGCAAGCGACATAGGCGGTCTGTTCTCTGTGGCACTTTCCGTCGGGTTTCCCCGCCTGGGCGTTACCCAGCACTCTTCCCTGTGGAGTCCGGACTTTCCTCAAGAACCCGAGGGTTCCCGCGGCCGTCCGGCGGACTCACAAGCAGAAGCGTACTCAATACTTCGGAGGTTGAGATCGGCTCTCGGCGATGAGTGGCTTCCAGCTTCCAGCCGCCAGCCAGAAGCGGTTCTTGCGGTGGCATGACCGGTCTACCCGTTTTGCGTCTCGCTTTTCGTGGCTAGTGCCAAGACACCGCCCATGGTGCCGATGGCCAGAGCCAGGGCAGCTCCAATTACAAGGACGACCAGATTGGCACCACTGGTGAGGGCGATGACCGACGCCACCAGGTAGAGGGCGAGCGCCGACTGGGAACCGTTGAGGGCTTCGGAATCGGAGCTGAATCGGCCGGCTATGAAACCGGCCGCGAACTCGACGACAAACGAAAGGAGTACCAGCAACACCTGGCGTCCATTGCTATCCGATGTGAACCCGGTAACCACGAGGCCAAGCACCGAGCCGAAGACGAAACCGACGACGACGCCGGTGAGGACGGGGCCCCAATAGAGGCGCATCTGGCCGGTCTAGCCGGAGACGTACTCTTCGAGGCCGGCGATCCATCCGGCGGGAAGCTGCCAATGGCGGCCTCCCTCGACCACGATCGCCATGTACTGCGAGCTGGGCTTGTGCTGCTTCTTGCCGTTTTCCTCGTAAGTGTGGGTGGCGACTTCGTGACGCTTGCCCGAACGATCCATGGCCGAGAGCGTGACCCGCACCCGGCCCTCTTCCTTCTCACAGATGTCGAGCGCGCTGAGCTGCTCACTCGGGACGTCGAAAATGGCTCCCCATACCGTGTTGCCCGGCTCGGCTTTGACGGAAGGAAGCCCACCCTTCCACGTACCGTTCTTGTACGGGAAGATCAGTTGGGTCTCTGGCAGGTGGGCTACGAACTTGAACTCAGCCTCGGGAGCGAACTCCCGTATCCGACTCGGGTTGATGAGGGTCGTGTAGGCGAAGTAAAGCATGCAGTTCTCTCCGAGCGCGAAATCGAAATCCAATTGTAACGGAAGTCGGCCCCGGCGCTAAACGCAATCACCCAACGGGGAACAGGACGGCCGCCGGACTGGTTTCCCGGGTAGTCATGCTCGATCTCCTATTGCCCGAAACGGACGCCGACGTCGCCGTTCAACTGGCGATCTTCGTCGTTCTTGCCGTCGGAGCCGCCTTCCTGGCCCGCCGGCGGCCCGAATGGCTGCTTCTGGTAGGCGGGCTAACTGTGTTTGGACTCAGTCTTTTTGGGGTGAGAGCGCTCCATTGAGAACTAACGTGTCCCCAATGGAAGACAATCTCCTAAAACTCAACAAGGACATCTACGAAACGCTCGTCTCGTTGACCGACGCTCCACCCCCGGCCATGCGGACGTGGACGGGCGAGACCTGGGGTCCAGCCGACGCCGCCGCCACTCTGGTGCTCAAGCACCCGTCATCGCTGCGGGTGATGTTCGTGCCGCCAAGCGATCTGGTTGCCGGCGAGGCCTACGTCTTCGGAGATATCGACATCGAAGGGGACATCTTCGCGGCTCTTGAGTTCGGGGCGGGGCTCGACGCCGTGCGCCGCCACCCCGTCAAAGCGCTCAAGTTGATGCGCCGAGTGCGCAAGCTGCCAGAAGCGCCCGGCCACGAGGACAAGCGCCCCGCCCGCGGCGGAAAACTCCACTCCAAGTCACGCGACTCCGAAGCCGTGCGCCAGCACTACGACACCGGCAACGAGTTCTTCGCCAGCTTCCTCGACCCCCAGATGGTGTACTCGTGCGCCTATTTCCTCGACTCGACGGACACTCTTGAAGCGGCCCAGACCCGCAAACTCGATCTGGTGTGCCGCAAGTTGCAGTTGGCCCCCGGCCAACGCCTATTGGATGTCGGGTGCGGATGGGGGGCGCTCATCATCCACGCTGCCCTCCACTACGACGTCGAAGCCGTTGGCGTAACGCTCAGCCCGGAACAGGCGACCGAGGCCCGCCGTCGCATCAAGGAGTATGGGCTGGAAGACCGCGTCACCGTTGAAGTACTCGACTACCGGGAGGTGGAAGGCCAATTCGACGCCATTTCGTCCATTGGAATGTACGAGCATGTTGGGGCGAAGGAGCTGGGTACCTACTTCGAGCGGTTGCACGAGCTGCTCGGCCCGCGTGGCATTCTGCTCAACCAT
>Ga0224508_10002095_pt1 | contig 17314 bp, 6 predicted proteins | sample SF_Jan12_sed_USG_4_FD_170157 | JGI IMG/M metagenome (GOLD analysis project Ga0224508, IMG submission 170157) | Sediment microbial communities from San Francisco Bay, California, United States - SF_Jan12_sed_USGS_21 | ecosystem: Environmental > Aquatic > Marine > Sediment | place: USA: California... | reverse complement strand
TGCGATTGGTAATGCCGGCCTCGCCGAGATCCGCATATTTCAGTTCCGCGAACCAGTGCGGCGTAATCTGTTTCCCAATGAAAAAATGCAGGCCGCCGTCATTGTCCTCGCTTTTGTCCAGCAGGAATCCCTGTGCCTCTTTTTCCGGGGCCACGTACGAATAGCCGTAACCGATCCCGCCGTACCAGCAGGTCGCGAATCCGGCGTCGTCACGTTCGGGATCATCGCCTTCGTAAAACAGCTCATCGTTGGCGCGCTCCGTGTAGTGCCCGCACAGCGATTCCGCCTGCACATCGGCCATGAACAGCACGCCGACGCCAATACTGACGAACAGTACCATTGCCCGGCCATCCGCCCTGCGATGTCGCATCAGGATGACTGCAGCCAATGCCAGTAACAGGAACCAACTCATGCTGCCCGACCCGGAAACTGCGGTCTCGAGTTGCTCGTCGACATCGATGTAATCGGGCACACCGTCGTTATCAAAATCATTAACACCCTCCAACACGTCGTCAATGCCGTCGTTGTCGGAGTCGGTATCTGTGTAATCCGGCGTACCGTCACCATCTGTGTCGACCGGGTCGTCGAAGTCGTTGCCAGCCTCGACCGTATCCGGGATACCGTCGTTATCGCTGTCAGTGTCCTGGAAGTTCGGCAGGCCGTCACCGTCCGCGTCACCCGTGCCATCGATCAGATCGAGTATGCCGTCGCGATCGGAGTCGCCGGCGTTGCCGAAACCGTCGCGTTGATCGGCGACATCAGCAATTCCGTCACCGTCGCTATCGCTGGCGTCATCGATAACACCATCACCGTCGCTATCCTCGCCTTCCAGCGCTGTACCGACAATGTCGTTGGTGCCGTCATTGTCGCTGTCAGTCTCGCGCCAGTCGCCGATACCGTCAGTATCGGTATCCACCGGGGTCGTTAGTGAGCCGGCGTTCTCGCCCGGCATGTCGATGACACCATCGACGTCAGTATCCGTGCCGCCGGCCTCCGCGACATCGAGCAGGGAGTCGTTGTCGCTGTCGAGGTCGACATAGTCCGGAACGCTGTCGCCATCCGTGTCAGTCGTAGCAATCGCGTCGTCAACGCCGTCGCCATTGTTATCGGTACCGAACGTCGCGTCGACATCGTAAGCATCGTTGATCTGATCGCTATCGCCGTCAGCAAACACATCCAGATCCGCCTCCACAGTGTCCGGGATGCCATCGTTATCGGCGTCGATGTCGACGTAATCATTGTCGCCATCTGTGTCGGAATCGAGTGGGACGACGTTGTCGTCGACGCCATCGTTGTCGGCGTCACTACCGAGCGTTACATCGACGTCATAGCCATCATCGATATTGTCGCCATCACTGTCGAAGCCGACAGCGATGCCGTCTTCTACCGTATCCGGAATGCCGTCGTTATCGCTGTCCGCATCCAGGTTGTCGGCGATGCCGTCATCGTCGCTGTCGTTTGCACCCTCGACGCTATCCGGAATGCCATCGTTATCGGAATCCGGATCAACGAAGTCCGCAAGACCATCGTTGTCGCTGTCGAGCGGAACGCCAGGCACCGCTCCGGCCTCGGTCACGTCGGGAATGCCGTCGTTGTCGGAGTCGGTGTCGGCGCCGTCATTGATGCCATCATTGTCGGCGTCGGCGTTCTCCACGCCGTCTGGAATACCGTCGCCATCCGTATCCGGATTGTCCGGATCCGTCCCGTTGGCGATTTCTTCGCCGTCCGTAATACCGTCATCGTCACTGTCGCAGACGGCCACGGTGTTGTCCGGCACACAGGGATCCGTGTCGGCCGCAAGATCCGGCTCGAGCGGTACGCTGCCGCTATCAGTGCCGAAATCGGCATACCCGTCGCCGTCCGTGTCGGCACACGCAGGGCTCGGGAAGTTGGGCACGCAGGGATCGATCGGATCGGCGTCGCTGCTATCGAACAGGCCATCACCGTCCGTGTCGATCTGATCGTCGCTGCCGTTGCCGGCCGTCGGATCGGTGAGATCTGTCAGCACCTCGGTGCCATCGTCGACTCCGCCGTCATCGGTGTCGGTGTCCAGCGGATCCGTCACACCGATGCCGCCAAGCAGCCCACTGCCATCGGCTTCATTACCGTCGGTGAGGCTATCCCCGTCGCTGTCGCGATTGTTGGGGTCGGTTTCGCCCGAGCCACTCGTACCGGTACCGCCGATCACGACGGTGCCCGTCGCGCCATCGCTGTCGGCATCCTCAACGCCGTCTTGCAGGCCGTCGTTGTCTGAATCGGGATCCGTCGGATCCGTGATCGTGCTCGGATCGGCGTCTACGACAAAATTACCGCTGCCCGTGTCAGTACCGCTGAACGGAATCCCATTAGCGTCGCTCGTACCGCCAGCTACCGGCACCGTGACGCCCGACTCGAGACCGTCGTTCAGACCATCGCCGTCGGTATCCGGGACCACCGGATCAGTTTCGTCACCGGAGCCTGGCAAGCCGTCGGCGCCGAGCACCTCGTCACCATCACTCAGACCATCATTGTCTGTATCGGCGTCGAGCGGATCCGTGTCGCCCAGATTCAGGAAAGCATCATTGCCGACCTCCTCACCGTCGTCGATGCCGTCGTTATCCGTATCGGCATCATCTGGATCGGTGCCGAGCACGGCTTCCTGCGCGTTGCTCAAGCCATCATTGTCCGGGTCGGCAGCCGCGTCGTCGGATGAATTGGCAACAGGATCGCTGCCATCGGCGAGGACTTCTGTGCCGTCTTCCGTGCCACCATCGTCGGTATCGGTATCAAGCGGGTCGGTAGCGCCGACTGTCGCCAGCGGACCCCTGCCATTGAGTTCATCGCCATCGAGCAATCCATCACCGTCGGTGTCGGCGTTGTTCGGGTCCGTCTCGCCGCTGCCACTCGTTCCCGTCCCACCAATCGTGTTGGTCACCGCACCGTCGCCATTCGCATCCTCTGCGCCGTCACTGATACCGTCGTCATCGGAGTCCGGATCGGTCGGGTCCGTGGTCGTTGTCGGGTCGGCGTCACCGTTTACACCGACTTCGATGCCGTCATTGAGCCCGTCGCCGTCCGAATCGGGATTCAGGGGATCGGTCTCATCGCCGTTGTTCGGCGATCCGTCGAGTCCGAATGTCTCTTCGCTATCGCTCAACCCGTCGTCGTCAGTGTCCGCGTCGAGCGGGTCGGTGTCGCCCGGACCCACGAGTCCGTCGTTGCCGACTTCGGTGCCGTCATCGAGTCCGTCGCCGTCCGTATCGGCATTGTTCGGGTCCGTGCCGAGGATGCCTTCCTGGGCATTGCTCAGGCCGTCGTTGTCCGGATCCGCCGCCGCATCATCGTCGCCGTTACCAAATAGCGGGTTCGTGCCGTCCGACAGGATTTCCGTGCCGTCCTGGGTACCGCCGTCATCCGTATCAGCATCGAGTGGATCCGTGGCGCCGACGCCCGTGAGTGGTCCGGTCCCGTTGACCTCGTCGCCATCATCCAGGCCGTCGCTATCGGTGTCGACCAGGTTCGGGTCGGTCTCGCCGGTTCCCGACGTGTTGCTGTCGCCGATCGTGTTGACAGTCTGTCCGTCGCTGTTCAGATCTTCGGCGCCGTCAGGCAAACCGTCGCCATCCGAATCGGGATTGGTCGGGTCAGTTGTCGTGTCCGGATCCGCGTCGCCGACGAAATCGCCGGCTGTGCCGCCGAACGCAATGCCCGCGCCGTCGCTGACTCCGGCGTTAACGCCATCGGTTGAGACGCCGGCCTCGATGCCATCATTGATGCCATCACCATCAGTGTCGCTGTTGAGCGGGTCGCTGGGTGAGTACGTACTCAACAGTCCTGTTCCATCGACCTCTTCTCCATCCGAAAGGCCGTCGTCATCGCTATCGCCGTCGAGCGGATCGGTCTCACCGACGTCCAGCGTGCCGTTGCTGCCGACTTCGCGGCCGTCGGTCAGACCGTCGTTATCGGAATCGGGGTCATTCGGGTCCGTGCCCAACAACCCTTCGGTGAAGTCCGTCAAGCCGTCACCATCCGCATCACTTGTGTCATCGCCACCGTTCCCCGCCGTGGGGTCGGTGCCGTCGACATTAACTTCAGTACCGTCGAAGACTCCGCCATCGTCGGTGTCGGTGTCGAGCGGATCGGTGCTACCTATTCCTGCGAGCGGACCAGTGCCATTGACTTCGTCTCCGTCGCTCAACCCGTCGCCATCGGTATCGGCGTCGCCCGGGTCGGTCTCGCCGCTGCCCGGAGCACCGCCGGTGCCGCCAATCGTGTTCAGCGTCTGGCCATCGCCATTGGCGTCCTCGGTACCGTCGTCCAGACCGTCGCCGTCGGTATCAGGATCGAGCGGATCCGTCGTAGAGGCCGGGTCGGCATCGCCGACAAAGGACGGGTCCGTACCGGCAAGCGGCCCGGCGCCATCGGGGTCCACAACGCCGCCGGTCACGCCACTCTCGATGCCATCACTCAGGCCATCGCCGTCGCTGTCGGTAGCGGTCGGATCGGTCTCATTGGCTTGTACAATGCCATCGCCGTTGACGTCTTCTTCGCCGTCGGCAAGCCCGTCGTCATCGCTGTCGGCGTCGAGCGGATTCGTGGCGCCGCCAGCCTCGATCCCGTCATCGATGCCGTCGCCGTCGGTATCGGGGTTGGTGGGGTCGGTACCAAGTCCAGCCTCTTCCGAATCCGTAAGGCCGTCGCCGTCAGTGTCGGCGTCGCAACCGGGTGCAATCGTGGAAGGAACACACGGATCGAGGTTAGCCGGGTCTTCCTGGTCGTTGAAACCGTCGCCATCGGCGTCGGCATTCGATGCTTCGAGATAATCCGGCGTGCCGTCGCCGTCGGAGTCGGTGAACTCGCCCTCGACGCTGTCCGGTGTGCCGTCACCGTCGGTGTCGGCCGTGCAGCCAGGTGCGAACGTGGAGGGAACACACGGGTCGAGGTTGGCGGGATCTTCCTGGTCGTTGAAACCGTCGCCATCGGCGTCAGCGTTCGACGCCTCCAGGTAATCCGGCGTGCCGTCGCCGTCGGAGTCGGTGAATTCGCCTTCGACGCTGTCAGGCGTGCCGTCGCCGTCGGTGTCGGCGGTGCAACCCGGTGCAAACGTCGAGGGTATGCACGGGTCGAGGTTGGCCGGGTCTTCCTGGTCGTTGAAACCGTCGCCATCCGCGTCGGCGTTCGATGCCTCCAGGTAGTCGGGTGTGCCATCGCCGTCTGAATCGGTTAGCTCGCCTTCGACGCTGTCGGGCGTGCCGTCACCGTCGGTGTCAGTCGTGCAGCCGGATCCGAATTGCGACGGGATGCACGGGTCGAGATTCGCCGGGTCTTCCTGGTCGTTGAAGCCGTCGCCATCGGCATCGGCCAACGATGACTCGAGATAATCGGGTGTGCCATCACCATCAGAGTCGGTGAGCTCGCCCTCGACGCTGTCCGGCGTGCCATCACCGTCGGTGTCGGCCGTGCAACCCGGCGCGAACGTGGAGGGTACACACGGGTCGAGGTTGGCCGGGTCTTCCTGGTCGTTGAAACCGTCGCCATCGGCGTCGGCGTTCGACGCCTCCAGGTAATCGGGCGTGCCGTCGCCGTCGGAGTCGGTGAATTCGCCTTCGACGCTGTCAGGCGTGCCGTCGCCGTCGGTGTCAGCCGTGCAGCCGGGCGCGAAAGTGGAGGGAACACACGGATCGAGGTTGGCGGGATCTTCCTGGTCGTTGAAACCGTCGCCATCCGCGTCGGCGTTCGACGCCTCCAGGTAGTCGGGTGTGCCATCGCCGTCCGAATCGGTTAGCTCGCCTTCGACGCTGTCAGGCGTGCCGTCACCGTCGGTGTCAGTCGTGCAGCCGGTTCCGAATTGCGACGGGATGCACGGGTCGAGATTCGCCGGGTCTTCCTGGTCGTTGAAACCATCGCCGTCGGCGTCGGCATTCGATGCTTCGAGGTAATCGGGCGTGCCGTCGCCGTCGGAGTCGGTGAACTCGCCCTCGACGCTGTCCGGCGTGCCATCACCGTCGGTGTCGGCCGTGCAACCCGGCGCGAATGTGGAGGGTACACACGGGTCGAGATTGGCCGGGTCTTCCTGGTCATTGAAACCGTCGCCGTCGGCGTCGACTATGGATGACTCGAGATAATCCGGTGTGCCGTCGCCGTCGGAGTCGGTGAATTCGCCTTCGACGCTATCCGGGGTGCCATCACCGTCCGTGTCGGCGCTACATCCGGGAGCAAAAGTCGACGGTATACAAACGTTACCTTCGTCCGGGTCGAACTGCGCGGCGAATCCATCGCCGTCACTGTCGGTGATCGATGATTCGAGATAGTCGGGGTTACCATCCACGTCGGCATCGTCGTCAGCAAAGTTACTGTTGCTATTGGCATCTTCGCCGGATGTCGGCGTGCCGTCGTTGTCATCATCGCTGTCGCGCCAGTCTGGCGAATCCGCTCCGTCAGTATTTTGCAGCGGGCTGTTACTGCCCGTCTCGTTCCCGACCGCCGGGCCGGCAACCGTGTCGAATTCGTCGTCGAGCCCGTCACCGTCAGTATCTGTTCCCGCCGGCGCGACGTCGGCTATACCATCGCCGTCAGCGTCATGCCCCTCGATGAGGTCCGGAACGCCGTCGTTGTCGGCATCGTCGTCAAGGTAGTCCGGCTGGTCCGCGCCGTCGGTGTTGGCGATCGTGATCGGCGCGCCACCGTTGTCCGGATCGTATGCATCGTCGAGCCCATCACTGTCCGTGTCACTACCACTGGGCGCTGTATAACTGCCGTCGGCCTGTGCCTCGACGTTGTCGGCGATGCCGTCGCCGTCGGAGTCGATGTCCAGGGAATTGATAATGCCGTCGCCGTCCGGATCGCCACTGCCCTCATCTGCGTCAGGAATGCCGTCGTTGTCGTCGTCCGCATCGAACGGGTCGGCGATACCGTCGCCATCCGTGTCGGGCGCTGCCGCAACGGCAACCGTGGCGATCGCCGGCGCATCGTCTTCGGTGTCCGCCGTGGTGTCGATCTGCTGCAGGCCGATGAGGGCATACGCACTGTTGTCGTAGTCGGCGCCCGGGATCGACGTATAGGCGACATCGTAGGTGAATTGGCGCGAGCCGCCGGCCGGGATCACGAACGGGCCGAGCCACTCGAGCTGTTGTCCGATGATCGTCAACTGGCTGTCGGGGTAAGACAAACCATTGAACGTCGCCGATCCGGGCACGTAGCTGATCGTGCCGAGAGACGGCGTCGGCAGCGCGTCGACCAGGTCGCGGAGTGTTACAGCAACGGTGCCGGCGTTGTTCATTGTCACCGTGTAGGTGACCGTGCCGCCGCCGATCGGCAATGCAGTCGGGCTGGCAACTTTACCGAGTGTCAGATTGTTCTCGACGGGCTCGATGGGCGGAAACGTCGTCTCGTCGACCTGCCCCGTGCGCTTGATCTGCGTGCCGCTGCTGATGTAATTGACCGGCACGACCGGCGTCGGGGTGGCGACGGGACCGGTCACGACGAAAGTGAACACGATCGTGTAGTCGGTGTTGCTGCTGTTGAGACCCGATAGGAACAGCTTGTCGGTGACGCTGATCGTGTTGCCGCCGGTCATGGTGATGCTGTTCGCGACCATCGTCAGGCTGTCGGCCGGCCATTGATCGAGTACCGCGGGCGTCCCTGCAAAAATACGACCGTCGGCTGCGCCGATCGTGCCTGTCTGCCCGGTCGTAGTAATCGTCATGACACCGCCGAGTTCGGGGGGGTTAGGTCCGATAACAGTCGTGGTGACCTTGTTGGCAAGGGCCTGAATCGTGTCCTTGGAATCGAGTGAGAACTGCACGGCAAGCCCGTTCTGGACGCCGCTGCCGTCGCCGTCGCCGCCGGGCGGAGTCGGTGCCGCGGCGAGCTGGGTGCCAATCCCGCTCAGGGCCGGCGGCACGCCGTCATAGACCGTCACGTCATGGGTTTCGCCCGTCGATTCGGCCGTCGCCTTCAGGTAGATGTAGGCGTAGACGGTCTCGCCGGCGGCCAGCGGCCCCAAAGAGACGAAGCCGTCCTCGACATCCGCCGTCGATATAGACGGTCCGGAAAAATTCTCTGTGCCGACCCAGAGGTCGTCGATATCGCCGCCGCTGTTGTTGACGACCTGGTATCCGGCGTACATGGATAAGTAGCCTCTGGTCGTATCGATGTACGTCACCGGCGACGAGATGCGGTCGATGTCGACGTCCGCAACTGAAATTGCACTGACAAGCAGCGCCAGAAGAGAAAACACTATTCGCTGGACACGGATCATGGCCACCCTCGATATCGATCGGCAAAGTTATGTTAAACAGCCGCCACATTAGATGACCGAAGGTCGATTGGGTGTGATACGAGTCACAGTCCGTGTGTATCAGTAGGCCATTTGCCCGCAACTTGGTGTTTTCAACGGGAAATCTCGAGATCCGCGGACGAACATTCCCTCCAGGACCGAAGTGCGTATGATGCCTGCTGCGGCCCAAAACATTAGGAACCGACGGGAGTGTTGCGTGAACGATCAATCTGACTCATCCGTACTCCAGCTCGAACCGCTACGAGAATATCGCGAGTATCCCGAGGACGAGATGCGCGAACGGGCGCGCTGGTTCTATCGCGATATTGCACGGCGGCGAACGGTGCGCGAGTTCGACAGTCGACCGGTGCCTCGCGAGGTCATCGAGCAATGCCTGCTGGCAGCCGGCACCGCGCCGTCGGGCGCTAACCAGCAGCCCTGGCATTTTGCCGTCATAACAGACCCGACAAAGAAGCAACGCATTCGTATGGCGGCTGAAGCCGAGGAACGCGAATTCTATGCACATCGAGCGCCGCAGGAGTGGCTGGACGCGTTGGCGCCCCTGGGAACAGACTCCGACAAGCCATTCCTCGAAAAAGCGCCCGTGTTGATCGCTATCTTTGCGCAGAAATACGGACTCAATTCGGATGGGACACGTTACAGCCATTATTATTATCCGGAATCAGTCGGGATCGCGACGGGACTCCTGCTGGCCGCCTTGCATCATTCCGGTCTTGCGACGTTGACGCACACGCCGAACCCGATGAAGTTTCTGAACGAGATTTGCGATCGGCCGAAACTGGAACGCCCGATGATTTTGCTGGTGGTCGGTTATCCGAAGGCTGACTGTCAGGTGCCGGTGCACGGTGGGATAAAGAAGTCCCTCGAGGATATATCCAGCTGGAGCTAGGGGCCCGGCGCGCAATTCATCAAGCGTCGCATTGGCGAAACAACGTTGGTGAACCAGGCACGCCCGAATCCTGCGACGATCGATCTGATCCGAGTTCGGCAGCACGACCAAGAGCCTGGCAGATATGTCTATTTCGCTGTTTTTGCTCGGCTTTTGCGCACACAGTCGCTTTGTATTCTCGAGAGGACAAGCGATTTTGTGTCCGGGTTCTGCAGCAAAGAGAAAATGGGTCTACACTGGCTTCCGCCACAGCGAGATTCGAGCCCGCCCCTTCATATAACCGACAAGAACGGCGGACCGGGAGGACGTTTCTCGCCTTCATTGCTTTCTTGAATAGGTTCGCTCGCGATGCCGAAAAAGAAGAGCCACAAAAGGGGAAAAATTATGATTCGACGAATATTTGAAAGGCATGATATTCGCACCGTGATGATGCTCATCGCGATCGCTGTCTTACCAATCAGCGCCTGCGCAGGTGAAGACAAGGACAAGGCAGCGTACACAGCGACCACCAGCGGTGAGACTGACAAGCTAGCCGACGCGTTGAGTGCAGCCTGGCCCGGCATGGCCAAAGGCGCCACAGTTGTCGACTGGGAAGGCAATGTATTGAAAGAAGGCACCAACGGGTACACGTGCCTGCCGACACCGCCAATGCTCAGCGGCAACGCGCCCATGTGCATGGACAGTGAATGGATGAAGTGGGCCAATGCGTGGCAGACCAAAGGCGATTATTCTGCCGAGGCACTTGGTATTTCGTACATGCTCTCCGGCGACGAGGGCGCCAGCAATATCGACCCTTATGCCGAAGGACCGACGGACGACAACGAGTGGATAAAGGAGGGCCCGCACCTGATGATACTGGCCCCTGCCGCGATGCTCGAGGCGTATCCGGCCGACCCGGAGAATGGCGGTCCGTACGTCATGTGGAAGGGCACGCCCTACCAACACCTGATGGTGCCGATAGGCTCAAGGGGAGAGGACTGAGCTGAGCAGGAGCTGCGCCGGCGCGCAGCTCCTGCCACGTGATTAAATCCGGAAGTTTCGGTCGACAGGTCGCGTTTTTCGTCGTCTGTTCTGACTCAGGTCACGCATCATACAGACGAGGAAACTGGAGGAAGAAATGGCAACGGATGGCGCCGCGATTTCGACCAGTGCAACCGCACGCCGATTCGACGTCGACGCCCTGCGGGTATTCGCTTTCGGCCTGTTGATTCTTTTCCACGTCGGTATGTTTTACGTGCAGGACTGGGGCTGGCACGTCAAGTCCACTTATCAAACCGAGTGGCTGCAGTTCCCAATGGCGTTCACAAACCAGTGGCGCATGTCGTTACTGTTTGTCATCTCGGGCCTGGCCGTCAGCTTCATCTGGGGCAAATATTCGACAACCCGGTTCGCTCTGCGGCGCATCTGGCGCTTGTTGCTTCCGCTTTTATTCGGCATGGCCGTAGTAGTGGCGCCGCAGCCTTACTACGAGGCTCTGAGCAAGGGCGTTATCGAACCGGGATTCCTGAGGTTCTGGGCGCAGTACCTGACATTTCAGAATTTCCCGGGAGAGGCGTGGTATGGCGAAGACCTGATCGTCTGGACCTGGAATCACCTCTGGTATTTGCCGTACCTGTTGTTCTACACGCTGTTGCTAATCCCGGTGGCGAAAGTGATCGACGGCCCGGGCAGGTTTCTCAGACAACGCTTCCGGAAACTTCGTGGCGCCTGGATTGTCCTGGTACCGATCATTCCGCTGATGATCTATTTCAACATCGTTTTTACGAACTTCCCTGGCATTTCTCATACCTTGATCGATGACTGGTACGCCCACGCGATGTACGGCACGTTTTTTCTTTATGGCTTCCTGATCGGTCGCGATGACGGGTTCTGGTCCGAACTCGCCCGTCTGCGCAGGGTGACTCTCGCACTCGCGTTGATTGCCTTTGTCATATTCATGGCTCATGGCGATTTTCTGCCCGAAGAAACGTCTTACTGGCAGGATCAGGCAAGCGCGCTGATCACTTATCTCAATCGCTGGCTCTGGATGATTACTGTGCTGGGCTGGGGCCATCATCTAGTCAACAAGCCAATGAAATGGCTGCCCTATGCGACAGAGGCCGTATACCCCTGGTACATCCTGCATCAGACGCTTACCGTGGTCGCCGGCTACAATCTGTCGAAGCTGCAGCTTGGCCCGGTTGTCGAGCCCCTGCTCGTACTAGTGGCGACACTCGGAGGTTGCCTCGTACTGCATGAGTTTTTCATTCGCAGAATTCGCATCCTGCGACCCCTGTTCGGCCTGGCATGGCAACCGGGAAGCACTTCTCAGAAAGCGACCGCATGACGTCGGAGCGCGGGCCGCTGCAGTCAAAATGAACCCTGATGAGAAAGACCTCGTCGCCGTCAGGGCTCACGACTTTTTTAACTAAAGATTCATGAAACTCCGTCGATAACCTGCTTACGACCAATTGACATAACGAGATACCGTCCACGGCAGTCGGCCTTGTGCGGGCTGCCGTGGCAGGAGCATAAGCAATGGAAATATCGGGAATTTCGACGTCTCTCAATACCCAGACCCTGGCGTCGACGACGACACGAAGCGAACTGCAGCCATTGGCAAAGGACGAGTCTGCCACGGAGCTGCGCGGTGAGGACTTGCGTGGCCTTCGCGGACGCCGCGGCCTGGCGCTAGGCATCCTGAAACAGGAGCTACGTGCTGCACTCAAGTCGTTTTTTAACGCACAAGTTGCGACCAACACCGCGGCTTACGTGGGAACTCAGAACCCCGATTCACCCGATGCCGTAGCCGAAGAAGTCCTGGGTACCGCGAAACAGGTCGTCGCCGCAGCGCCGACCGATGCCACCGAATCGTTGACCTCATTGCGCACTACAGTTGACGAAACTGTCAGCTACGTTCGCCAGACGGTCGGCGCAGAAAATGACAGCGTGGCCGACATCGACGATGCGACGGCGAAAATCGAAGAGGGTCTCGATGAACTCAGCGACGAAGTCGCCAATTATCGGGAGTCAACGGCGTCGATCCTGGCCGTCGATACCAGCATCCGGGAACGCTCGACGATCCAGATTCGCACCCAGGAAGGTGATTTCGTAAAACTCTACCTCAGGAATGTGGAGAATATGTCGGCCACCGACATCGCCTATTCCGACGGCGAGACGTCGTTTACGTCGACCGAAGTAGCACTATCGGGCAGCTCGCGCACGCTGTTGCAAGTGAAGGGCGCTCTGAACGAAACCGAGATGGCAGCCATCCGGAACGTGCTCGCGCAGGCAGAGACGATCGCGGATGAATTCTTCGGCGGTGATGTCGGAGCTGCGTTTAACAGCTTGCAGAGCAGCCAGTTTGATACCGAGCAACTCGCGCGCGTGGACCTGCGTTTTCGAAGGCAGGAAATCACCAGCGCCACGTACGCACAGGTCGTAACTACCGCAGCGGCACCTTCGGATCCGGAAGCGCCGGCAGTAACCGCGCCTGAAGAGTCGACCTCCAGTGCACCGGAGGCCGCAGCTGCTCTCGACGTAGAAACCCAGCCGGAGACCGCAGGGGCTGCCGCCGCCCAGCTCGACACCGTTGAGAACGACTCGCCGGTTGCTGTTGATGCAGCGGCGCCACCCAGTGTGTTTTCCGCGATGGCCGATTTTCTGGAAACATTGAGCGCTTTCCTGCGCACTGTGGGTGAGGGTTTCGAGGCGGAAGCATCATCGGTCAACTACACCTACCATTATTCGGAATCGTTCAAATTGAACCTGCTCAAAGCGGTCATCAACACCGTTGCTCCGGAAGATAAAGAGAAAGCCGTGGCTAATGCCGAGCTGGTCATCGACGGCCTAACCGAAGAGGCATAAGACCTTGCGCACCGGGCTTTGATCACCGGTAACCGGAGGACGAATAGCTCACTACGACAGGCAGTTGTGTCAGTACCGCATCTCGAGAGTTCCTGTGGTTTAATGGGCGGCGAAACGCCGGGCATCAACCAGGGGAAACAGATGAATAAGAAAGACAAAATAACACGCAGGGATCTCATCCGTGCAGGTACCGGCGTGGCCGCCGGCGTACTCGCCAGCAGCACGGCCGCAGGCGCCTTGTCGCCGACTCCGGAAAATCCGGAGGGCCCTTTTTATCCCATCCACGAGCAAACCGACCGGGATATGGATCTGACACGGGTCGCAGGGCGGGAAGGTCGCGCCCTGGGTCGGGTTATTCGCGTCAGCGGACGCGTGCTGGATGAGTCCGGCGAGCCAATCGAGGGGGCGGTTGTGGATGTCTGGCAAGCCAACGCCGCCGGCCGCTACGATCATGAAGGCGACACGTCGGACACGCCGAAGGATCCAAACTTCCAGGGCTGGGCCGTCTTGAAGACCGACGCCGAGGGCCGCTATGCGTTCACGACGATCAAGCCTGGCCCATACGCCGCGATGGGTGAGTGGGTCCGTCCGCCACACATTCACTACAAGGTTGCATGCCGTGGATACAAGGAACTGATCACCCAGTTGTACTTCGATGGCGACCCGCTGAACGATAAAGACCGGTTGCTCAAGGCCGTGCCAAAGGGCGACCGCAAACTCCTGCTGGTAGCTTTCAGCGAGCAAGAGGACGTTCCTGAAGGTAAATTCGATATCGTCCTGGGAAGCGTCGGCGCCGCTTGAAAAAAAAGGGACAGCGCAGAAATTGATACCAAAGGCAGCGCCTATGTCAAAACGCTATGCGAATATACTCCAGACCGTCGGTAATACGCCGATCGTCAAGCTCAACAAGCTCGGCCCTCCGGACGTCAATGTTTTCGTCAAGATCGAGTCGTTTAACCCGATGGGATCGGTCAAGGATCGACTGGCTCTAAGCGTAATCGAACAAGCGGAAAAAGACGGTACGCTGAGCCCGGGCCAAACGGTCATTGAAGCAACGAGCGGTAACACTGGCATCGGCCTGGCGATGGTTTGCGCCCAGAAAGGTTATCCGCTGGTCGTAACGATGGCTGAAAATTTCAGCGTCGAGCGCCGCAGGATGATGCGTTTCCTGGGGGCAACGGTCGTCTTGACACCCGCGGCGCTGAAAGGCAGCGGAATGCTCGCCAAGGCCGTCGAACTGGCGGAAGAACACGACTGGTTCCTCGTACGCCAATTCGAGAACGAAGCGAATGCAGACGCTCACTCTCGAACAACCGCGCCCGAAATCCTGGAGGCCTTCGCCGATACACGTCTCGACTACTGGGTAACGGGATTCGGAACCGGCGGTACACTCAAAGGTGTTTCGCGCGTCCTCAAGAAGCAGAGCCCGGAGACGACGATCGTCGTGTGTGAGCCCGACAATTCTCCGGTTCTGGGAAGTGGCATTCCGCAGAAGCGCCACACCGACGGCTCGCCCGCAGACAGCCACCCGTTGTTTCGACCACATCTGATGCAAGGCTGGAGTCCGGACTTTATTCCGCGACTCACCGAAGATGCTGTCGACGCAAAACTGATCGATGAAATCATAGGCATCGCCGGCGATGACGCGTTGCGCCTGTCACGAGAACTCGCACAGAAAGAAGGCATCTTCGTCGGGATTTCGGCAGGCGCAACGCTTGCAGGGGCATTGACCATCGCTGCAAAGGCCGAAGCAGGCAGCAACGTGCTTTGTATGTTACCCGACACCGGAGAGCGCTATCTCAGCACCGTGCTATTCGAGGACATACCGGCGGACATGACGGAGGACGAGCAGGCAATCTCGCGATCGACGCCTAACTACCGATTTGACGCGCCACCACCACCTTCACCTTCACCGCCGGAGAAGGACGAAGCGGTGGCGGAGTCCGCGCCCGCTGACGCCATCGAATTTCTTCGGGTAGCCACTCACGATGAAGACAATCCCGTCGTGCTGTTCGCGCTCGAATGGTGCGAATTTTGTTGGTCGGTCCGGAAGATGTTTGCACATTATGGAATTCCCTATCGATCGATTGATCTTGACTCCGTCGCCTACCAGAAAGGCGACAAAGGTGGCAGGATTCGGGCCGCCATTCGCGAACAGACCGGGCTCAAGACAATTCCACAGATCTACGTCGGCGGCCAGCACATCGGCGGCGCCACGGAGCTTTTCGACGCATCCAGGGGCGGCCGGCTGGGGCAGTTATTAAACGAAAATAACGTGACCTGGGATGAGACAGCCGATCGCGATCCGTACTCATTTTTGCCGGAGTGGCTGCACGCTCGATAAACGAATCGCCGGACTTTCGCCCGAGTATTCAGGCTCACCAACGCAACTTCGAGGATCTTTCCGCTCCGGAACGAAAGTAGCGACGCAAGACCGTGAGCTAACGCACCGGTCGTGCGTGTGCTGCTCCTCGCAATATCGCGTTCATGAAGATCACGTTCAGGCCGTCAAGATAGGCGCGCACATTCGGGTCCTGCGTAAACGCGATAACAAACCCGCGCCCTGTCGGTTGCACGACGACGAACGGCTTGTAGGCGAGTTGCTTACGATTCTGTTCCCACATGTAGCCGCTCGCTAGTAATTCATCGGCCCCTTCGAAAACCACGACGTTGACACCTTTGTCGAGACGGATCGGCGTATAGATGTCCGGACCGCGCACAAGCACGTTCAGTGACGGCGACACACCGGCGCCAAGCCAGTGATCGGGATCGACTCTGGCTTTGGCGAGAACGCCCGCAACGGAATCCGGACGGCCCTTTTCTGCTGTTATCAGAGCCTGGTACTCATCGGCGTCCGCTACGTAGCTGCCGCTGACGGTTGGCTCCTCCGGCTCCTCCCCGTTTTCCTGCGTCGGCATGAACTCTTCGACATCGCTCGCGACAACCGCATTCTCGCGACGTATCGACAGCAAATCCACTTCTGGATCGGCCAGGAACCGACTGGCGTTACCGATACCGATAAGCACGCCGCCACGTTCTACCCAGTCCTTCAGCTTTGCGGTGGTTTTCTCGTCGAGTGCCGGACCGTACTCCGGGTAGGCTTCGGGCATGATCAACACGTGATACCGGCTCAGGTCACCCCGCGCCAGTGTCGAGACGCGCATCGCCGTGACCGGGTAATCGAACTGCCGCTCGATAATAAAGCGTGTGTTTCCGGCGCTGTATGAACTCGTCGGTTCGTCCCAGAGCAGGGCAACCTGTGGCTGGTTAACTCGTACGACGTTCCCGCTGCCGAAATTCGGACCGTCGGTAATCCAGCTGTCATCAACAGCTGTCACGTCCGCCCCCGTCTTGCGCGCAAGGTCGGTCATGACGTCACGCAGGTTCGGTGCGTTATCTGCCGTCTCCAGGATCAATGTGCCGGCCGGATAGCGCATGCCGCTGTGCGTGAAGGCCAGGTCCGAACTCTTGACAGAAAGGCCCTGCCGCAGAGCATTCGTCAGCAGGCGGACGGCCGCGGCGGAGCCGCCGGGAACGAGGTAAGCGACAGAGCCCTGACCTCCGGAGACCGTGCCTGGATGCACGAGCTCGGGACCCGCCGCCACCGACTGAGTGCTGACGGTCCGGTTACAGGCGTCCGTTCGCACATTCATCATCAGTGGCAACGACCAGGCCGTGACGTCGTAGATTTCATCGGGAATGTTCTTTGCGCGTCTGCGTTCCTGCTCGGCAACCCAATCCTCTGCCATTGGCACGTCCACATCGAGCAGTGTGCGAACGAGCCGCTTGCGCGGCTGCGCCAGGTTGATGACATACGCACCGACGTCGTACGACTTGCCACAAGCCTGGAATGACGCGGTCACACGCTCAACCTCAACACCCTGCTGCACGAGCAGGCCGGCCAGCTTGTCGGCGCCGGCCTGGTCATCCTGCGCCGGTATGATGTAAGAACGCACGGACTCGTTCGAGCCTTCGCGTATCGCCGTTACCTGGTAGTCGTAGAAATCGCCCAGCAGCTTCTCCCGATTTTCGGCAACAGTCTGTGCTGTGGCGAGCGACGTGATGAAGTGATTGCGGACCGTGTCACGGTAAGTCATTTCCGAGCCATCGTATTTTCTTACGACAAGCCCGCGCGCCGACGCCTGTTCGTAGGTCATCGCGATACTGCCGAAGTACGATGGCCAGCTTGCCCCGTAGCCGGGGTAGAAGGCATCAAAGACTTCCCGCGTGAAGTAGTCAAGACCGAACTTGTCGAACCAGTACGCGTTGGTCCGTCCAAAGAGTTCGAGACCGTCGATCTG
>Ga0224508_10002094_pt1 | contig 17323 bp, 16 predicted proteins | sample SF_Jan12_sed_USG_4_FD_170157 | JGI IMG/M metagenome (GOLD analysis project Ga0224508, IMG submission 170157) | Sediment microbial communities from San Francisco Bay, California, United States - SF_Jan12_sed_USGS_21 | ecosystem: Environmental > Aquatic > Marine > Sediment | place: USA... | reverse complement strand
ACGCCTGTCAGGTTGGCCACGGTACCGATGGGATAGAGGGCACGCTCTTCCCGAATTTCCGGAGCCGCACCGCTATTCATACCTGAGCTCGATCATATATATCTGTACTAAAATTATACATTTTTTAAAATTTTCTATATTATTCAGAATAATACGAATTCTAGATTCCGTATTATATCTATACGACTACATCAACGCAAAGTGGTCCACGGCCGGAAGCCGTCAACGAGGCTGCGCTCCCCGAGTTGTGCCTATTTCGCAACAAAACTAAAAAAACAACAGAAGGTCGGGGAACATCTGGCTAAGATTCAAACCTAACTGCCTCGAGTGCATGACTCGCCTTCGCAACATTTCTACAACGGAGAACACACGATGTTGAATCTACGACTCTCGCTGCTGGCGGCGACCTCGGCGGTGCTCGCTGCGCCGGCGCTGGCCCAAGGGCCGGCCAGCGAAGCTATCGACGTCCCGATAGAAGAAGTGGTTACCATCGGCACCCGCACGATCGGGCGCGTGGCGACGGACTCACCGGTCCCGGTGGACGCCTTCGATACGGACGCCTTCGACCGAACGGGCGCCACCGAAGTCGGCCGAGCGTTACAGCTGCTCGCGCCCTCGTTCAACTTCTCCAGCTCCACCATCAGTGACGGCACCGACGCTCTTCGACCCGCCACGTTGCGTGGCCTGGGACCGGATCAGACCCTGGTACTCGTCAACGGCAAACGCCGCCACGGCAGCGCGCTGGTCCACGTGAACGGCTCCGTGGGGCGCGGAACGGCTGGCACTGACCTGAACGCCATCCCGATGAGCGCCATTGAGCGCATCGAAGTCCTGCGTGACGGTGCGGCCGCGCAATATGGTTCCGACGCCATTGCCGGCGTGATCAACATCGTGCTCAAGAACAACGACGAAGGTGGCAACCTTGCCGCCTCGTTGGGCGAGTACTCCGAGGGCGATGGTGCAACCACCGTATTGAGCTATAACCAGGGCCTGAGCATTGCTAACGGTGGCTTCTTCAATTTCGATGTCGAATACCGGGAACGTGACGCTACCAATCGGGCCGGGCTCAACGGCAACTGTCTCTACGAGCACCTCAGCCCCTGTGTAGCTCTCGGTGGCAACCTTAGACAAACCACAGAGCCGCAAGAGATTGCGGCCAATCGCAACAATTTCCGCATCGGCGACTCGGATTCCGAGCATCTCTCGCTCACGGGCAACCTGGGTATCCCGTTGTCCGACGGTAAGGAATTCTATGCATTCGCGACTTTTTCCGACCGGGAAAACCTCTCCGGCGGTTTCTTCCGCGAGCCCGACTCGGCCAGTGATAACCCTATCTTCCAGTTCGACGGCGTCACACCGGTCAACAACGGCCTGCCATTCATACCGGACGGATTCTCCCCGAGCATCAATACACAGATCGACGACCTCTCCATCAATGCCGGTGTCACGGGCGAGACCGCCAGCGGTTGGAGCTGGGATGCAAGCATCGGTTATGCCGAGAACGATTTCGGGTTCACCATCCGGGATTCCATCAATGCCTCACTGGTGTCCGCGACGGGGACCAGCCCGAGGAGCGCTTTCGCGGGTGAGCTGGGCCTCGGTCTCATTACCCTGGACTTCGACGCGGTGAAGCCTCAGGACTGGGGCTCGCTGGCCTGGGGCGCGGCGTATCGCGAGGACAGCTACGAGATCAAAGCGGGGCAGGAGGAGTCTTACAGAGACTACGATGCCAATCCCGACGGCAGCCCGTTCAATCCGGCTTTCAACGGCGACGCGGGTATCGAAGTGTTTCCAGGATTCAGCCCGGCTAACAGCGTTGACGAGGATCGTGACGCTATTTCCGTTTACGTGGACGCGGAGTGGGACGCGACCGATCGACTCCTGCTGGGTGGCGCGGTCCGTGCCGAGGACTACAGCGACTTCGGGTCGACGGCGAACGCGAAGGGTACTGCCGCGTTCAACGTCACGGACACGGTCATGCTTCGCGGCGCAGTCAGCACGGGCTTCCGTGCGCCTTCGCTGCAACAGCAGTTCTTCAACAACACCAGCACACAGTTCCAGGGAGGCGTCGCGGTCCAGATCGGCACCTTCCGCACGGACAGCGCCCTGGCACAAGCCATCGGCATTCCGCAGCTGGAAGAGGAAACATCCACCAACCTCAGCGTGGGCGTCGTATTCGAGCCCACGGATTCGTGGACGGTCTCGCTGGACTATTACGATATACAGATCGACGATCGCATCGTCTACAGCGGCGACTTCTCGCCCGGACTCGATCCGGCACTGGACGCCGCGCTCCTTGCCGCCGGTGCGAACCGTGCGAAGTTCTTCTTGAACGCAGCCGATACCAGCACAACCGGTTTCGACGTGGTCGCCAACTACACGACCGATCTGGGTGACGGTGTGTTCGATCTAGCCATCTCGGGGAACTTCACCGAGACCGATATCGATTCGGTGAATCTACCGAGCAGCCTGAGCGCCATTCCAAACGCACAAGACGTGGTGTTCCCGGCCTTCGACCGCTCCATTCTCACCGAGTGGCAGCCGGAAGACCGGATAAGCATCTCGGGCAATTATGGCCAGAATAACTGGGACCTGAACGTGGCCTTGAACCGGTTCGGCGAGTATGCCGTTCTCGATGGTGGAAACCGACAGGTTTTCGGGGCCAGCACCCTCCTGGATGCGCAATTCCGCTATTTCCTGGATAACGGTGTCACACTGAAGATCGGTGGCAACAATCTCACCGACGAGGTGCCGGACCAAAACACCGTGGGCCAATCGAGAACTGGGACGATCGTGGATGGCGCGGGTAATATCGTCGTTAACACGCCCGGGGTGTTCGTATTTTCCCGACGCTCGGCACCGTTTGGCATAAATGGCGCCTATTACTACGTCGGCGCAGACTTCAGCTTCTAACTCATTGCTTCGGAGGGGCGATGCGCTAAACGCATCGCCCCTCTTTCTTATTACGAAGTAGTTCCCGGCATCACTGCACCTCGGCGTTTCCCTCGGACAGTGACAGCAGCGAAAACGGGTCAACACGCGCGTTCAGGATACGCACACCCCAATGCAGATGCGGGCCCGTCACACGGCCGGTCGCGCCCGCAAGCCCGACCACCTCGCCACGCTCCACGAAATCTCCCACGTCGACCAGAATCTCAGAGAGATGCAGGTACATCGTGTAGACGCCGAGCCCATGATCGACAAAGACGGCGTTACCGTTGAAGAAAAAATCCTTCGCCAGGACGACCTGACCGCGATTGGACGCACGAATCTCGGTACCGGTGGCGGCCGTCAAGTCGGCGCCGGAATGCGGGGCCCTCGGCTCGCCGTTGAACACGCGCCGGTGCCCGAAATTACGCCCGCCGCTCGCTCCGGGTATGGGCACCTGGAACGGCTCGCTCCAATGCGCGGCAGGCGTGAGCGTCGCGTAGATCGCGCCGATCTCCCGAGATTCTGTCGCGGCACGCTCCTGATTCTCCGGACTGAGCTGCACGTATCCGGGTGCGACGGTGAGCTCAGTGGTGGGAAAGCTCTTTCCGAGCACCTCGATCGATTCCGTCTGCATCCGGACGCGACCGTCGGAATAGCTGAACGACACCTCGGCCGGATAGCTGCCCGAAACGGTGTCGAGGTCGATACCGATGACCGTGAACCAGCCCTGATCCGTTCGCGCAAACGGGACCCGGCGCTCGGACCACGCGACCTCGATCGCCTGCAGCCCGGCCTCGTCGGGATACTCGAGTTGCAGCGCCTGACCCTGGACGGCGGTCAAGGTTGCCAGAAAAAGCGAAACCGGCATCACGCCAATGGCACCCGCGGTGTCGTCCTATGACAGGCGCATTCTACCGGACTTCACTTGGGTTGGATGAAGATCCAATCGCCTTCAGGCCGCTTGTAATCGTTGGGATCCGCCCGCCACCGATGGACGATCTGACCGGTCCCCGTGTCGATGACGGTGATGAACAGTCGATTGGCGCCGTCCTGCTTCAGCACGGCCGACGCCTGGTAACGGCCGATGTGCCCGACCGGCTCCTGCGCGATCGTGGAACCCACGGCCCAGAAAAAACTGACGGCACTCAGCGCCGCAATCATAAGCAACGAGTCTTTGGTCCGCATCTGGGGTCTCCTTTCCCGTTCGAACCCCGAGAACATGCCGCCTGGCGCCGTCCGAAACTGTGCCATGGTCCACAGAAATCGGGAGGGCCGCGGATTTAGGGTTCCATACGATGAGGGACCCCGATAAACGTGCCGCCCGCGAGCCTGCGGATCGCAAGATCAGTTACCGCATCCTCAGCCTGTGGTCGGACCTGCTGTTGTGCAGTCGCTGCCTCAAGGGCGGCGTTCAGAGACCTGTCGGACAGGTGATCTCGAAACGCCACCGGCTCCGGTCGCTCTGCTCGAGCTGTCAGGGCCGGCGTGAAGCCTCGGTCCTACTCCAGTTCCCGTAAGACGGTCTCCAGGGTCGCTCCGAGGTCGTCGCGCTCGACCGAAAGAAGCTCAACGTCGGGCCCGTAGAGCGCCTCGAGCTCGCGCAACCCCAGGTAATCCGGGTGATGAACCTCGGCAATCGTGGCGTAGTCGATGGCGCGGCCAGCCCGGGATACCACGAAGACGTAGACGTGGATGGCCGCGTTCGCAGGGGCCGCGAGACCCATCAACCCGGCCAGCCGCGGGCGGCTCTGGACATCGGCTATCTCGCCGAAATACCGATGCCGTTTCTCGATCGACCAGCCGGCGGCCGCGAAGGTCTCTCCGATCGCCTGCCCGCCAACGATGAGCGCGTGCGTCTCCGCCAGCGCCGGGTCGATACCACCGGGATAAACCACCACCGCAAAGGTCCTGCAGATGCGCTCGCCTCGCTGCGTGCTGAACAGGTTGGATACCCGGAGCGTGGTGTCGGCACTCAACACTTCGATGCCGAAATTTCCGAACGCCAGCTCGATGCGTTCGCTGTTGAGAGGCTCCCTGCCCGCTGGAGCGACTGAGACCACCGGGGGACCGGATTGACACCCGGTGACCAGGGCCAATACAAGCCACAGCCCCGGAAAGATCGCCGCATTTGACGCCTTCATCGATACCATTATGCGCCTTTCGGCGCGGTTGCGAATCACAAGATATTGGGGATAATGGAGCCTCTACCCACAAGATATAGAGGTTGGACCGTGGACGACCCTTCCGGCAGTGGTGTCGACCCGTGCATTGATTCCTGGGATGCCGGCGAATGCATCGCTTTTCTGGAGGCTGACGGCTCGGACGCGCCCGAATACGACCTGGAAACAGATCGCGGCATCACCAGGCTGCGCAGAGACTGCAAGCTTCTGGCGGCCCGGCAGACAGAAGCCGCCTAGCGCTCGGCGGAGTCGGGGCGCCATCCGCACGCATGCCCGAAGAATATCCGCGGCGACGATCGTGTTGTAGCCTTGCCCTGTGAAACGCTTCGCATTGATCCTGGCCGCCGGTGTCGTGGTTCTCGTCGCGGCCGCGTTGGCCGTCTATCTGACCGTCCGTGGCAGCCTCCCGAACCTGGACGGGGAAATCAGTCTCGCTGGCTTGTCCGCACCCGTCGTCGTCGAGCGCGACGCGTACGGCGTGCCGACCATTCGCGGCAGTAATCGTATCGATGTCGCTAGGGCGACGGGATTCGTCCAGGGGCAGGACCGGTTCTTTCAGATGGATCTCATGCGCCGGTCCGCGGCCGGAGAGTTGGCGGCACTGCTCGGACCCGTTGCAGCGGGGCTCGATCAGCGCCGTCGGTTGCATCGCCTGCGTAGCCTCGCGCGTGAAGTCATCGCCAACACGAATGCCCGGGAAAGAGAGCTCCTCGAGGCGTATGCGGACGGCGTGAATGCCGGGCTGGCGGCGTTATCCGTCGTACCCTTCGAATACCTGATACTCCAGACCGATCCCGAACCCTGGCGCCCCGAGGATACCGCACTCGGTAACCTCGCGATGTTCTTTCAGCTCACCGACGAGGATGCGAGCCGGGAATCCGGTTACGCCGAGATTCGCGACGGGCTGCCCGAGGTCATGGGAGACTTTGTGTTCGCCCGGGGTAATGAATGGGATGCGCCCCTCATCGGAGACGCCTGGCAAGTGCCCGCGATTCCGAGCCCGGGCGTGTGTGACCTTCGCGCCCGGGTGACCGATGACAGCGCTCGGCAGATCGCCGCTTCGATGGTGACCGTCCATATCGACGAACCCGTCAACGGCAGCAACGCCTGGGCCGTCGCAGGAGAGCGGACCGACACCGGCCGGGCCATCCTTGCAAACGACATGCACCTGGATCTCGACCTCCCCAACATCTGGTACCGGATGAGGTTGATCGTGGAATCCCAGGCGGACCCGGCCGGCGGCCTCGACTTGTCGGGCGTTTCGCTCCCGGGCACACCCTTCGTGGTTGCAGGCAGCAACACGTCCATCGCCTGGGGGTTTACAAACAGCCGGGGCGACTGGTCCGACCTGATCGTGCTGGAGCTCGATCCTGACGACCCCGACGCGTACTTGACGCCCGACGGCTACGAGGCGTTCGAGGAATACGACGAAGTCATCGAGGTCAGGGGTTCCGAACCGGAGGAGGCATCTATTCGCTGGACCCGGTGGGGACCGGTCGTCGGTGAGGATCACCGCGGCCGCCTGCTGGCCCTTCGCTGGCTGGCGCACCAGCCCGAGGCGGTCAACCTACGGGTGCTGGAGCTGGAGAGGGCCCGGAGCGTGCGGGAGGCAATCGGACTGGCGCCCTCGATCGGCATACCGCCACAGAACTTCATGGTGGCCGACGCAGCAGGCTCGGTTGGCTGGACGATCATGGGGCGGATTCCCCGGCGGGTCGGGTACGATGCCGCATTACCCACCTCATGGGCCGACGGGGAAACGGGCTGGCGAGGCTGGCTGGCGCCGGCGTCGTATCCCAGGGTGATCGACCCGAGCTCGGGTCTCGTCTGGACCGCCAACTCCCGGGTGATCGAAGGTCGGCTGCTCGAACACCTGGGAACCGAAGGCTACGTTCTCGGCGCGCGCGCCCGGCAGATACGCGACGGACTAACGTCACTCGAGCGGGCGAGCTTGAGCGACATGCTGGCCATTCAACTGGATGACCGCGCGTTGCTCCAGCGCCGCTGGCGCGATCTGCTGCTGGGGGCGTTGACGGATGAGGCCGTTTCTTCAGATCCATTGCGCGCTGAGTTGCGCGAGATACTCCGCGGCTGGGAGGGCCGGGCGAGCGTCGAGGCCATTGGTTACCGCATGACGCGGGAATTTCGACGCCGTGTCCAGGACGAGTTACTGGCGCACCTCCTGGCGGGCTGCGGCGATTTCACGGGACCCATTGAGCTCCTCGGCGCCAATCAAGCCGAGGGGCCCGTCTGGCGCCTGGTCACCGAGCGACCGGCTCATCTCCTCCCCCCCCGTCACGAGAGCTGGGACGAGCTGTTTCTCAAAATCGCCGACGACGCGATTGCCAGCTGCAGGCGTGACCCACTGTCCGCGTGCACCTGGGGGCGATTCAACGATGTCGAAATCGAGCATCCGCTGGTAAACGCCCTGGAATTCCTCGAGCCCTGGCTGGTCGCGCACAATGGGCCGCTGCCGGGTGGCGACCATGTGCCGAGGGTGCAGCAAAGATCGCGCGGCGCCTCGGAGCGTTTTGCCGTATCACCCGGCGACGAAGCTAACGGCTACTTCCACATGCCCGGCGGGCAGAGCGGCCATCCGCTGTCCCCGTATTTCGTCGCCGGCCATGACGCCTGGGCACGTGGCGAGCCCCTGCCTTTCCTGCCGGGCGCGCCCGAACATACGCTGACCCTTTACTAGCTCTGGACGGAAGGCGCTCCTGCTAGAAGAAGACGTGGAGTTCCGCGAAGAATTCGTCGCGGTTCTGTAGATCGCTCTGCGGAACGCCGTCGTACAGCCGAACACCGATTCTCGGCTGAAAAAGCTGCATTGGAGAGTATTCCCACACGACGCTGTATCGATCCCGATGGTCTTCATCAATGTCCTCGTTCGGATCAAACGCCTCATAGGTCACCTTCAGATTATGCCCTTTTGCGATTCGCCAATTACCTTCGAGGAGGCCCACAACGCTATCCACGTCACCGGTCGGTGTCTCGTCGGTGACGTAATCGATTTCGCCCAACCAGGAAATCGGACCCGTGCGAAATCCGGCAAATAATCCGTACATCGTGCGATCGCCCAATGCCGCGTTGTTGAAGTTATAGCTCGCGCCGAACTGCCACCCGGACGATACAAACATTCCCCTCAAGCTGACCTGCTTGGTCGAGTCCGCCTCTGGTCCTCCGGCTGTGCCATTCGTGATCGCGGCCTGCGCGGACCAGGAGCCCAGCTCAAGCCCGGCCTCTATACCGTTGTCGGGGGTATCGAAGTTGATCCCAGTAAACTGCCGCGTGAACGCGGTGTCGTCCTGCAGTCTCCAGCCGAACGGTAGGAAGAACTTGCCCACCTTGATGGTGTACTTCCCAGCCCCGGGCGTGATCAATGCGTAGGCTTCGCGATTGATAGCGCTGTCCGGGGCGATCTGCTCGTCCAGGTAGAAACTCAAGAGCCCAGGAATAGCGCGTACTTCCGCGTAGACGGTGCCTCTCGAAATATCGAATTCCGATTGCTCCTCGGCGTTGGGAACATCGACGGACTCGTAACCGGCCCGGAGATCGCCACCCACAGCGATCCAACGATTGACCTCTCCAGTCCAGATATTTTCGGCCTCGCCGACGACGCGCTGCGCGACCTCGGTGTGCGCGTAGGCCGTGCCGAAAGCGTTCCGCTTCCCTCCGCCGGTGGGATTCGTATGGCAGGTGGCGCACGTGAGGCCGCTGCGCACGGACAGATAGGGCTCGGCCGCCGCACCGGATGCGAAGAGCGACGCGCCGAGGAGCCACGGAACGACCCACACCGCACATCGACTGGACGCCGAAACCGGCTGCGTGGCCCTCGGCCGAGCAAAACCGCTCCGTCCGCTCATCAGCGATTCGCTCCGTCGGTTATCCATTGCCGGATGACGTCGATGTCGGCTTGGTCCAGATACGGCGGCCCGTTTCTCGGCATGCGCAGTCCACCCGCGGGCATGTCCTGTTCCAGCTTCTCGATCAGGTAGCTCGCATCGGGATCGCCAGGCATCACGCGCATCAGGGCCGACTGATTACTGGGCATCATGACCAGGTTGTTGAAGCTCGCATCCGAGTCACTCAGATCCTGGCCTGCCGCCGGCATCAGGCCGGTATGGCAGCCGGCGGTGGCGCACGTGGGCGTGAAGATATTGGCCTGAATCGAGTCGAGGGTCGGGACCACGGCCGAGACTGTGAACAGCGCCTCGAAGTCGCCCCCTTGTGTACCGTCACCGGAAGGGAAGGCTCCGCTGAAGTCGCCGTCCAGCGCGTTGGCGTCGAGATCACGGATCGTCGCACCGCCGGTTCCCAGCAGACGCACGCGATAGGTATCGATCTGCGAAGCGACACCAGTCAGATCCAGGGTGGCCGTCATCGGATTGGCCATCGACACGGTGACCGCCGCAGCGACGACCGTCACCTCGTTACCGTCTCCGAAAGTGCCGTCGCCTCCGCTTCGTTCCAGAATGAAAGTGGTGGCGTCCACAGAGGTGGCGTCCAGCTCACGGTCGAACATGGCGATAACAGAAGCCGGCAGGGTATCGAATGCGCTATCGGGCAGCGGTGACAACGACGTTACCCGTATCGGGGTCGCTGCAGCTCCGCCAGCCGGTAGTGCGCCATCCGTAATCCACTGCCGAATCACATCGATGTCGGCCTGGGGCAGCGGAGTGCCACCCAACGGCATCTGACCTCCCATCCCCGCAGTGCCTTCGAGCTTTTGAATCAAATAGCTATTGTCGGGGTCACCCGGCTCGACGCGAAGCAACGGTGGCGACTGGGCACTGGTCGCGTCAACCAACAGCCCGAAGCTGTTGGCATCATCCAAGCGCAGCCCCAGGGGAGCGGACGCTCCTATGTGACAACCGATACATCTGGGTGTGAACACATTGTCCTGGATAGACTGGAAGTTGGCCAGGAGCACTGAGCCCCCACCACCGCCACCACCGGAATTCGCCGGTGGGGCACTGCTGCCGCTGCCTCCGCCGCATCCCGCAAGCGTAAACACCGAAAAGAGCACAAAGCACATTATTCGCGTCATGAAATTCCGCCCTGTTGAACACTGATTTGGATAGAGGTGTATGGTGGGTTCCCACAGCCCGAAATAAAGTTCAAAAGAAGAGAACTGTCTTTGAGTTCCGGCGCCTAATCAGCTGGCAGCCGAATGCCTGGAAAACGATAATCCGCATCGATGAGCGACGCATCACAACAACAAAGCCCGGAACCAACGGGCACTCTGGACAGCTCCGATCGGTCTTTGCTGGCTCTAGTTGCGTGCGGAGACCGCCGCGCGCTTCAGACACTTTATGTTAAGTATCACCAACCCGTGCTGCGCTTTCTCTATCGGATGACGGGTCAGCTTGAGCTCGCCCAGGAAGGCGTCAACGACGTCATGTTCGTGGTCTGGGAGAAAGCGAGCTCATTCAGCGGCCGGTCCAAGGTCTCAACCTGGATCATGGGCATTGCGTACCATAAGGGATTGAAAAAATTAGAAAAAACCAGGCGATGGTCCCAACGGTTTAAAACCGTGGATTTCCAGGACTGGAATGAACCTTCGCTGTCGCTGGCGGAACATACCGATGGGGCGATATTGAAGGATTTAGTGATACAGGGCCTCAGGAAACTGCCGCCCAAGCAACGAGCGGTCGTGGAGCTGACCTACTTTCACGGCTACTCGTACGAGGAAATCAGCGAGATTGCGGGCTGTCCAGTGAACACCGTAAAAACCCGGATGTTTCACGCACGCGCCAAACTGAGAAAACTTCTACATGAACTGGGCGGAGACGGACCACTAACGTGAGCAAGCTAACAAGTCACGAATCGGCGCATGAACTCTTGCCATGGTATGTCAATGGCACGCTGGAGCATGCGGAACGCAAGCTCGTCGAGGCGCACGTGCAGGACTGTCTCACCTGTCACCTGGAGCTTGAAAAGGAACGCGAGCTACGAGAGCTCGTGAAGGCAACGCACGCAGTTGATGTGTCCGCCGAGGCCGGTTTTCATCGTCTTAGCCGTAGGCTGGATAACGGGGCGTACCCCTGCAACCATTCGTTCAAACGAGCCCTTGCGGATTGGTGGAAGAATTCCGCAATCACGTCTCGTCTCGCGCTGGCGACATGTTCACTCGCTGCCGTGGGGGCGCTCATCTGGGGCACGATGCCTCTTCTCGTGACGCCGCTGGAATCGGAGTACCTTGCGCTGACGGGTACCGCAAGGGTGGAGAATCAGGTGGACATTATTTTCGCTGACGACGTGACCGAAACGGAGATCCGCGCACTCCTCAGCGAGATCAACGGCAGTATCGTTGCCGGACCCACCCAGATAGGCCGTTACACCGTTCGCTTGGAGGATACGACGCTCTACCACGAGGGGCTCACGGCGCTAATTCGAGTAATGAGCGCTGATGATCGAGTTCGATTCGCGGGCCCCGCGATTCTGGGGGAGCCGGACGAATGAGGCGTCGGATTCTCATCGGCTCGGTCGCGGTGATCGTCGCAGGCTGCGCCAGCGCGCCAACGTTTCAGGTCCAGCGAGCAGCCCCCGAGGACTCGGCGGCCCAACAGATCCTTTTGACGGTGCGTCAGGAGAACGGCTCGGCAGCCGTCGGGCTCACCGGTGCACCGGGCAAGCGTTACTTGCGACGGCGCGGTTATCAGGCCACGCCCGCAATAGAGCGCGCACTGAATCAGCTGGCGAGAGAGCACGGACTGGAAAGAATCGAGGGATGGCCGATTCACAGCCTCGGCGTTTACTGTGAGGTTCTAGAAATCGCGAGTGGCGATTCCGTCGAAAGCGTCATCGAGCGACTCTCTGCGGATCCGAGGGTAGATCTCGCGCAACGAATGAACATCTTCGAAACGCTGGCCAGCCGCTATGATGATCCGTACGCAGAGATGCAGTTCGCGGTTCGCGACTTGGGGGTCGAACAGGCTCACAGGCTTGCCACGGGTCGAGGTGTCACGGTGGCAATCATCGACTCCGCTGTGGATCGTGCACACCCGGATCTGAAGGGCAGGGTGCATCTGACACGCGATCTCGTGAACTCGCCGACACCGCCCCGTCGGGGCGAACTTCATGGCACCGCCGTTGCGGGGGTCATCGCATCCCTGGTCGATAACAGCGAAGGCATCATCGGTGTGGCTCCGGAGGTGAACATCGCGGCGTTGCGCGCCTGTTGGCCCTTAGCCGCCAAGGGCGGGGGAACTTACTGTTCGAGTTTCACACTAGCACAGGCCCTCGAGGTCGCGATTCAAATAAAGCCACAGATCATCAATCTCAGTCTAGCGGGACCTTTCGATCCCCTCTTGGCGCGTTTGCTCGATGAAGCGACCCGACGGGGTTCCGTGATTGTCGCGGCCCACCCGGAAGTCGGGAGCCTGCGTGGCGCGTTCCCTGCTTCTCACCCACGCGTCATCGTGGCGCGCTCACCCGAGGGCCCGGCGAGCGCCATCTCACCATACACTTTGATCGCGCCTGCGAACGAGATCCTCACCACGGCACCAGCCTCACAATACGCGTTTCTCTCGGGAAACTCCCTGGCGGCCGCCCACGTGACGGGGGTCATCGCATTACTGCTGGAACGGGACCCTTCGATTGATGCCGATTCCGCTGCGAACCTGCTGAGCAGTACCGCGCAAACGACGATCAGTGCCTGTCGTGCTCTGGAGACATTGCTCGGAACCCATGTTTGCGATGGTGAACTCACGCCACTTCAGCACGTAGCCCTCTGACTAAAGCCGATAGGACACGCTGACGACCCAACTCTTCTGCAACGGTGTGCCCCAGGGGCTGACCACACCGTACTCGGTATCATAGTAGCGCAGATCCAACACGAGACGCTTCACCGATTTGGAGATGCCAATATTCCAATGGTCATATGCGCCGTTAAGCACTTCGTCGGAATCAAAGCGACCCAGGGCGACGCCCAGTCGCGTACTCCAGGGTAAGGGCCACTCGACCCCGAACTCATGGCCCAGCGCGGAGTTCTCGTGGGACAACAGGCCATCAGCATAGGAGAGCGTGTAATAGAATCGCTCGCGAAATCCGACCGTCCCGCTGACCTCCGTGTAGTCATAGCGCACGGATGCTTTCGGATAAGAGTAATGCGCGAGCGTCGCGGCGACCGACCAGTTGCGGCGCAGCCAGCTGTACCCCACATAGTAGTCCAATTCCGTTTCGCGCGGCTCATCACGGAGAATCTCCGTCGCGAAATCCACGTTGGAGATCCAGGCGCCGATGAAAAATCCAGACCCGTGCTGGTAGTCCACACCTAGCTGAAGGGCTGCTGATTCATCGGTCTGTGAGATGCCGCGATTGGGATAGTCGCTAGTCAATGTGGCATATGCGGAGAACCCGGCGCCCGGAGACTGTGCCCAGGCAGGGGTATGATCGGTGATCATCACACCGCTTAAGAGCAAGAGTAGATACACGCATTTCGTTTTCCGTCGCCTTTTCACAAGCCTCACCCTGTCAACATTCCTGTTTGCCATGCTGGCAGCGCCATGTCATTCTGAATCATAACTCAATGTCCCTATGACGTAGCTTCAGCGACATTGCGCACAAGGCAGATCCTGTTCCATGAAAGGCGAGACTGCAACGCAGCTGTTGACCGACGCCATCGCCGCCGGCGCGACGCCTGGAGCCGTGTATATCACCGGTAACAGCGGCGGCGCCGCCGCCGAGGAGGCCCTCGGCCGCTTGAGTTACGACGCTGAAGCGCCTCCAGTAACGCCCGACACCATCTACGACCTCGCGTCCCTGACGAAGGTCATTGTGACCACACCGTTGGCGATGCTTCTTTACGAGCGGGGACAGCTCGAGCTGGAGGCACCGGTGAACGTCTACGTTCCCGAGTTCTCCGGTAACGGTAGGGACGATGTGACCATCGCGGATCTTCTGGCTCACTGCGGTGGCCTCCTGTGGTGGACCGATCTCTACAAATCGTTCGAGGGTCGATCACCGGCAGAATCGAAACGGAGCTATATCGAGAGGATCTGCGAATTGCCGCTGGACTACCCGCCACGCTCGAAGACCGTCTACTCGGATCTCGGCTTTCTATTGTTGGGGGAAGCTCTGGAAAGGGTGACGCAATCATCGCTGGACCCGCTCGCCAGAGACGAGGTCTTCGCGCCACTGGGAATGAACGAGATTCAATACAACCCACCGCAAGCTCTGCGGCCGCGGATCGCGCCCACGGAAGATGATGAATGGCGCGGTTGCGTCTTGAGGGGGATCGTTCACGACGAGAACGCCTACGGGCTGGGCGGTATCGCCCCGCACGCGGGTCTGTTCTCGACGGCGCGAGCCATCGTGCCTTTCGCGCGGATGTTCCTGAACGAGGGCGCATGGAATGATCGGCGCCTGTTCGAGCCTGAAACCGTACGACGCTTCACGCGGCGCGCGAATCTCGTCGCGGGCAGCAGCCGCGGTCTGGGATGGGACACGCCGGCGACGGGAAGCTCCAGCGGCAGGCTGCTTTCGGCGTCGTCCTACGGCCACACCGGATTCACGGGGACCTCGCTGTGGATCGACCCGGAGAGGGATTTCTTCGCGGTGCTGTTGACGAATCGGGTGCATCCCAGCAGGGAGAATCCGAAGCTGGCGTCAGTCCGACCGCGCTTTCACGACGCATTGGCAGAAGGGCGGCGGCCGTTCGCCTGGGGCGCTCGACCCCGAGCGGATCATCCATCGGATACGTGACTGATGGCCGGGATCCCTGCGGGCATGCAGGACGATCGCTCCACGCACTTGCCTACGATTTGATCGGCCTCGTCGCCGCGCCGCCTCAGCATCATCAGGACCGGGAGCGCCAATAACGTAGAGAGGCCTCCCAGTACGAAGGCGTCGGGAATAGATCTGACTCGGGAAACGTACCCCAGGCCCGATTGCCCGAGGATTCCGCCAGCGCTACCCATCATGGCATCGAAAGAGACCACCGTTGCGCGCTGCTTGGCCGGTATCAGTTGATGCAGATAAGCCTGCTTCACGGGGCTCGCCACACCCAGCGTGCCGGCGACGATCACGAACAGCCCGACGGCGCCGTAGAAAGAATCGACGATCCCCACACCCACGGCGGCGCAAGCCTGAACCGATCCCGCCCAGAGCAACAGCGTGGTGCGCTTGGCGCAATAGCGGCTGATCCACTCCACGATGACGTTACCCGCGACCATGGACAATGAAATCAACGCGGCCACGACGCCGGCAACCCATACGGCATCACTTCCAAGCAACTCGAGAAAGTACGGTTGCCAGGCATAGTAACCCCAGGTCATGAATCCCCAGGTGATGAATGAATAGGACATCAGGAGTCGAACGGATCGTCGCCGCCAGCCCAAACTGATACTGGCATCCACTATCCCTCTCATCTCTGCCGGTAGATCAGCGAGCTTGACGCCCCTAGGCGTAAAGCCCAGGTCATGCATGGTCAGGAGAGCGACGCCAAAGGCGAGCGCGAGCATCACCGCCCTGACCAGATAGGGCAGGGAAAGATCGATCATGCCGAGCAAACCACCGCTCACCGTGCCGATCAGCATCGCCACGCTCGTGACCATGGAGCCCCGAGCAAACACTCGATCGAGCTGTCCTTCATAGCCGGACGCGGTCAACGCATCCACCAGCCACGCCTCGACCGCTCCCGAATAGAAGGTAAACCCCAGACCCATGACGACTGACACCACCGAGAATGCAAGGAGTCCTCCGCCCCACTCCGCCACCCCGACATAGGCCAGAGTCGTTGCCAATAGGATGGCCACGCTCAGCAGGAAAGAACGCCGCCTGCCGCTGCTGTCAGCCAGCACGCCCGTTGGAATCTCGAACAAGACCGATCCCACGGTAAACGCCGCGTTAGCAAGAAACACCTCGAGGATATCGAGCCCGGCGTCCAGCAAGAAGAGCGTGTTCACGCCCCAAATCAATGCCGCGGCCAGGGTGTAGAGACCGGCCACAAGAAAGTAGGTCAGAAGAACCTGTCTGGAGCTCATCTGGTCGTTCGCTATCCACGGCACAGCGATTCGTTGCCTGCGGATCGGTCCCGCCGTCCCGCCCCTGATTCGCCACGCGCCACGCGTTCAGCTGGCGTTAATGAACGTTGGCGCAAGCTGTGTCCATGGTCAGCATAACAGGAGCCATGGCATGAAACGGATAGACTGTGCAAGCTCGACCGCAGCGATTGCTGCGTTACTCATCGGTTGTATCACGGTGGCTTCCGCGGAGGCGCCGGAGAACCGGACTCGAGGCACTGTGTTGGCGGTTGCCCCGGAGCCAATCGAGAGCTTCAACTTCTTCGGCCGGCTCGATAGCTGGCGCGCGGTGGACCGGGACACGCTGATTGTCTGGACGACCGCGTTTCGTCCGTACCTCGTCGAGCTGGGGCGTCCCAGTCCGCGCCTGCGCTTCGCGCACGTCATCGGTATCAGCTCGACGCTCGGCAGGGTCCACAGCGGACTGGACGAGATCTACATCGACGGCTCGCCCTACCGGATCGAGACGATGTATCGCCTGACGCCGGAACAGGCCCGCGATTGGACACGGACGTAATGGATGAATTGCTTGAAGCGGGTGTGCCAGGGACGGTGCACCCGCTACCGCTTAGGGGCATGCGAACAGCAATCGTTTGGGGTTATGTCAAACCCATTTGAAGAGGATCAATTCCCGCGTCAACGCGTCAGTCGCCGGCACGTTTTGAAAGAAGACGACGAAAGGATAGAGATACCGGCATCCCTGGTCAGATGATGCGAGCCGCAAAGTCTCCAGGCCACACGGATACCACTGAACAAAAAAGGACCGAGGGCGGAAGCGTGAAAGGATTCGAATCTCCAGGCAGGCTCTCAGGACTTCGGAAAACGGTCGGTTGCCTGACCGTTATCGGGCTTTCAGCACTGGCGGGATGCGGCGGAGGATCCTCCCCCAGCACTCCGCCACCACCACCACCGCCAATCGGTCAGGCGGATGCCTTTCAGCTTCTCGACCAGGCGACGTTCGGCGCTACCGAGGCCGAGGCTCAGCACGTCATCGACGTCGGATTCGAGGACTGGATTGATGAGCAGATGAAACGGCCAGCGTCGCTCCAGCTGCCCCATCTACGGTCCCTACCGCGCCCCCAGAATCTGGGGGAATTGCAGCTTGACCGAATCGATATCTGGTTTCGCAATGTCCTCAACCAGCCTGATCAACTGCGCCAGCGCGTCGCTTTCGCTTTGTCAGAGATT
>Ga0224508_10002093_pt1 | contig 17323 bp, 23 predicted proteins | sample SF_Jan12_sed_USG_4_FD_170157 | JGI IMG/M metagenome (GOLD analysis project Ga0224508, IMG submission 170157) | Sediment microbial communities from San Francisco Bay, California, United States - SF_Jan12_sed_USGS_21 | ecosystem: Environmental > Aquatic > Marine > Sediment | place: USA... | reverse complement strand
GTGCTCGACGCCCGGTGTGACCAGCTCGATGCGGTCGGCCGGCGCGTCGTACAACCGTTGGAGCTGGTGGGCTTCCGGCACACACGACGCGGTGATGACGTCGGAGCAGTGGATGACGTCGATCTCGGCCTTCACCCGGCGCTCGGGTTCGTAGTCGCCCGTCTCGGCCTTGACCCGGGCGAGCGTGTGGAATGTCGACACCAGCGGCACGTCGAGCTCGTGTTTGATGCGGTGCCCGGCGACGCCCGAGAGCCAGTAGTTGGCGTGGAGAACGTCGGTTCCGGCCTCGCCGAGATCGGCCATGACCCCTTCGGCGAAGTCGTCGACAATGGCATAGAGATCGTCTTTGGCCAGGTTCGGCGGGCCGGCGTCGACGTGCACCACGCGGACGCCCGGCTCGATCGAGACCTCGTCGGGCAACGAGTCGTGCCACCGGCGGACGTACACCGAACAGTCGAGACCGGTGTGGGCCAGGCCGGCGACCAGCTCGCGGACATAGACGTTCATGCCGCCGCTGTCGCCGGACCCCGGCTGCGCCAGCGGAGAGGTGTGCAACGACAACATCGCCACGCGCCGGCTACTCACGCGCTTGCTCCGGGCCTGGTTCTCGCGACGAAGTTCGGGTTGCTCACGAGCTTGCTCCGTGCTCGACCTCGCTGAGGAAGGAGTCGTAGACCCGGAGCAGGCTCCGCTTCTGTTCATCGTTGAGCCGGGGATCCTGACGGATCGCGGCGGGCACGCCGATCGACTCGGCGTCACGCTCGTCGAGGATGCCGGCCCTCACGTACAGCGACTCGGCCGAGATCTCGAGCGCTCGTGCGATCTGGTTCAAGATGTCGGCCGACGGCTTCCGCAGACCACGCTCGATCTGGCTGAGGTACGGGTTCGAGACACCGGCCAGCTCGCTGAGCTTGCGCAACGAGAGCTCGGCGGTGCGCCGTTGTTCACGGATGAACATTCCGACATCGGCCCAGCGGCCCGGCGCTTCATTCACCCGAACCACGTTAGAGGTTTCGGCTCGACACCTGCGATGTCGCGACGGACTTCGATGCGGCCGCGACCCGATGCTCAGCTCAGCAGCGAGTCGACGGTGGCTTCGCCGGTGCGGTATCGACGGGTGATCTCGGCTTGGAGCGCGTCGATGACGTCGTGCATGCGTCGCCGTCGGGCCGAGATCGTGGCCTCGAAGGAGCCGAGCGCCGTGACATCGTGCTCGAGCTCTTCGTCGGTGCGATCGGCGAGGGATCCGAGCTGGCCGGTGACGACCGTCTCGTCGAGCTCGGAGATGAGCTGGTCGGCGGCCTCGGTCGGATCGATCTCCTGCGGCGGGCGTTGGGGCAGACCGCCACCACCAGCCCGGTCGGCCAGCAGGGCCGGCAGTGCGTCGATCAGGTCGGAGATCGCCTCGGCGGGCCGTCCTTCCCGGCGCCTGGCCTGCTCACCACCGACGATGTCGAGGCGACCGTGGACGACCCGTCGCACGAGCGAGAGCGCGTTCTCGACGGCCTGGCACTCTGAACGCATGGCGCGGACCTCGTCGAGCGGGCGTTCGGTGAGGTCGGCGATGTAGTCGGGCGACGTGAGTCGCTCGAAGTCGATCGGCATGCGGGAATCGTAGCCGGAGGTCGCGTGCCCGGCGGAAGCCGCGACGACTCAGCCCCCCGACACCGGCGGCAGGAGGGCGACCTCGTCGTCGGCCACGACTGGGTCGTCGCCGACCGCCGGTTCGCCGTTCACCCAGACACGACAGATGGGCACGAGCAGGGCGAAGTCGTGACCGAATCGCTCGATCGCACCGGAGACGACCTCGTCGACGGTTGCGCCGTCGACCGTCGCGGCGTTGGTTCCCGCGGCCTCACGTATCGAGGCGAACAATCGGAGCCGGGCCATGTCGTCGAGTGTAGGAAGTCGGTGAGCGAAGCGAGCGGTGGGCGCGAGCCCGTCAGCGGGCGCCGCTACCGTGCACTGCCGTGAGTCGTATCCTTCTCGTTCGTCACGGCCAGTCGGAGTGGAACGCCCGCGGCCAGTGGCAGGGCCAGGCCGATCCACCCCTCACCGACCTCGGCCGCCGCCAGGCGCAGATCGCCGCCGAGCTCGCCGGGTCGTTCGACCTGATCGCCTCGTCGGACCTCCAGCGCGCCCGCGACACGGCCGAGACGATCGCGACGGCCATCGGTGTCGGGCCCGTGCAGGTCGACTCCGACCTACGCGAGCGCCACATCGGCGAGTGGCAGGGCCTCACGAGATCCGAGATCGACGAGCGGTACCCGGGCTATCTGGCCGAACGCCGCCGGCCCGCGAGCTATGAGTCCGACGGGGCCATCAGGGCCAGGGTGGTGCCGGCGCTGGCCCGCCTCGCCGCCGCGATCGACGGCGGCACTGCGCTCGTTGTTGCCCACGGCGGTGTCATCTACACGATCGAGGCGCTGCTCGGGCTCGGCTTCGAACGCATCCCCAACCTCGGCGGCCGCTGGATCGAGATCACGGCCAGCGCCATGCGTCATCACGAACGGGTGCTCATGATCGACCCCGACACCGTCGAAGCCAGCGTCCCCGGCCAGCTCTGATTTGCGCAATCTCATGATCTCGCGGCTCCGGGTGACAGATGACCGTGACTTCCGCCAGACTCAGACCACCAACCGAAGTACCGACAAGCGAGGAACTCGATGAGCTTCGAACTCCCGGCCCTGCCATGGGCCGATGATGCCTTGGCGCCCCACATCAGCGCCGAGACCATCAGCTATCACCACGGCAAGCATCACGCCGCGTACGTCGCCAACCTGAACAAGGCCGTCGACGGCAGCGATCTCGAGGGCAAGAGCCTCGAGGAGGTCATCCTCGCCAGCGAGGGTGGCGTGTTCAACAACGCCGCCCAGGTGTGGAACCACACGTTCTACTGGAGCTCGTTGAGCCCCGATGGTGGCGGCGACCCCAGCGGCGACCTCGGCGCGGCCATCGACGCCAAGTTCGGATCGGCCGACGACTTCCGGGCCGCGTTCAAGACGGCGGCCACGACGCAGTTCGGGTCGGGCTGGGCCTGGCTGATCAAAGACGGCGGCGGTGTCGACATCGTGCAGACCGCCAATGCCGATCTGCCGCTGGCCCATGGCCAGTCCGCGCTGTTGACGATCGACGTGTGGGAGCACGCCTACTACATCGACTACCGCAACGCCCGGCCGAGCTACATCGACACCTATCTCGAAGAGCTGGTCAACTGGGAGTTCGCCGCAAGCAACTTCGCCGGCTGAAAGCCGGCCCAGGTACTGCGGGAGGGGTCGGTTCCGCCGGCCCCTCTGTCGCGTCCGGCGAGGGTCAGACGCCTCGTTTGGCCGCGACGCATCGGGCCAGCGACGGACGGTCTGCCAGCGTGCCGTCGGCCTCGGCGGCCCGGCATGTGTCGCATATGGCCGTCCCCTCGACCGCGAGACAATCGAGCGCGAACGCGGCATCGACGAGCTCGCGCTCGACCGCTTCGAGCACCGCGAGATCGATCTCGGACGTGGAGGTGGGGGCTTGGGCGACAGCCTGGTCGTCGGACACGATCAGCGAGCCTACTGGTCGCCCATCGGCCGGCCGGCCATCCTCGAGCAGCCGTTGGGCAACGGCGAAGTCGTCGGGCCAGGTGATCTTGACGTTGGTTCTCTCACCGGGCACGGCGGTGGGCTCGAGATCGGAGAACTGCTGCACCGTCTCGACGGTGTCGGTGCCTTCGAACCCGGCGCCGGCCGCCGCGTCGTAGGCGGCGTGCAGCACTGATGCTCGTGCGACCTGCGGCGTCTGCGCGGTCTGCACCCGACCGGCAATCGGTGCCGCGAGTGCACCGTCCTCGACCGCCCACAGCGCCGGCTGGTCGAGCGCGGGCCACGACGAACCGTCGCGGCCGGCAACCTCGAACAACGTCGCCACCAACGTCGAGGTGACGAGCGGCCGAGCACCGTCGTGGATGGCGATCACGTCATCGGCGCCGGTGACACCGAGCACCAGCGCTTCGGCCAGCCCGGCCATTTCGCTGGCGTGGCGAGTGGGCCCCCCGTTCACGATGTGGACGTCGACCCCTACATCGGCAAGAGCAGCGGCCACGGCCTCACGGTCGGACGGGCGGGCGACGACGACCACGCGCTCTGCTCCGCCCGCCACGACTGCATCGACCGAGCGCCTGATGACGGGCACGCCGGCCAGGGGCTCGAGCACCTTGTTGCCCTCGACCCCACTTCGTTCGCCCGAACCCCCTCCGAGCACGATCGCCAACTGCATGTCCGGAATCTACCGGGACCCGACACGGGGGAAATGTCCGTGTGGTGCGAGATACTTCAATGCCCCTGTAGCCAAGCCTGGTCACGGCAGCGGACTTTTAATCCGAAGATCGTGGGTTCGAATCCCACCAGGGGCACCGGTCAGCGCATGGGCGCCGTAGTACGGGACCCGACGTGGCACACGGCTAGAGGGTGTCCACCCGCAGCCAGCCGAGGAAACCTGCTTGCCTAGCGGCCGCTGCGGCCGCGGCCTCGCGAGGCTCCACCCAGGTCGTCGCCGTCGGCGTGCTCTTCTTCGACTTCTTCCTCGGTGTCGTTGCCGTCACCTTTGTCGTCAGCAGCTTCATCGTCAGCATTCCCATCATCGCCGGCCTTGTCATGGCCGAAGCCATTGCCGGAGTTCTCGTTCGGCCTTTCCTTGTCCTTGCCGAAGGCGTTCCCCTCGCCCTCGTCGTCTTCACCCTCGTCTGGCTCGTCTGCCCCGTCGTCTTCGTCGACCGGTTCGTCGACGATCTGGTCGGCTTCGGGGTCGTCCTTGTCACACGGATCGTGATCCTTCTCGGGATTCTGCCGATGGTCGTCGGCCTTCTCCGATGCAAGGTCCGAGATCGCCTGCCCCTTCTCGCACCCCTCGAGCTCGGTCTCGTGGGCGAAGTCCGACACGGCCTGGCCGTGGTCGTTGGCCTCACCGGCCGGATCGTCGGCATCGACGGCCGGATCGTCGGCATCGACGGCCGGATCGTCGGCATCGTCAGCCGCTTCCTCGCCGGCGGTCCCGTCCTCGGCGCCGGGCGCCTCGATGGGCGCGGAGTCGTCGACCAGCGCGACCTCGACCACATCGGCCGGGCGGGCCGGGTCGGGGAGACCCGGAATGTCGACCACATCGGCCGCTTGGGCACCGCCGACGGCGGCCGCGGCGACCGCGGTGCCGAGCAGGACCTTGCCGGTCAAGGTACCGACCATGGCGCTGACGCCTGCGAACATCTTCTTCCTCCGATGAGACTCGATCGGCCCGCTCGCCACGATGGGAGCAACGTCGCTCACACCGATGAACTCCGAGAGTGCGAGTCCGGGAACGATCGGTGGTGTGCCGGCCGTTTCGGAACGCAACCGCGTCACGAACACCTGGACGCCGGAGACGAAGTCGTCAGGCGTGCGACCCTCGGCGAGGGCTGCGAAGTCGGCGTCGGTGTAATCCATGTCGGGCATCTCATGAGCAGGAACGTCGAACTCGTTCACGGGGATACGGCCGAGCTCGAATTGTTGCGGGCAATGGTCCGAAAGGCCCGGCTCTGGAGCGCCTTGACCGCGCCGACCGGTTTGCCGACGAGCTCCGCGACATCGGCGAGACTCAGGTCCGCGACCACCCTGAGCAACACGACATCTCGCTGGTCGGGCGTGAGCAGATCGAGTTGCTGCTGGAGCCAAGCGTCGTCGAGCGACGAGATCGCAGCGGCCTCGACATCGTCGCTGGCTGTCGCCGCGTACGCGGGCGCCTCGGCCGCGACCTCGTCGGGCCGGCGGGCGCGGAGCCGGTACTCGTCGGTCAGCCGGTTCCTCGTGATCCGGAACACCCACGCCCGGAACTGCACATCGTTGCCGTCGAAATCGCCGAGATGGGTGAAGACCTGGAGAAAGACGTCGTTGACGGTGCCCTCGGGGTCGGTGGCGTGACGGGCCCGTGCGAAGGTGTGAACCGGCCGCTGAAGCCAGTCGAACAGTCGCCCGAAGGCACGGCTGTCGCCACCGCGGGCGAGCGCGAGGGTTCGGTCGAAGTCAGCGGCGCTCATCGGCGATACCGACACAGATCATCCTTTCTCGCGGTCGTACGCTCCGAGTCCCGTGCCTATCGGCCGACACCGCCGCCAGTTGATCGAATCGCCGGGTTCAGCCGATCTTGCAGGGATCGACCTGCTTCGTCGCCAGGACCCGCTCGACGCTGTCGTCGATCTGGGCCTCGCTGAGCCGGCCCGCACCGACCGCGTCGATCAGCGCCGCCACGAGCGGTTCGACCTGGGTGATCGACTCGATCATCACGAGGTCGACGCCGGCACCAATTGCCATCTCGACCGCCTCGCTGGCTTCGAACTGTGTCGTGATCGCACCCATGTTCATCGCGTCGGTGATGACGAGCCCGTCGAAGCCGAATTCGGCGCGCAAGATCCCGTCGACCGCCGCAGGCGACAGCGTCGCCGGCAGCCCCTCGGTGAGGTCAGGGACGACGAGATGTCCGACCATGACCGCCTCGGGGACCTCGTCGCTGATGAGGCGACCGAACGCCACCAGGTCGCGACTGCGCATCTCGGCCAGTGGGGGCGTCGTTGCCACCGAAACGTGTGAGTCCGCCGATGCCGCGCCGTGGCCCGGGAAATGCTTGATGACCGCGGTCAGACCGCTCGAGTCGATCCCGTCGGTGACGGCGGCCGCGTACGCGACGACCGAGTCGACGTCGTCGCCGTACGATCGGTTGCCGATCGGTGCCGCCGAGCCCACATCGGCGACCGGCGCGAGGTTCATGGTGATGCCGAGGTCGGCCATGGCCCCGGCGTGGGCCGCGGCAAGCTCCCTGGCCTCGTCGACCGAACCACCGGCGACCGACTGTGCGGATGGCAGCGGGCCGAGCAGCCCGGCCAGCCGCTGGACCCGACCGCCCTCCTCGTCGATCGCGATGATCAGCCCCATCGCGCCCGCTGCCGCCCGGAGGTCGGCCAGCGACGCCGCAAGGGTCGACTCGGCGTCACCGAGCAGTGTCACACCGCCGATCGGGACGGTGCGCACGAGCTCGGTGGCGGCGCCAAGCTCGCCCGGTGCCACCAGTGGGAACTGGAGCTGGGCCACGCGCACCTCGAGTGGCCAGGCCGCGATACACGATCGCGGATCCGGGGTCGGTGTCGCTGATGGAGTCGGTGCCGGGGTCGGCGTCGGCTCGACCGTCGGTCGTTCGACGGTCGGCTCGGGGGCGGTGACCACGGGTTCGGCGACGACGGGACCGCCGCCTGTCGAGCAGGCCGAACCGACGGCTGCGAGGCCCGCGAAGACCACGATCCACCGGCGTCGCATGACCCGAAACTCTAGGGCACCTGTGGTTGACTGGGCAGGCGCCGGGTGTCTGGCCGCCCCGACCGAGGAGTCGATCCCGTGTTGAAATCCACCGTGCGCCGCCGCAGTCCGGTCGTGCTCGTCCTCGCCATGTCGCTGCTCGCGGCGGCGTGTTCGGGAGGCGACGACGGTGCGAACGAGGTCTCCGCGGTCGATCAGCTCGAGCCGACGCCGACGCCGGTGCCGTCACAGGCACCCACCGAACCCGATCCGGCCGATGGCAGCGACGACGGTGCAGCCGCCAACGACGGTGCAGCAGTCGACGAGAGTGCCGATGGAACCGACGACGGTGCCACCACCGACGAGGGTGCCGTCGATGTCGGCGGCGACGCCGACGCCGCACCGACGACGCCGCCCGATGTCGATCTCACCGAGCCGGCGTTCACCGAGCGCTCGAAGATCAGCACGGTCGGTCTCGACGAGGTGTTCTTCGGCATGTTGGCCGACGAGGCCGCGGCTGCAGCCGGCACCGTCTGGGAGACCGATGGTGCGACCACGAGCAGTTGTTACGTCGTCACGCCCGCGAACGGTCCGGCCGGGGTCTCGTTCACGATCTGGTCGGGCACCGTCGAACGGGTCGATGTATCGACCAAGCTCATCACCACTCGATCGGGGGCTGGCGTCGGCTCGACACCCGACGGTCTGCGCGAGCTTTTCGGCGACCTGCTCGACGAGACCGATCCGGCCCGAGTCGTGTTCATCCCCGCCGATGACGAAGACGCCGAGTTCCGGATCAACTTCGATATCGAGAACGGCGCCGTCACGTCCTACTCGGCCGGGCGCCTCCCCATCGTCGACCTCGACGGCTGCCCCACCTAGGCCCTCCCTCACCAACCTCCCGAAATTGCGGGGATGACGCGCGCTGGCCGCGCACCACCACCGCAATTTCACCACGACCCGAAATTGCGGGGATGACGCGCGCTGGCCGCGCACAACCACCGCAATTTCGGGAGGTTTGGCCCGGACCGATCAGCCGCCGAGGGGTTCGGGGACGGTGCCCTCGTCGTAGGCGAGGCAGCGCACCTCGACCGACGCGGTCCCGACCGACGCCGTGTCGGCCGCGCCGCTGCGATCGAACAGGTCGACATCGGTCGCGGCCAGCACATCGTCGGCGAACCCGACCTCTATGACACCGTCGACCGCCGGCTCCCATGCCGTGCCCACCTCGGGATCACCGAAGACCAGCGCGATGTAGTCGTCGCTCGGGAACCGCTGCACGATCGCGGTGAGCTCGGTCCCGTCGGCCGCTCCGCCCTTGCCGACGGCGAGCACACCGTCGTCACCCACCCGATAGCAGGTGAACTCGAGCTGGTATGTCGTGTCGTCGACGGCGAAGACGCCCGTGAACGGGGCGGCGACCGGCTCGGGCTCCGGGTCGAGATCGGTCGAGGGCGTAGTGCTGGGCGCCTCGATCTCCTCGTCGGTGAGGTCAGGACGCTCGCCGCCGGCGCACGCGGCCGCCACGAGGACGAGGGCGACCGACACGACGAGGCCGCCGGACACGCTGCGGAACATCAGCGCAACGCTATCGGCGCCTGCGCGGTGTGCCAGATCACCTCGATCGTGTGCCCACGAGGGTCGATGGCCTCGACCAGACCGCCCGTCCCGGACTCATGGGCGTGGTTGCCGGCGAGCCGCCGTCGGTGATCCGCGAGGTCGAGGAGTGCAACGAGGTCACCCGGTCGTTCGAGCAACGTTGCGTCGACGACCGGACCATGGTTGTCGACGACGCCGTGCAGCACCCTGGTGCGCCCGGACTCGAGCCGGCCGGAGACCTCGCCGACTCCGCCGGACGCGATCACCGACCACGTGTTCGCCCGGTGCCCCACGCGCCGGCGCAGCCCGGTCTCTCGCAGCCGGCGGATGAGGACACGAGAGTCGACCAGCGTCGCCCCCGCCTCGATCGCAGCCGGAAACAACGGGGCAGGCAGGTCGTAGTGGTCACTCTGGAACGACAGGTAACGAAGCCCGACCGACCGTGCGAAACGATGCAGCTCGTCGACACTGTGATCGCTGACGACGTGTGACCACACCACATCGCGCCAGTGCCACCGGGGCTCGTCGACGAGAATCGTCATGCCGATCGCGGAACCGGGGTCGTGAACGTGGCATTCTTCGTGCAATGCCGTCGACCGATATCAAGCTCGGACTCCCGGGCCGGGCGGAGTACGGGCGTGTCGCGAGAGTGGGCGCAGCACACCTGGCGCACCGCCGCGGGTTCAATCTCGACGAGATCGACGACCTGCGGCTGGCGATCGACGAGGCGGCCATCATGTTGCTCGGCCCGGCGCCGCGACCCGGCCGGATCGACGTGATCTACCGGGTCGACGAACACGTAGTCGAGGTCGAGCTGACGAGCGTGCTCGACGATGACTCGATCTCGCTGCCCACCGAACGCACCGAGCGCTTCGGTGAGCTCACCGACGGCCTCGTCGACGAGTGCGAAGTGGACCGCGAGGCCCGCCGCGTGCGCATGGTCAAGCGCCATATCGCCTGATCGACTCAACGGCCGGTCGATCCGAAGCCGCCGTCGCCTCGTTCCGATACCGGGAGCTCGCCCACGTCGACGAACGTTGCCTGCTCGACACGTTGGAGCACGAGCTGGGCGATTCGTTCGCCCTTGGTGATGTGGAACGGCTCGGTCGGGTCGGTGTTGACGAGGAGCACCTTCAGCTCACCCCGATAGCCCGAGTCGATGAGCCCGGGGGTGTTGAGGCAGGTCACACCATGTTTCAGCGCCAGCCCGCTGCGAGGCTGCACGAACCCGGCGTACCCCGGCGGGATCGCGATCGAACATCCGGTTGCCACCAGGGCCCGTCCGCCACCGGGTTCGAGGACGAGATCCTCGGCGGCCCGCAGATCGGCGCCAGCATCGCCGTCGCGGGCGTAGGCAGGAGGGTCGATGTCGGGGTTGGAGCGTTTCAGGGGGACTTCCAGCACGGGCGAGACACTACCGCCGGCGAGATCGCAGAGCCCGCCCACCCGCCCCTCGGTCCCCCGCTTTCGCTTGCCGGTTGCGACGTCGGTACCCTCGGCACTCGTGTTGGCATGGATGGATCTCGAGATGACCGGCCTCGAAGCCGACAAACACGTCATCGTCGAGATCGCGACCCTGATCACCGACGACGATCTCCGCCTCGTGGCCGAGGGGCCCGACATCGTCATTCACCAGCCCGCCGCCGCCATCGCCCTCATGGGCGACTACGTGCGCGAGATGCACATCCGCAGCGGCCTGTTGCCGAAGATCGAAGCCTCCACGATCAGCCTCGAGGACGCCGGGACGCAGACGCTGGCATTCCTTCGACAGCACATCCCCGAAGCCGGGACCGTCCCGCTGTGCGGCAACTCGATAGGCACCGACCGACGGTTCCTCGCTGCGTACCTGCCCGAGATCGAGGAGTTCCTGCACTACCGGTCGATCGATGTCTCCACCCTGAAGGAACTGGCGCGCAGGTGGGCGCCCAAGGTATTCGACTCGCTCCCGCCGAAAGCGCTCGGCCATCGCGCCCTCGACGACATCCGCGAGAGTCTGGCCGAGCTGCGCCACTACCGAACCGAACTGCTCGGCCTCGAACCCCTCGACTACGACGCCACCGACGACGCCACGGACTCGTGACCGACGAAACGGCCGAGCCGGACGAGCGCGGCGACGCGCGCCCGCCCCGGCAGGAACAGGAGGAGGCGACCACCGACATCGGCGAGGTCGCCCCGGGGATCCTGCGCCTCCAGCTGCCCGTTGCGCTTCCTGGGCTCGGCCATGTGAACTGCTATGCGCTCGAGGACGAGCGTGGCTTCGCACTCGTCGACCCTGGCCTCCCCGGCGACGCGCCGTGGGCCGCGCTCATCGACAGGCTCGATCGTGCCGGCATCGCCCTCCGTCATGTGCACACGGTCGTGGTCACGCACTCCCATCACGACCACTTCGGGGCGGCCGAACGCCTCCACGACGAGACCAGCGCCGACATCGTGGCCCACGAGGCATTCCGACTCATGTGGGAGGAGGCGGAGATGACGGCGAACGAGGATTCGTCGTCGCTGGAGCTCACCGACGACGAGATCCTCGAGCGCATGAAGGAACGCTTCCGTTGGACCACCCCGTGGGGCACCAAACGAACGCCGCCGCCGGATGACGTGATGCGCATGTTCCTGAGCGGCGGCCGCGGCGGCCGGCTCTTCCCGACGCCCGAGCCCACGATTCGAGTCGCCGATCGCGCGCCGGTCCGGCTCGGGCGGCGCGAGTGGGTCTCGGTCCACACCCCCGGTCACACCCGCGACCATCTCTGCCTCTACGACCCCGAAGGCGGGGTGATGCTCTCGGGCGACCACATCTTGCCGACCATCACGCCGCACATCAGCGGGTACTTCCCCGAGGCCGACCCGCTGGCGCTGTTCTTCGACTCGCTCGACCGCATGACTCGATTCGAAGGAGTCACCATCACCCTGCCGGCACACGGGCACCCGTTCGCCGACCTCGCCGGCCGGGCCGAGGCCATCGCCGAGCACCATCACGAACGGCTCGACCTGATCAGGGCGTCCGTCGACGAGATCGGCGAGGGTTCGGTGGTCGACTTCATGCAACGCCTCTTCCGCCCCCGCTCGTGGGGCGAGATGGCCGAGAGCGAGACGTTCGCGCATCTCGTCCACCTCCGCGCCACCGGCGACATCGAGCAACGGGAGTCCGACGGAGTCGCACTGTTCTCGGCCCCTTGACCCGACCCCCTCGCCGGGCGACACCGTCCGTCGACCGTTAATCGCTTGACGCCGCGTTCGAGGAGTGTTTCTGTGAAGAGACCCGACACCCAGTCGGGCCTGCCGTGCCGACAACCTCGAGATCGAGAAAGGAGGCGACATCCGATGAAGAGCATCTGCCTGGCCAATCTCCGTGCCGGCGCACCCGCTCGCGCCCGCAGCGTCAACGCGTCGGTGAACCGCCTCCAGTGGCTCACCACCGTCGATACCACCCAGCCGAAGAGCACGACGCTCACCGGGCTGGTGCACTCGCCGGAGGACATGGCGTTCAAGCCCTACCACCAGCGGCCGAAGGAGGCTTCAGCACCCACTCGAGGGTGACGAAGCACACCCAGCTCCCACGGCCGCCGGATTCTCATCCGGCGGCTTTCTCGTTTTTCGACACCCTTTCAAGAGAGGAAGGATCCGATGCTCGGCATCGACCTCATCACAATCAGCGACGAGGCCTGGCGGCTCGAGGCACGATGCCAGACCGACGAGCCCGGACTTTCGGACGTCTTCTTCTCGGAGGAGATCCGGGACATCGCCCGCGCCAAGTCGATCTGCGCCGAGTGCCCCGTCATGGCCCAGTGCCTCGAAGGCGCCATGGCCCGGCAGGAGCCGTTCGGCGTCTGGGGCGGTCAGCTGTTCTCGAACGGGAGGGTCCTGCGGCAGAAACGTCGTCGGGGTCGACCGCCGAAAAAGCCGCGGCCCGAGGATCAGCTGCCCCACATCCCGGTCCCAGAGCACCTGGAGCAGCTGCTGCGAACCGCCTGAGGGCCGGTGGGAACACCGGCGGGGGATGGGACGTTTCACTAGCGCCGACGTCAGTCGGCGGTCCCTCCCCCGCTACGGTTCCGAGTGCGATGAACGAACAGAAACCACCATCGCCGTCGACCGACGACTCACTCGACAGGCGGCGAATTCCGCCGGTTGCACTGCTGGTCGCCGCGTTCCTCCAGATCCTCTTGGTCCTCTTCTTGGTCACCGGGGTTCTGGGTGACGACTCGGCCCCGGCCGGCGAACCAGCGCCATCGACCGAGTTCGCACTCGTCGACGGCGGCACGACCAACCTGACCGAGCTCCGCGGCAAGCCGGTCGTGTTGAACTTCTTCGCATCGTGGTGCGCGCCCTGTGTGCGCGAGCTTCCCGACCTCCAGTCGGCGTTCGAGGAGCACGGCGACGCCGTCGAGTTCATGGGCCTCAGCGTCAACGATCGTGAGTCCGACACGATCGCACTCCTCGATCGATCCGGCATCACCTACACCATCGGCATCGACCCGCTCGATGACAGCATCCACCGGGCGACGTCGCAGATCGGCGTCATGCCGACGACGGTGTTCATCTCGGCCGATGGCAGCATCGTCGCGGTGAATCCCGGCATCATCAGCAGCGACGACCTCGAGCGGACGATCACCGAGGTGCTCCTCACGACATCAGAACGTGGGGCGGGCGGATGATCGACTGGGATCTCGCGAGCTTCGCCTTGGGCGCCGGGCTCATCGCGGCGTTCAATCCCTGCGGGTTCGCGATGTTGCCCGCCTATCTGGCTTACTTCCTCGGCCTCGAATCCGACGGCGACGGCGACGCCAGCCACAACGTCCTGCGCGGTCTCGCAGTCGGACTCACGCTCACTGCCGGGTTCGTCACGTTCTTCACCGTCATCGGCATCCTCACCCAGACAGTGGTCGACGCCGGCACGATCGAGCAGCGAATCCCGTACGCGACCGTCGGGTTCGGCGTGTTGCTGGTGCCGCTCGGGGTCGCGATGCTCAAGGGGTACGAGCCCAAGCTCCGGTTGCCGAGCATGAACCGCGGAACGGGCAGTCGAGAACTGCCGTCGATCTTCGCGTTCGGCATCTCGTACGCAGTGGTGTCGTTGAGCTGTACGGCGCCGATCTTCTTCGGAACCGTCATCGGGTCCTTCACCAGCCGCGGCACCGTCGACGGAGTGTCGGTGTTCGTGGCCTACGCACTCGGCATGAGTCTCGTCGTCATGGTGCTCACGCTCGCGATGGCGGTCGGCCGGAGCTCGGTCGCCGCCAACATGCGCCGCGTCCTGCCCTACGTGAACCGGGTCTCGGGTGGGCTCTTGGTGGTGGCCGGCATCTACCTCACGCTCTACGGCTGGTGGGAGATCAAGGTGCTCGACGACCCGACAGAGTCGAACTGGCTCGTCGACAGGTCCCTCGATGCCCAGAACCGGGTCCAGAACTGGGTCGTCGACAGCGGCGAGACCCGCCTGGCCCTGGCCGCTGCCTTCATCATCGGCACCTCGTTGCTGTGGGCGCTGCGCTCGAACTTCACGACGAATGCCAGGTGGCTCGCGTTCGGTGCGGTGGCGGCGTCGTACATGACATTCGAGTTCTCTTACGGCGCCGATCTCGCGATCCTGCCGACGATCCGCACCGTCGCCGACGCTCCCGGCCGTGTCGCCAACTGGTTCGCCCATCCCGGCCGGTGGCCGGTGGTGTTCGAGATCATGGCCGCGGCCCTGCTCGGTGTGCTCGTGTTCTTCTCGGCTCGAGGTCGGCTCCAACACGTCCGCTCCGACCACGACACCGGTTGACCGGCGCCGGTTCGGACCCGCGGGAGTAGTCTCGTCTCCAGCATGCTCGACAACCTGCTCAGCACTCCTGGCGTCGAAGAGATCGTGCAGCTCCGGTCCACGTTCGGCTTCATGGCCTTCCACGGCGGCGGGCTCGAGAAGGTCACCGACATCGTGGCGGCAGAGGCGGCCGAACGCTCCGACGCCAGCTACTACGGCGTGCTGCACCCGGACGACATCGAGCTGCACGTGCCATCGAAGCACTTCGATCCTGCCCATTCGCCCGGACTGGCTTCCTTCCTCGACCACGTCGACGTGGTGGTCGCCATCCATGGCTATGGGCGCAAGCATCTCCGGTGGGACCTCCTCCTCGGCGGCACGAACCGACCCCTGGCCGGGCACGTCGCCGGACACCTCCGCTCCCGACTCCCGCCCTACCGGATGATCGTCGAGCTCGACCAGATTCCGCCCGAGCTGGCCGGCCAGCACCCCGACAATCCGGTCAATCGAGTTCGCAACGCCGGCGTCCAGATCGAGCTCCCACCGCTCGTTCGGTGGTACTGGGAGAAGTGGGAGTGGTCCGATCACGGCGACGCGGGGCGGGCGCCACAGGTCGAAGCCCTCATCCTCGGCCTGGCCGAGTCGGCCCGGGCGTGGGTACCAGAGGGCGATCTCGACGGTTGGACGTCCTGAACCGGAGGCGGGGTCGGTGACGCTGATGTTCTGACGCGAGGGCGGGGTCGGTGACAGCCTGACGTCCTGAACCGGAGGCGGGGTCGGTGACGCATGTATGGTCCCGAGCATGGACCTCCGCATCTTCATCGAACCGCAGCAGGGCACGAGCTACGGGGCCGTCCTCGGCCTCGCGTCGACCGCTGAGCGGCTGGGATTCAACGGATTCTTCAGCAGCGACCACTACCTCGTCATGGGTGACAGCGACGGGCTGCCCGGCCCACTCGACGCCTGGACCACACTCGCCGGCTTGGCCCGGGACACCGAACGGCTGCGCCTCGGCACGCTCGTCACCCCCATCACGTTCCGGCGACCCGGTCCACTGGCCATCGCCGTCGCTCAGGTCGACGACATGAGCGGCGGCCGCATCGAGCTGGGCCTCGGCACGGGATGGTACGACGCAGAGCACGCGGCCACCGGCGTTCCGTTCGGAACGGTCGGTGAGCGATTCGACACGCTCGAGGAGCAGCTCGAGATCCTGACCGGATGGTGGACGACCCCGGTCGGCGGAACGTTCTCCCACGACGGCACCCACTTCCGGATCACCGAGAGCCCGGCGCTCCCCAAACCCACCCAGCGTCCGCATCCCCCGATCATCATCGGCGGCGGCGGCCCACGACGGACCCCACGGCTCGCCGCGAAGTTCGCCTCCGAGTTCAACCTGCCGTTCTCGTCGGTCGACGACACCGCCGCCCAGTACGAGAGGGTCCGGGCGGCGTGTGCCGATCGCGGACGCGACCCCGACGATCTGGTCTACTCGGCAGGCGTGGTGTTGTGCTGTGGCGCGACCGAGGGCGACCTCGCTCGACGAGCAGCGGCAATCGGCCGCGATCCCGCCGAGCTCCGCGAGAACGGTGCGGCCGGTCTTCCCGACGAGGTCGCCGCAACGATCAGGTCATACGCCGACATCGGCGCGTCGCGCGTCTACCTCCAGGTGCTCGACATCGACGACACCGAACACCTCGACCTGGTCGCGTCCGAGGTCCTCCCTGCGGTCAACTGATCGCGCACGGCCTCACGGCGCCAGGCGCTCGATCACCCATTCATCGCCCGCACGTCGATAGCGCAACCGATCGTGCAGACGGTTGGGGCGACCCTGCCAGAACTCGACCTCGATCGGGATCACCCGCACACCACCCCAGCGGGCCGGGCGAGGCACCTCGATGCCCTCGTACTCCTGCTCCAAGGCCGCGTAGCGCGCCTCGAGCTCGGACCGGTCGCCGATGACCGTGCTCTGCGGCGAGGTCCACGCGCCGAGCTGGCTCCCTCTCGGCCGCGTCGCGAAGTAGCGATCGGCCTCATCGCCATCGATGAGCTCGACCGAACCGCGCACTCGCACCTGGCGGCGCAGCGGATTCCACAAGATGGTCAACGCCGCCCGTGGAACCTCCGTGAGCTGGCGGCCCTTGGCGCTCTCGAAGTTCGTGTAGAAGACGAGCCCTCTCGCGTCGACCACCTTCAACAGCACCACGCGGGCATCGGGCCAGCCGTCGACGACAGTCGACACGGTGACGGCATTCGGTTCGTCGACCCCTGCCGCCTCGGCGGCGCCGAACCAGTCGTGGAACTGGTCGATCGGATCGGGAGCGACGTCGTGGAGTGCGAGACCTTCGGTCTCGTACTGGAGGCGATACTCACCGAGGTCCATTCGACGAGTGAACCCCGCGCCGGCAAGCGGCGCAAGATCCCGCCCTCTCGGTCGGCCGGTCGACCCTCGGCCGACCCATGACCGGTACCGTCGGCGGGTGCATCCACGCCTCCTCCCCGCCGTGGCGATCGGTGGACTGGCCGGCGCGACCGTGCGCTGGGCGATCACCGAGCTCGTCCCGTCGAGCACCCTGCCGTGGGCAGCCCTCATCGTCAACGTCGCCGGCAGCTTCCTGCTCGGACTCCTCGCGGCCGGCCTGACACGACGGCCGACCACACGTCGGCCCCGCGACGCAGGTGCCGGAGCGGCGCCGCC
>Ga0224508_10002091_pt1 | contig 17349 bp, 13 predicted proteins | sample SF_Jan12_sed_USG_4_FD_170157 | JGI IMG/M metagenome (GOLD analysis project Ga0224508, IMG submission 170157) | Sediment microbial communities from San Francisco Bay, California, United States - SF_Jan12_sed_USGS_21 | ecosystem: Environmental > Aquatic > Marine > Sediment | place: USA... | reverse complement strand
TTTCTTTTACGTCTTGGATCGCATTACCGGAGAGTTGCTTTCTGCAGATAATTACGTTGCAACGACCTGGGCCACTCATGTCGACCTGGCGACCGGACGACCGGTGGAAATTGATCACTACGGCATCGATCCGGCCGTCGTCCTACCGTCGCCCGCCGGCGGCCACAACTGGCAACCCATGGCGTTCAACCCTGACAAAAATCTTGTATTTATTCCAACGCGCGATCTCGCCGGCCTGTACACCATATCAAGGGAGTGGGCGGAGACCGGCGAAGTGACCCGTTTGCCAAATTGGTGGAACATCGGTATGGATTGGCAATCGTATACCGACATCGTGGCCAACCTTGATCCCGACGATATCCCGATCAGCCATGGACACCTTAAGGCATGGAATCCGAGTACCGGGGAAGTCGCGTGGTCATACAAACACAGTAACGTCTGGAATGGTGGTGTTTTGGCGACCGCCGGTAATTTAGTATTCCAAGGTGCCGGCGATGGCGTATTGCGTGCACATCAATCGGACAGCGGAGAGGTTCTCTGGTCAGCGAACGTCATGACCGGGATGATCGCCCCTCCAGTCACGTACTCTATCAATGGAGAACAGTTCCTGTTGGTCCTTGCCGGCTGGGGCGGGACAGCGATTGCAGGTGGAGATGCACGCACCTCAGCTGCGGCAAAATTCGGTAATCGTGGACGCTTACTGTCTTTCAAACTCGGTGGAGCTGGAACGTTGCCCACATTACCGTTGCGAGACCAGTCTTTCGCAGATGTCAGCGACGAGAGTCCGGATGAAGTTGACGCTCAGTCTGGAGCCAGAATTTACATGCAGTACTGCAGTTTGTGCCACGGTTCCGGGGTAGTCAGCAGCGGCGTTATCCCAGATCTCCGCAAAATGTCGCCTGGCGTGCGCACCCAGTTTCAGGAGATAGTTCTGAATGGGCAAAGAGAGGTTTTCGGCATGCCCAACTTCTCGGATCTGCTTACCCCTGAAGAGGTTGGCCAGGCTTATCAATACATACTTCAAGTCACGAAGGAATCAGCACGGGACGCACCACCGTAGTTGCAACTTGGTTCCCGTTATTTTCTCACGAGTATATTCTGACAATCCCGCCAGGTACAGAGCATGCGCTTGCTAAAAGAACCGCTAATACACTTTCTTTTTATCGGACTGATATTGTTTGCCAGTTACGGCGCGCTAAATCCCGACAGCAATAATTCGAATGAACAAGAAATCATCGTTGACCGCGAGGATTTGCTCAACCATATGCGGTATCAGAGTAAAGCCGTCAACGCCAAACGCCTTGATTTAATCCTGGAGCGAATGTCGCCCAGCCAACGACAGGCGCTTATTGATGCGTATGTCAGAGAGGAGGCACTCTTCCGCGAAGCCAAGGCACTGGGCCTCGACCAACAGGATCCAGTCGCCAGGCAACGGTTAATTCGGAGTCTGGAATACGTTGCGACGAGCTTTGCAGTCACTGATGATCACATAAGCGACGAGGCCGTTCGAACCTACTTTGATGAGCATAAGAAAGATTACTTTCGGCCGGCCGAGGTGACCTTCACTCACGTATTTTTTAGCCGCGAAATTCGTGGCGAAAAAGATGCCAAACGGCAGGCGGAAAAAACTTTGCAAATACTCAATACTGACCGGGTACCGTTCCATAGGGGTCTCGAATATGGCGATCGGTTTCTTTATCACACTAACTACGTCAACAAACAAGCCGATGAAATTGCCGACCACTTTGGCCCCGCGATGCAACGCCAATTGTTTCAGCTAGACGTAGACGAACAGATTTGGAAGGGGCCATTCACCTCCCTTTACGGTGAGCATCTGGTCATGGTTGCGCAAAGAAAATCAGGATATTTGCCTGGGTTGCCAGAAGTCAGAGATCAGCTTGTCAGGGATATCCAGCGAATTAGGCTCGAAGTGGAGTCCGAGAAAGCCATTCAATCGGTAGTCGGGGGCTACAAGGTCACCGTCGCAGAGAATTTGTTGCTGCAAGGCGCCGACGATCAAATTTCTGATCCCAATATCGCGAAAAGACAGTGAAATTTCCAGCTGTCTCCCATCTATTCGCGAGCATCGGATTGCTGCTTTTCAGCGTTTTTGCGATCGCTGATGACAATCGCCCATTCCATGTTGAAATTACGGAAATACACGAGAGCACCTACAGCGTGCGGTGGAGCACTCCTCCGACATCAACGGCAGACAATAGTCCACAAGTCCAACTGCCCAAAACTTGCGATATTCTAAGTCCGCGAGACAACCTACGCGCCATGCCGACTGTACGACATGCGGCTGGGCGAGCGATTTACCGCTGTCAACCAAGCCTATCGGGTCAGACAATTGTAATTAGATTCGCTCTCGACAACCCCTCCGTTTCCAGCTTGATTAGGTACGAGGCTTTGTCGGGGGAGCGCCACTCGCGCGTTCTCAGCCCGGATCAAGGCGAATGGCAAATCCCTGCCAAAGAGACCACGAGCCAGGTAGCACACGAATACACGCTGTTAGGCATTCAACACATTTTGGGCGGTACAGATCACCTTTTGTTTATCGTTTGCCTGCTGTGGATCGCCGGCACAGGTCGGCGCATCTTGATAACAATCACCGGCTTCACAATAGCGCACTCCGCCACGCTCGCACTTTCCGTGCTCAAGGTTGTCACTGTGCCTGTTCCGCCAGTGGAGACAAGCATCGCTCTAAGCATCGTAATCCTGGCGAGTGAAATTGTTAAGGGACAAAACAACCGCCTGACATGGCGTTACCCGATCAGCGTATCGTGCGTGTTTGGGCTATTGCATGGTCTTGGCTTTGCTGCGGCGCTGAGTGAGGTCGGGTTACCGCAAACAGAACTGGTGACTGGTTTATTGTTTTTTAATATTGGAGTGGAGATAGGGCAGGTTCTTTTCGCTGGTTCGGTCATTCTTGTGATCTATACTGTCAAACGTGTACTGTCTCTGTGGCCCCAAAAATCGTCACTTAATCGTCACTCACGTGCAATGGCAGGATACTGTATCGGCAGTATTGCGTCGTTTTGGATGATCGAGCGATGTGTGAGTTTCTATTAACCGGTATTGGAAGTGTAAGTTGAAGACGACCGACTGTCCTTTGCTCAACTTTTGGCTGACCATCTTTCTGTGTTTCCCGCTATCAACGGCGAGCGCGGAATCCCTGAATGGATTCCGGATCGACAATGCCCTGATCCCGATCGACGAGATAAAAGAGGGTGGACCACTACGCGACGGAATACCATCACTGGACAATCCGGTATTCGTGGCTGCCGACGACGCGACTTATCTGAAAGGTCGCGATCGTGTTTTGGGTTTATCGATCAACGGTGTCTCCCGAGCGTATCCGATTCGTATCCTCAACTACCACGAAATCGTCAACGACATAATTGGTGGCGCCGGCGTCGTCGTGACCTACTGTCCTCTGTGTGGCAGTGGCACAGCATTCGCCGCAGTCATAGATGGGCGACACTACGAGTTCGGCGTCTCGGGGCTGCTTTATAACAGTGACATACTGATGTACGACCGGCAAACCGGCTCCTTGTGGTCACAACTTATGGTTCAGGCCGTCACCGGCCCGATGAAGGGAACGCGATTGGAGCAGCTGCCGCTGTCAAACACGAGCTGGCGGGAATGGGTCGAACGGCACCCCGACTCTCGCGTGCTTTCGAACAAGACCGGATACTCTCGAAACTACAAAGTAGATCCATACCCGAACTACGGGAGCGATGGCAAACTCTATTTCCCGGTTGCGCACTCAAGCAAGAAATACCGGCGAAAGGAGATCGTGATGGGCCTAGAGATCGATGGCCAATTCAAAGCGTATCCTTTCAAGGAGTTAAAAAAAGTCGAAAGCAAATTTGTTGATGAATTTGCTGGCATGAAATTCACTGTCGAGTTCGACAAAAAGAATCGGACGGCTCGCGTGATTGGAGATGGTGGATCAGAAATTCCAACGACAATGGCGTTCTGGTTTGCCTGGTATGCCTTCCACCCTGAAACCACTGTCTATGAGGCGCAGTAACATCCATAGCACTGTTACAGACCTTATAAAAGTTCATGGATTTTCAGTTTGGCGTATACCAGATGGGTGATGTGAATGCTCGGTCCTGGATGGTCATCGGTATGTTGGGGTTCCTCTCGACGTCATAATAAGCGGCATCGTAAGCGGTCCATCGAGGCCTAGGAATCTCTATTACACGCGCATAGTAAAAAGCGCGTTGATCTGCGTCGAAATCAGGGTCCTGCCAGACTACGGACAAATAGGCGTCGCCAATAGCATTTGTATAGGTAGCGTCCTCCAGTTCTACGGTAGAACCCACAGCCGGAACCTTGCCAGTGTTCGGATCGGCTTGCCGGTTACCGCATAGAACGACGTTATATATTCGTTCGCGGCTCTTCCCGTCGGCATCCAGCCAACCCTTGATAACTTGTATGCGATCGAGATTGGGACCGTCTGGGTCCTTGGCTGCGGCTACAAGAAATGACGGCGCAGTATGGTCTTTACCATTGGTGAGGTCACCGCCCATGGGCACGCCCTTCTTGTAACCGATATCGACATAATTTGGTCGGACGGCGTCTTCCGCAACGAAATTCCAACCACCGAAGAAGCGAACAACCATCCGTGACCCGGTCGTAGCGTAGACTTCCTTGCGCGTCATCGCGTTAAACAACGCTGCCCTCGTATTCTCGCGTGCCCAAATCGCCGTGAGACCTGAGGCGGACAATCGCCAATTGGCCCAGGGAGTACCTGCCATCTGACGCGACGCCCGCTCCGCACTCGGCATCGATCCAGGAAACTTACCAAAGAAATTGTCTTCCTCTGTCGTTGATAATGATGTGTGAATGTCGGTACCGCCTACCAGCCCGAATTTAAATGGATTGGTTCCGAGCTTCTGCTCGAGTCCAATACCAATACCCAATGCTGTCCGCGCATATTCGTGACGGAGCATTGAAGGCTCCTTCTTCGAAGACGAACCGACTTGTCCAACCGCATCGTCCCAAAGTTCATAATTGGCGAATTCGTCTGTCTGTGAAAGAAACGGGTGGGCCTCGCTGGTGCCCTTAACCTGGGTAACCTCGTACAAGGGTTCCCATTTCGCTCGTTCTTCTACATACTTTCTGTCGAAGGCCTTCCCGGATTGTGTAAACGGCCTGAACATCATTCCTCTACTGAGATTGCCGTTATGAGGAATCGCAAGCACTTTCCCTCCGGTCTCTTCTTCATAGTATGCGAGAGCCCGCCACAGGTCTTCAGGATCGGTACTGTCTTGCGTTGAAAAAGGAATTGTGTGCAGCACCTTGTCCGCAGAATCCTTGAACAAAACGACACGATGCAGCGATTTACCATCCGGCATACTCGACCACTCGTAACCGGAGAAGGCAGTAAAACGACCCGGGTCATTGTAGTCATCCGCCGCCTCAACCACATCCTGCCATATTGATCTCGACACAGAGGATGGCAGCCGCTCCCGTACTGTGACATCTGACGGCATGTAACCTACCAATTCGACAAAGTCATTGAAGATGACTGTACTGACGCCCTCCTTTTCCATGCGCTCTGTCCAACTTTGCCCCGCTTTTGATTCAAGAATCGACGGATCGCCGCCGATCAGCCTTACAAAAGCGCCCAGGTACTCCGCGTGATCAGTAACAGCGAGAAAGTCCAGCGGCCGACGCAAGCGGGCATCTTCGCCACCCAGGTTCATCACTGTCCCCCCTCGCGCAAAGCGGTAGGCATCGGCAGGGGTCAGACTGACATTATCTAAGGCGTAGGCGTCGGCTGAATTATTGGTATGCAGATGCAGGTCGCCGAAGAACACCTGCCGTGGAACATCTGCGGACGCCGGCTCCGAGTAATCGCCGCTATCTTGGGCGTAGAGAGGAGACAGTGTGATGCCCACACTGAATAAAATGGCAAGACCGATGTTTAACCTATCCACGAGATGTTTCATACGTATTCAGGCCCGTCGTTTGAATCGTAAGGTATTCTATATACTGAATGATACTTCACAATAGTGAACAATATTTGCTATGCTATTGCAACACTCTACACACAAGACGTGTCTGTGCGGCGGTCTTAGAGAACGATCAATGTTGTAATGATGCAATTGGCTAGTTGCTGCGAGAACTACAGTGGATTTTGAAACAATAATATTCGAAAAGCTGGACCATGTGGCAGTGATTACCCTGAATCGGCCAGAAGTCTTGAATGCCGTTAACAGCCAACTCTGCGCGGATGTAGGAGAAGCGCTCGAAGTTATCGCAAATGACCCGAAAATTCGCGTGTCCGTCATAACCGGATCAGGTTCGAGAGCGTTTTGCGTCGGTGCTGACCTGAAGGCTGTTGCCGCCGGCGAATTCGGATCAAAAGAGCAGGCGGGCCCCTGGGGTTTCGCCGGAATGACCGACCACTACATCAATAAACCGATCATTGCTGCCGTAAACGGCATCGCATACGGTGGCGGCACTGAAATTGCTCTTGCCGCTGACATTGTTGTTGCCTCCGAACAAGCGTCCTTTGCGCTCACGGAGGTTACGCTTGGTCTTATCGCCGGCGCCGGAGGAATCCTGCGGCTGTCACGGCAGATCCCGCAGAAGATCGCGGCTAAAATGGTTTTCGAGGGCTCGCCACTGACTGCCGCAGATGCAGCAAAATGGGGCTTGATCAATGAAGTCGTAGAGGCCGATGATGTAATGCCTTGCGCCATGCGAATTGCAGAAAAGATCGCTGCAAACTCGCCTTCATCCGTTCGTGCGAGCAAGGAGGTCTTTTATCGAGGCCTCGATTTACCTCTTAATTTTCCGCCTACAGCTCGTGAACTCAATCAAAAGTACGTCGACGAAATCATGCGTGGTGCGGACGCAGTGGAGGGGCCCCTCGCCTTTTCCGAAAAACGTCCTCCCGCTTGGAAGGATGACCAATAGTGACAAGCGCTCTACGGAGTCAGGATATCGCAGCCGTCGCGGGACTCGGCATGACCAATATGGGTCGTGTTTACGGGCAATCGGCAATGGATTTTGCCGTAGAGGCTGTTGCGCTGGCGCTCGACGATTCTGGTCTAGACAAAAGTGACATCGACGGTCTGCTGATCAGCGGCGGACTTTGCTCATACCTGAATATGCCCGACGCAGTCAGCATGCACCTGCAAAAAGCACTCGGCCTGCAGGACCTGAAACTGGTCAACGAGATGAACGCCTACGGCGCTACGGCAGCGTCGATGTTGCAATACGCCGCGTTGACGTGCGCTGCGGGTCAGACCGATGCCGTGGTCTGCGTTTTCGCAGACGCACCGCTGCAGGAAAACCCGACAGCGGGTTACGGAACGGCGATCAACGTCGGAACAGGAATTGAGAGTTTGAATGGAGCGTCCGGAATCCTGAATGCGGCGACACAATTCGCGATGGCGGCACGCCAACACATGGAGCGATACGGCACGACGAGCGAGCAGCTTGCCGAGATTGCGATTGCGACGAGAGCGTGGGCCGTCATGAACCCACTGGCACAAAAACGTGAGCCAATTACCGTCGCCGACCATCAAAACTCCAGAATGATCGCCGACCCACTTCACTTGCTTGATTGTTGCGTGGTTTCTAATGGCGGGATCGCGGTGATTGTTACCAGCCTCGAACGTGCCCGCGACCTCAAGCAACCACCCGTCCGAATACTCGGTTGGGGCCAGGGCCACCCCGGGGAACGTGATGACCGGATGGTTCACACGGGCGCCAGGATGTCCGGTCTGCAAGCCCTCCAAATGGCGCAGGTTGAGCTTGGCGACATCGATATTCGCCAGATATACGATTGCTTTACGTATACGACGCTTGTGACGCTGGAAGACTACGGCTACTGCGACAAGGGTGAAGGCGGCGAGGCATTTTCCGATGGCCGACTGGGTCCCGGTGGCGACCTCCCGACAAATACGGGCGGTGGTCAGTTGTCGAGCTATTACATGTGGGGCATGACGCCCGTATCCGAGGCGATCATTCAGACTCGTGGGCAGGGTGGAGAAAGACAGGTGCCGAAACACGATTTGACGCTCGTCAGCGGTAATGGCGGTGTCCTGCAATATCACGCGAGCCTGGTCCTGGGGGCAGACACTTAGATGGCCAAAGACGATAAGCGCCCGACTCCGATTCGAACTGACAGCACCGCTGACTTTTTCGAAGCTGCCAAGCACGGTGAGTTTATGCTTCAGCATTGCGGAAACTGCGATCAATTCAGCTTTACCGGGTACAAGTACTGTCCCGCTTGTTATGCAGCGACTGAATGGCGTCATAGTGACGGAAACGCGACTGTAAAGAGCTTTGCAATCGTTACCCAAAGCAGCCTCGACGGCTTCAGGAAATTGCTCCCATATGCTGTAGCGGCAGCTGTCCTCGACGATGGACCGACCCTTAGCCTCCGTTATGACGGCGAAGTCGGAAAGATCTCAATAGGGCAGAAAGTCAGAATTGCATTTGATGACGGCGATGCGGACGAGGCGACTCCCGTTTGGGTCGCGTCGTGAGTCATCCCTTCGATATTCCTTCGCGTGAGTCGTGCGTCCTCGGCCCGCTCATCGAAAAATGGGCCGGTGAGAAACCCGATGACATCGCGCTAATTTTTGAAAACGGGCTCGAATGGAGCTGGTCCGATGTTTTGGAGCAAATGCGCACCGCCGCAGTCCGAATGCAACAATTGGGCGTCAGGGTTGGTGACCATGTGCTCTCATGGCAACCCAACAATGCCGAGGCGGTACTAACGTGGTTTGCCCTGAACTACCTGGGCGCTGTGTACGTACCGATGAACACGGCGTACAAAGGCGCGCTGCTCCAGAATCTCATTCAGCTGTCCGACGCCAAACTGATGGTTTGTCACGCGGATCTGGCACCACGTCTGAACGACATTGACCTTGGGCCCGAGTTACGCGATGTCGTCGTCACACATGGCGAGTGCCAGCTCGAAAAAATAGCCACTCATTCTGCGTCAGCGTTATTCGGACCCGCCGATGCGGCCGACAATAACGACGACATCCACGAAAACGGCCATCACCCGTCTCATCCGATGTACATCATCTTCACGTCGGGGACGACCGGACCTTCCAAGGCTGTGCTGTCATCGTACGTGCAAACCTATACTACGGGTGCGGAGGCGTACGACTTTCTTGTCGGTTCCGATCGCATTCTCATAAATCTACCGCTGTTCCATGTTGGCGGTACCGTATTGATCGCATCGGCGATTACTCATGGATGCTCATGCGTTGTAGTCGACAGTTTCAGCACGGACAAGTTTTGGCCGGTCATACGACAACATCAAATAACCATGGCTTGCCTGCTCGGCGCAATGACGCCCTTTCTCCTAAAACTCCCCCCAGCAACCAATGACAAGGAACACCCGCTGCGACATGTAATCACCGTACCGTGGAATGAGGATGCAATCGCATTGGCCAATCGGCATGGCCTAAGTATGCGTACGGCATTTAATATGACAGAGGCCTGTTCGCCATTAATGTCGGAAATCAATCCTGAGAAACTCGGCACCTGCGGCAAGCCGAGGCCCGGTATCGATGTTCGTGTCGTCGACGAGCACGATCAACTCGTCGCGCCGGGCACAGTTGGCGAATTAATCATCCGAACGGACCGACCGTGGTCCATGAATAGTGGTTACTACAAGAATGCTGAAGCCACAGCGATCGCCTGGCGCAACGGATGGTTTCATACCGGCGATGCATTCCGATATGACGAAGACAACAATTACTTCTTTGTTGACCGCGTTAAAGACAGCATTCGCCGGCGTGGCGAGAACATTTCGTCTTTCGAAGTGGAGTCAGAAGTGTCGATGTACCCGGACGTTGCCGATGCAGCCGCCATTCCGGTGCCGAGTGAATTTTCGGAGGACGAAGTCATGATCGTGGTGTCAGCACTACAAGGCAGAGAGCTCTTCCCGATGGATCTGTTTCGATTCCTGGAAAGCAGAATGGCCCACTTCATGTTGCCGAGCTACATCCGGGTAATACCTGAACTGCCCAAGACACCTACGCAGAAAATTCGCAAAGATCTGCTACGTGCCGAGGGCATTACAGCGGACACCTGGTTCCGTGGCGATCACGGCATCGATGTGCGGCGAAAAAAACACAAGGCGTAGCACCTTACGCTAAATCAAGAAAGGATAACTATGAGAACGTCTATATGTGAACTGTTGGATATTGATGTCCCAATATTCGCCTTTACTCATTGCCGCGATGTAGTGGTTGAGGTGTCGAAGAGCGGAGGATTTGGCGTTCTCGGTGCGGTCGGATTTACGCCCGAACGACTGGAAGAAGAACTCAACTGGATTGACCGCAATATTGGTGATTACAAATACGGAATTGACTTTCTTATTCCGGCGAGTCGCATTGAAGAAGACGATACGGCGAAACTGAAAGCCATGATTCCTGACGAACACCAGGAATTCATCAAAGCACTTCTCGCTAAAAACGACGTTCCGGAACTTCCACCTGACTACGTGGGGCATCTGGCGAGTGCCGAAGACGGCGCGACGATAGGCGATCGTCCCATCGAAATGTTGCGGACCACGCTGGAAAAGCACAAGAAAATCTCTTTTTACGCGAACGCGCTTGGCACACCGCCGCCAGAGGTCATGGAGCTGTGCCGATCTCACAATATCCGCGTGGCTGCAATGGCTGGTGAGGCCAAGCATGCTGCGAAACACAAAGCCGCGGGCTGCGATATCGTCATTGCCGTCGGTGGCGAAGCAGCGGGACACACAGGCGATATTTCGACGCTCGTGCTGACACCGCAGGTCGTCAAAGAAGTGTCGCCAATGCCAGTACTGGCGGCTGGTGGAATCGGTTCCGGCGCACAAATCGCTGCAGCCATCGCATTGGGGGCACAGGGTGTGTGGACCGGGTCGCTGTGGTTGCCCACCCAACAGAGCGAACTTACGCCAATTCAACGCAGCAAGGTTATCGCCAGTACATCCAAGGACACCGTTCGCTCTCGCTGTATGAGTGGCAAGCCGAACCGAATGATCAAGAGCGGCTTTACCGCCGCATGGGATACGGACGACGCGCCGGAACCGCTGCCGTTTCCCTTGCAGTATCTATTGACAAGCGATGCGGCCGCACGGTTTGAGCATTTCTCCATCGACGAGATGGTGTCATACCCTGCCGGCCAGGTAATCGGAATGCTGAACGACGAATTATCCGTCAGACAAGTAGTCCAGTCATTGATGGAGGATTACATCGACGCAGTTGAAAGAGTCGCGGCAACTCTGGAATTATAACGCGCATAAATGCGAATCGAATTCGCTTTTGTGACAAGCCGTAAATATCTCTCAGGCATGTATGATTGAAGCACATCATCGTGCAACCGCGTGGACTTAAGAGCGCGAACCGAAGAAATTAGAGGAGACACAGGATGGCAGGAAAAGTCGAAGGAAAAGTAGCGATAGTCACAGGTGCTGCTCGTGGTGTGGGGCGATGCATAGCACTTCTATTGGCAGAACAAGGTGCCAAAGTAGTCATCGCAGACAACGGCAGTCAGGTCGATGGCAGTGGATCAAGCAGCGAACCTGCCGAAAGAGTTGTTAAAGAGATCACCGATGCGGGTGGAACGGCAATGGCCATCGCATGCGATGTATCCAGCTGGGATGATGCCAAGGCGCTGATCGACGACACCGTCAGTGCTTTCGGAAAATTGGATATTCTGGTGAACGTGGCCGGTAATTTCCGCGTTAATACAGTCGCAAGCATTACACGCGATGACTGGGACGCTTTAAGAAAAGTCCATATGGACGGCATGATGCATACCAGCCACTTTGCGGCATTGCATTGGAAAGATCATGGCGGATATGGCCGCCTTATCAACTTCACATCTGACTCAGCGATGTCCGGCGTCCCGGATACATTTGGCTATGCCGCCGCGAAGGGCGCGGTGCTCAGTATGACCCGCGCCATCGCAAACGCGATGATTAGCTACGGAGTTACTGCAAACTGTATGACACAGGCATCTATGACGCGAATGGCTGACTCTTACTATCCGGCAGCCGACGTCAAACCCAGTGAAGCGGCTCCGCCGGAACAGCGTCCAGATACCGTTGCATGCCTGGTTTTGTACCTCGCGTCACCTGAAGCGGCGGGAATTAGCGGTCGGGCTTTTGGCTCTTACGGATACAAGTATATTCGTTGGAATGAACCTCGGCATGAACGCACGCTAGAAAGTCGTGACAACGGTCCTTGGGACGTTGACTATGTATTCGAGAATTTCGCCAAAACCCTGGGTGATGGCCTTGATCTCGAGAAGGACTTACCGTGGGCAATGGAGAGCTTGGACCAGCAAGCGGGAACGGCGGACATTAACGATCTCAAGTAGCACGCCAAGCTCCCTTGAGGGACGGCACAAACCCGACAATGCGCTAACACCGCATCGTTACCCGCCCACGCGCTACCAATGGTGGGTTGTGTTCGTCTTGATGGTCGCGATGCTCGTTTCGTTTGTCGATCGACAGATCATCGCACTGGTAATAGAGCCAATGAAGGTCGATCTCGGGATCAATGATACCCAGGCTGGTTGGCTGTACAGTGGCTTCGCACTGTTCTACGCAATCGCAGGCTACCCGATCGCCTGGCTTGCTGACCGAAGAAACCGCAAGGTCATCGTCTCAATCGGTATTTTCTTTTGGTCAATTTTCACGATAGCTTGCGGTGTGATGCGAAGTTTCTGGCCACTTTTTCTCGCCAGAGTTGGCGTTGGTGTTGGCGAAGCGACGCTGACGCCCTGCGCTCACTCGATGCTCGGCGATGTCATTCCAAAACATCGGATACCGATTGCTCTGGCGATATTCCAGGGCGGTGCAATTCTTGGAACAGGATTTGCCTTTATGTTCGGTGGAATTGTCGTGTCTTTCTTGCGCGACGCCGAACCAGTAATCCTTCCCTACTTCGGATCTGTTAGCGCTTGGCAACTCGCGTTCGTATACGTTGGTGCGCCCGGCTTTCTTGTAATGCTATTAATGATGACGATCCGCGAGCCTGTTCGACTCGCTTCAGCTCCCAAGAAAAAGGCGGACCGTAGCAAGATTGTCGAGTTTTACGCCAGCAATTGGCAAACGATCCTGTTTCACCACGCCGCGTTCATGATGTTGGTCGTAATGGGCTACGCGTTCGTATTCTGGACGCCATCCTTCTTTGAGCGCGTCCACGGAATTGCAGCGGAGCGTGCATCGATAATTTATGGGCTGACGTTCATAATTGCTGGCGCATTTGGCACTGCAAGCTCGGCGATATTCGCGCAGAAACTGATGTCGAAAGGACGGCGAGACGCGTTGATTATCATTGCGATTGCGGGTGCCATCGGTCTGGTTGTCACGGTTCTGACAATTCAGCTAGCGCAAACGGCGCTAGCTGCATTCTTATTGTACATCCCGGCATTGGTCTTTCTTAACGTTCCTTTCGGACTGTCATTCGCCGCACTGCCTATCATTGCGCCTCCGGAAGTCCGGGCGCAGGTTGCCGCAATTTACATGCTGATCTTGTCGATCGGCAACGCTCTTGGCCCCCCTCTGACTGGATGGCTGAGCGACACCATTTTCACAGAGCGCGACGGCATCCTGTATTCTCTTGTCGTTATGACGAGTCTTTTTGGAACCATAGGTATAGCGCTTCTGTGGGCAGGACGGCGTCACTTTGCAGAGAGCGTCGCTCGTTCAGAAACATCGGACTCTTCCGAACCTGGTTAGAGCGTCTCGCCCCTACGCTCTCGCCGCAATCTGATCGATTAACAACATGACGCAGCGATCACTCGCCGCGCCACACGATCGGGACAGACCCGCCATAGTTAGTATCCCGTGCCCGGCGCCAGTTTCGCAGTGGTACTGAACCTCTACGCCACTTTCTTTGAGCTTTCTCGCGTAGGCTGCACCCTCATCGACTAATGGATCGAAGCCCGCCGTAACGACAACAGCGGGAGCCAGGCCTGAAAAGTCCGTGGCAAGAAGGGGCGAAGCTTTTGGATCGCCCGCCTGATCTTTGGTGGCAATGTAGCTAGCGATAAACCACTCCATTAGACTCGCAGTAAGCGGAAAAGCACCTGACAGGTCTTTATATGACTCGCTTCGATTCTTCACATCAGTCACTGGCGACACGAGGAACTGACACAACGGCTGTTGTCGGCCTGCCAGTTTCGCCTGCTGGCAAACGACGGCGGCCAGGTTTCCGCCAGCGCTTTCACCCGCTACGATAATTTTCGCCGGGTCGCAGTCGTAGCTAGCAGCGTTCTCGAGTGCCCAGTAGTACGCCGCAATGGCGTCGTCCGCGGCACACGGAAATCGATGCTCTGGAGCAAGACGATAATCTACGGAAATTACGGTCGCCCCGCTGGCGGCACAAACCTCCGTACAAAACGCGTGCCCACTATCCAGATCACCGATAACCCAGCCGCCGGGATGGAAAAAAAGCACCAAAGTTTCGCACGTTCTGTCGCCAATCGACTTGGTAATTCGAGCTGGTATCGGTCCGCTTGCACAGTCAATTTCTATGTCTGCCGTCTCAACATTCGATCGCGGTGGCCGCGATAGCGCCGAATAACCGGCTGATCCAGCCGCCCGCGCTATGTCGATCGGATACGTATCAAGCGATGGATAAGCCGCCGAAAAATGTGCAAGAAGCTGGACAGATGAGTCCATAGTGTTGCCCCTGGCCGTGACCGGCTCACCACCAGCCAACACGACTTGCAATGGACCGGGTAACGACATTGCGATCTTGAACCACAGTCCGCTGAGGTACTGTTTTAGCGACATATCTAATGTCCTTTGAATTTGGGCTGGCGTTTTTCCTTGAAGGCCGCGATGCCTTCTTGCGCGTCGTGGCTAGCGACTAATGCCTTTTGCAGTCTTGCTTCGAAGGCCATTGAGTCTGGCAAGTTGTTCGTAGCCGAGTAATTGAGAGTGGCTTTCGCAGCGGCTACAGCCAACGGCGGCAGCGCAGCGATGTCATCCGCCCAGGTCCGAGCCTCCGAGACGACCCGAGCTTCATCGACTACCCTGTTTACCATGCCTGCGCCGAGACAAGTTTCCGCTGGAATCTTCTCTCCACCAAAAATGGCCTCCGCGGCTTTTTGCTTACCGATGTATCTTTGCAGGTGCCAACTCACACCGCCATCCGGAATCAGCCCCAACTTAACGAAGGGTGTCATTACGAAACCAGTATCGGCCATCACGACAAGGTCACAGGACATCATCAGTGCCGCGGCAACCCCAACCGCGCCACCATGGACTGCAGCTATTACTGGTACGCGTGAATCGACGATAGACAGGAGCGCTGGCTTATAAATCGTTTCAAGAACCTGCTCGGAATCGTCGACGGGTTCCGCCTTCAAATCACCGCCCGAACTGAACATCCGACCGTGCCCGTACATCACAATGACCCGGGTGCTGGTGTCCGCTTGAACATCTGACATGACGCTCATTAGCTCCAAACACATGTCTGGAGATATCGCATTCAGCGATAAAGGACGATTCAGGCCAACCTCAACGCGGCCGCTGTCGACTTCGACTGTCAGTGTTTGGTATTCCTTCACTGCAATTACTCCGTTGTGTCGACCACACTGGAAGGTAAGGAGAATGCAAGCAGGTAGTCACCCGGTGTGGTTTTCATTGGTACGTGCCCCCCAGCGGCCAAAACGACATATTGCCGGCCGTTTTCTCCAGATACGAAACTAATCGGATTCGACTGACCGCCTGCAGGCAATCTTGCCTTCCAGAGTTCTTCACCCGTCTCGGTGGAAAAGGCGCGAAGAAAATTGTCGGCGGTTGCAGCGACGAACGTGAGCCCGCCTTTCGTGACCAGGGACCCGCCGATATTGAACATTCCGGTCGGAAGTGATATTCCGAGCGGCGCGACGTCGCGAGTCGTGCCGAATGGTCTACGCCACAGGATCTCGCGCGTATCGAGATCGACCGCTGCGAGTTCGCCCCACGGTGGCTCGTGACACGGGTATCCTAGCGGCGACAGGAACGGTCGGCTGTCGATCGCATAGGGCGTGCCCGACTGCGCGTAGTAGATGGCCTGGCCTTTTACTGGGACGACCTCACGATCAGTCTTCGTGCCCCACGGTACGATTCCCAGTTCATCAGCTTTGTCTCTTGGTATGAGTTGCTGATACCACGGCAAGTAGCTCGTATTGACCAACATCAGGTTGCGTATTGGGTCTACTGAAACGCTTCCCCAATTGATTATCCCAAACGCGCCAGGGTACACGATCGAGCCCTGCGTACTTTGCGGAGTGAACTGACCTTCGTATCGGGCTCGGCGGAACGCGATTCGGCACCAAAGTTGGTCGAGCGGTGTAGCGCCCCACATGGATGTTTCCCGAAGATCATCCGGCGCGAAGGATGGCATACCCGTTGAGTACGGTTGTGTCGCGGCAAGCCAGTCACCATCCGCCGGTCCAGGCGGAACGGGTTTCTGTTTGACTTCGGTAAGCGGCTCACCGCTGCGGCGATCCAGCACGAAAATCTCGCCTCGCTTGGTTGGCACCAGAAGCGCAGGCACAACGCCACCGGCGGTCTTCCAGTCTACTGCAACCGGCTGCGAGGCAATATCGTAGTCCCAGATATCGTGATTGACGGTCTGATAGCTCCAACGAACGTCGCCAGAAATAACGTCGACCGCTACGATAGAGCTGCCATATCTGTCCTGCTTTTTTGTTCGGTGGCCGCCGAAGAAATCTGGCGGTGTGTTTCCGGTCGGCAGATAAATCAGACCGAGGTCGGCGTCAGCACTTGCGACGCTCCAAACGTTCGGTGTGTTGCGCGGGTAGGTTTCTCCCGGAGCCAACATCGGTAATGCGGATGGACTCAAGACATCCCAGGCCCAACGCAATTCGCCGCTAACTACATCGTATGCACGAACCACACCCGGTGGTTCATCAGTCGACTGGTTGTCAAAAACAAAGGAACCGATAACAACCGTGTCGCCGAGAACCGTTGGCGGCGACGTGACGTAATTATATCCGGAAGGCACCTCGCCCAAGCCAGCGTTCAAATCGACGAAACCTTCGTCACCGAAATCCTTACACGGTATTCCTGTGTTCGCATCGAGAGCAAGCAAGCGATTGTCGACGGTACCGAGCAATATTCTCGCGCTGCAAACCTGGTTACTCGAATCACCACTATGATACGCAACACCGCGGCAGACTTTATGCGTTGCTGGATCCAGACTAACCGTCGGATCATATCGCCAGATTTCTTCGCCAGTACTGGATGCAACCGCTATCGCAATATTGGTGGAGGTGCAGAAATACAAACGGTCATCCACTTCAATTGGAGTGGATTCGGCAGTCGCAACATCGGATGCTGAG
>Ga0224508_10002090_pt1 | contig 17351 bp, 13 predicted proteins | sample SF_Jan12_sed_USG_4_FD_170157 | JGI IMG/M metagenome (GOLD analysis project Ga0224508, IMG submission 170157) | Sediment microbial communities from San Francisco Bay, California, United States - SF_Jan12_sed_USGS_21 | ecosystem: Environmental > Aquatic > Marine > Sediment | place: USA... | reverse complement strand
CTGGAGATCGAGGAGCTCATGGATTTCTACCGCGATGGCGCGGCAGCAGACTTCGAGCAGGGGATCGGCCTTGCACTCGAGAGAATACTCGCCGGGCCCGAGTTCCTGTTCCTCGTCATTGAGCAACCCGGTGACTCGAGCCCCGGTAAACCGTTCCCGATCGGAGATCGCGAGCTCGCCACCCAGCTTGCGCTCTTCCTGTGGCGCTCGCTACCGGACGACGAGCTGCTCGGTCTGGCTGACGCTGGGCGGCTAGCGGAGCCCGGCATTCTCGAACGGCAAATCCGGCGCATGCTCGACGACCCGCGTTCGGACACCCTCGTCACGAGTTTTGCGGCGCAGTGGCTCGGGCTCGGCAAGCTGAACGTGACAAAACCGAATACAGACTTGTTCCCGTATTTTGAGGACAACCTGCGGGCGGCATTTCGCAAAGAGACCGAGCTGTTCTTCGACTACGTGCTCAGGAACGACCGGCCGCTTCTCGAACTGCTCGACGCCGACTACACGTTTGTCAACAACCGCCTCGCCCGGCATTACGGCATCGAGGGCATCTATGGCAGCCATTTCCGGAAGGTCCGGCTGCCCGACGACCGGCGCGGTGGGCTGCTGGGCCAGGGCAGCATCCTGACCGTGACGTCGTATCCGAACCGGACCGCACCGACGATTCGCGGCAAGTGGATCCTCGATAACATCCTGGGCTCGCCGCCGCCGCCACCACCACCGAATGTCCCGAGCCTGCGCCAGCAAAACGACGAGGGCAAAGTGCTCAACATGCGCGAGCAGATGGAACTGCATCGAGCAAATCCGGTCTGTGCGAGCTGCCACAAGCCGATGGATCCGCTCGGCTTTGCACTGGAGAACTACGACGCGATCGGCAGGTGGCGCACGATCGACGCTGCCTCCGGATCGCCGATCGACGCATCAGGCGCGCTGCCGGATGGTACGTCGTTCACAGGCCTCGCCGAGCTCCGCGAGGTCCTCGTCGCGGACCGACGCGAGGATTTCATCCTGACGACGATCGAGAGGCTCATGACCTATGCGCTCGGGCGCGGCATCGACTACCGGGACGCGCCGGTGATGCGTGCGGTCATGCGTGAAGCGGCGCCCGATGACTACCGTCTCTCCTCTATAATAGCCGCTATCGTCAAGAGCATGCCGTTCCAAATGCGGAGGACTCCAGGCCATGACGCCGTTTAAGAAAGCAATACCTCGCCGAACGTTCCTGCGCGGTGCCGGCGCTGCGATCGCGCTGCCGTTCCTCGACGCGATGGTGCCGGCCCTCGCCATGTCAGGCGAACGTGCCCGGGCAACACGCCGCTTTTCGATCGTCTATGTGCCGAATGGCGTGAACATGGAGTTCTGGACGCCTGCGGCGACCGGATCGGGGTTTGATCTGCCGCACACGCTCGAGCCTCTCGCGCCGTTTCGCGATCAACTGCTCGTTCTGAGCGGCCTTAACAACAACGCTGGCGATGCGCTGCCGGGTGAGGGTGAGTCGGCGCCGCACGAACGCGCAGGCGGGGTGTTCCTGACCAGCGTGCATCCACTGCGCGAGGGCAACGTCGGCACCTCGGTCGATCAGCTCATTGCCAGGGAACTCGGTCGGCACACACAACTCGCTTCCATGGAGCTCGGCCTCCACAGCACCGATGTCGTCGGTAGCTGCGAGAAAGGCTGGAGCTGCGCATACCGCATGACCCTGTCCTGGCGTACTGCGACGACACCGCTGCCCGTCGAGTACCGCCCGCGCGCCGTGTTTGAGCGCTTGTTCGGGGACAGTCGCAGCACCGATCCGGCAATCAGGCTCGCGCGCATCGAAAAAGAGCAGAGCCTGCTCGATTCCGTGACATCAGCGGCGGCACGGCTCAAGCAGAAAGTCGGCCCGGCGGATCGGGCAAGACTGGACGAATACCTGGACGGCATGCGCGACGTCGAGCGCCGCATTCAAATGGCCGAACAACAGAGTGCGCGGGAGATTCCGTCGTTCGAACGGCCCACCGGCGTTCCCGATACTTTCGTTGATCACCTGAAGCTCATGTTTGACCTGCAGGTGCTTGCGTTTCAGACCGATATGACGCGCATGATTACGTTCATGACAGCGCCCGAGCAAAGCAACCGGACCTATCGCGAGATCGGTGTTCCCGATGTGCATCACGCGCTGTCACACCATCGGAACGATCCGGATAACCTCGCGAAGATCGCACAAATCGACCATTACCACACTGAGCTGTTCACTTACTATCTCGACAAGCTCCGCGCGACACCCGACGTCGACGGCTCGCTGCTCGACAACATGATCATCCTGTACGGTAGCTCGATAAGCGACGGTAACGAACATCTGCTGCAGAACCTGCCAATTCTGCTGGCCGGTGGCGGCACCGGTACCCTGCAGGGCAACCGGCACATCCGCTACCCGGAAGGAACGCCGATCGCGAACCTCTACCTCACGATCATGGACAAGCTGGGCGTGGAGGTCGAGAAGTTTGGCGACAGCACGGGCAGGCTCGAGCTTGCGAGTGTCTGAAGTGGCATCGTACCCATGCGGCGACTGAATACGGTTGTCGTCCTGGTCCTTGCCGCGGCGAATGCGTTTGGCGGCGGTGACACAAAGCTGCACGAGGCTGCTCACCAGGACGCTCTGGACACTGCGCGCCAGCTGCTTGATAACGGTGCCGATGCAGGTGCTGCCAATGACTACGGCGTGACACCGACACATCTCGCGTGCATAAACCGCAGCGATGAAATGGCAGGGATGCTGCTCCGCGCAGGCGCCGATCCGAACGCGGCGACCTGGAGTGGCGAGAGCGTCCTGATGGCTTGTTCGCGGACCGGCGCCGTTGCTGCCGTGAAGATCCTGCTCGACAGTGGTGCCGACGTAACTGCCGCGGAGGGCCGACGGGGCCAGACCGCATTGATGTGGGCCGCAGCCGGCGCGCACAGCGAAGTCGTGCAGGTACTGATTGAGGGCGGTGCCGAGGTCACTACGCGCTCGGCGGAAGGGTTTACGCCGCTGCTTTTCGCTGCACGTTCGGGCGATGTCGAGTCGGCGCGCGTGCTGCTGGATGCCGGCGCCGATCCCGACGAGTCGACGACCAGGCACGGTAATTCGCTCGTGGTCGCGGCCGCGGGTGGCCATGAGTCGTTGGCCCTGTACCTTCTCGAGCGGGGTGCGGACCCGGACGCTGTTGACGAGAACGGCATTACGGCGCTGCACCATGCCGTCTCCAGGGGCATGGCGGCACTCAACGGCGTGCGCTACGACCCGGTCTATCGGTTACTGCCCGACAATATGCACGCGCTCGCTGCTGCCCTGCTCGAGGCAGGAGCCGATCCCGACCGGCAGATATTGAATGCCGCAAGGCTCGGGCCCGACGGCAGCCCGTTCGAGATGGAAGGCACAACGCCGTTCCTGCTTGCGTCGATCTCGGCCGATGTCCGGCTGATGCGCCTGCTGCGGGCGCACGGCGCGAATCCGACTCTCGTCGCCAAAGGTGGTACCACGGCGCTCATCGCTGCGGCGCGCGCGGCATGCACGGGCGCCTGTGCATTTAAAGGCGGCAACCAGGCCAACGATGCCGACATAAAGCGCGCTTATGACGCCGTCGCGGCGATCATTGCGATGGATGTCGATCTCAATGCGAGCAACGATGATGGCCAGACTGCGATGCACATGGCCGCATTCACCGGTGCCGACCCGATCGTCAGCCTGCTCGCCGAAAACGGCGCCGCGGTCAACGTTGTCGATCATTACGGGCAAACACCCTGGAGCATGGCCTCGGGCATCAGTCCTGTGCTGCGTTACCGGGGTCTCTATGGCGATCATGTAACAACCGCTGCGCTGCTCGAGACACTCGGCGCAACCCGGGTATCTCGCGACACGATGGATCCGGACGCACCGCCGCCGCCCGGCCAGTAGCCCGACGTCAGCCCGGTTCCCTGGCGGCGTACCCGCCCGCAATATAGCCCTGGATCACGCAACGCCCCTGGCCGTGTTGGCTCGAGCCGCCCGCGGATTCGCCGCCGCAATAGAGTCCCTGGATGATCTCTCCCTGCATGTCCATCACCTGGCACCGCATGTTGATGCGCAGGCCGGTGTAACAGTCGTGAATGACCGGCGTGGCCCACGCCGCATAAAATGGCGGTTTGTCGATCCTGTACTTGGGATTCGGGCGCTCGAAGTCCGGGTCGTAACCGAAATCGACGATCTGGTTGTAGCGCGCAATCGTTGCTGCCAGATTATCGGGTGGCATGGCGGGCGCCTGGTATGGATTCTCCCGGATTTTTCGCGCGAGTCCTTCGAGCGTCCCCGAACTGAAGAAGTACTCGGGATCGGTCGCAGGCGGCGTGATATCCCACCCTTCGCGTTCGACGCCAGCCGCGTCGAAAATCGCCCACACCGGACCGGCCGAGTAATCGGGTGGCTCCGAACCTTCGTTTGGCGCCAGGGCGGCATCGAGGAAATTTTGCGGGTCATACTTGATGCGCCGTGGGTTGCGCCAGTCGCCAGGTTTGTAGGGATCGAGGAAACCGTAATGAGTGCCATAGGGCCAGCTGCCGGCGTGCTCATTGTAGAAACGCTTGCCGACCTGGTTGACGAGCACGATGCTGTCCCACTGGCGCACGACGAGTCCCGTCGCGCGCACGAAAGGGAACAGGATGCTGTCGGGGGTCCAGCGAATGTAGGTGTACTGGCAGCCGATGACCGGTCGCTTGCGAAAATAGCCGTTGCGCTCGAACGACTGGTTCGCGGTACCCCAGAGTGATGCGCCGATCCCCATTGCCGCGATTTCGCCGCTGCCGTCCTGATCGGAGTAGGGGCTGCCCGCGAGCTGGTAGGGCTCGGTCATGCGCGGATCAAAAATGCGCCGGAAGTTGATATTGCCCGTGCTGCCGCCCGTTCCTATCACGATCGCCTTGTTTGCTTTTATTGTGACGTTGCGTTTCGTCATCTCGATGTTGCCGGCAGAGTGGAAGTTCTTCATCGGTGTCGATTCGCCAGGCAGGTAGCGCGGTGTGTAACTCGCCTGCACGCCGAGCACACGACCTGCGCGTGGGTCCTCGCGGAAAATGACGTCCATGTGGTAATTGAGCAGGAAGCGGATGCCTTTGTTGCGCGCCGTGACTTCGAGCGGCCGGTAGATGCCACCGCCACCACCGCCACGTGGATTCTCTGCACCCTGACCGCCGCGGTAGATCACCTCGTGCGCGCGCGGGGCCGAGAGACCGACCGCATGTGCCCCCTCGGTCGACGGTGGGATGTCGAGAAATTCGACGCCGTTTGCTTCCATGAAGTCGAATGCCGCGACGCTGTTGTCAGCCAGCGCGCGCTGCACACCACGGTCGTTGTAACGATACTCGGGCATGCCGTTGGTCTCGACGACGGACCAGTCGGTCAGGTCGCGGAACAACTGGTCTGCCGAATCCTCGACGCCATACTTTTTCTGCAGCCGCGTACCGCCGCCGAGTTGAATCGTGCCGCCGTTCATGAGCCCGTGGCCACCAACGTCGTAGTTGGCATCGACGACGATGACCGATGCGCCCGCGTCCCGTGCACGTATCGCGGCGGGTAAGCCGGTCGGACCGGAACCGATCACGACGACGTCGGCTTCGAGATCCCAGCTTTCGGGTAACTCACAGGGATTCGCCTGTGTTGCCGCGGCGTTCGCTTGTACCGCTGCAGCACCCCCGATCGTTGCAGCGGCCGCACCTGCGCCCCTGACGAAGTCGCGACGGCTTACCTTGCTTTTCTTATCATCGTCACGTTGCTGCATGACAGACACTCCGAGTGAAGATCGTGATAGGTACTCGAATCGGTTAGTACGCAAACTATACACGCGAACCGATTGTGAAAATCGCGGCGCCTAGGCGACATGATGTCCCGTTGCAATTGCAGCGAGACGGTCAGGGCAGGCGGGCGCTGAGTTACCCCGCCAGACCACGTGCAGGTCCGGTCGCAGCAGGAACAGGTTATAGCCCTGGTACACGTCGATCGCATGCGGTTCGTCGCATACGAGTTCTTCGAACGGCGCTCCTCTTGCCTCGAACGCGCTGGCCATTGACGCAAGCTCGGTCCTGCCATTGTCCAGGCGCAGCAGCGTAAACCCGTCACCCAGTTGGTCGTGGAGGGCGGAGCCGTCTGCCAGCCAGACATGCGGCAGTCGTGCGCCCGGCCATGTCGTTGGCACATAGACGGGATTGTTCTGCGCGGGGCCGTCACCGGGTTCCGGCCAGATCAGCGGTGAATCGAGGTAGCAGTAGCCAGCTTCGATACCGAGGATCTCGTTGGTCTTGCGCTGCTCCTTGTCGGCAATCTCGGCGACATTGGCGCGGATCGCAGCACCTTCGGCACTGTCGTCGCGTATTTCCGGGCGCCACGCGGAGCGCCAGGCGCGCCGTCCACGATTGGCCCTTCCCGAGGCAGCGACGTTGCGCATGCCGATCTGCCGCCGCTCCGTCTCGTAAGACGCGAGTAACCCGGGGCCGCCCCAGCCTGCGAGCGTCCCCTGCAGCTTCCACGCAAGGTCAACGACGTCGCCGACACCCGTGTTCATGCCAAGGCCGCCGGTCGGTATGACCAGGTGTGCTGCGTCGCCGGCGATGAAAACCCGGCCGCGTCCGTAGCTGTCGGCAACAAGCAGCCGTTGAGTCCAGCGGCCGATGAACAGCGTCTCGTATTCGATCGGCATTGCGACGATCTTCTCGAACAGCTTCGGCATGTCCGCTTCGTCCTCGACGACGGCATGCAGCGTGAAGTGTTTCGTGTCGTCCTGCACGATGATGAACCCCGATTGTTCATCGCAAACGTGGTAGTGGCGACCTTTGCCAATCGGGATACGTTCATAAAGATCGTCACAGCGAAACAGCGCCTGGCAGAGGGTGAGCATGTCGCCCTCGCCCGAGAAGTTAATGCCGAGCTGCTTGCGAACCGGGCTCGCGGCACCGTCGCAGCCGACCAGGTAGTCACCGTCGAGGCTTTCCGCCGTGCCGTCGGCACGGCGCAGCCACGCGACGACGCGATCGCCGAGATCTTCAAAACGCAGGAACTCGCAGCCGAAACGCACATCGATGTTCGCGTCCTGTTCCGCGATCGACTTCAGGAGCGGTTCCAGCGTGTACTGCGATATCAGCTGGTAAGGCTCGAGCGTACGGGTGCCGTCGTTGTGTGCGGCGATATCGGCCTTGCACTCAGCAACCGACGGGTAGGGCAAGCGCAGGATGGGTTCTTCCACAAGGCTCGTGACAACGAACACGTCCATTGGACACTCGGCCGGCAGCCCCGCGGTGCGAATATCATTGGCGATGCCGAGTCGGCGGTAGATTTCCATCGTGCGAGCATTACAGCGCTCCATTTTCGGTAAACCGGATGGCGCTGCATTTTTCTCGAGCAGTACGCAGCGGACGCCGCGCTGGCCAAGCGCGATCGCCAGCGTGAGGCCCACCGGCCCGGCGCCGACGATGATGACTTGCGTATCATGCATTGCCAACAAACCTAGCGTGACTTGATACTTTCATCGGATATTGTTTCCGCTGTTCCCGGTTTACTGTCCTGTCCGGTGATTCAGTAGCATACGCGTGTCGTGACGAAGCTACGCAAATCTGTATTACTGTTCCGTGCCCTGACGCTCGCGTGTTCGGTTGTTGCCGCGCCGGATGCATTAGCCCAGGACGATGCCGAGATTGAATCGCGTGACGGTACGGCCGACGACACATTTGCAGCGACCGTGACGTATCCGGCCGATTTTTTCGATCGCTACAAGCCGAACACGGCGCTGGACATGATCAATCAGCTGCCGGGCTTCTTGCTCGATGACGGTGACTCGACGCGCGGTTTTGCGTCTGCCGCCGGCAACATTCTCATCAACGATCGACGGCCGAGTGCAAAGCAGGACCTTCCATCGGCGATCCTCGCGCGGATTCCGGCGATCCAGGTCGAACGCATCGAACTCCTGCGCGGCCAGGTACGGGATATCGATCTTCAGGGTCAGGCACAGATGGCGAACATTATTCTCAGGGAAGTGGACAAGGCCGCCTATCGCTGGCGGGGAAACGCGCGCTACAACGTCGAATTCGGAACAACAACCGAAGGCGCTATTTCGGTGTCAGATCGATGGCGCGACATCCGCTTCAACACCGGAATCCAGTTGCGCGATTACGTGCGGGGCGATCATACGCCCACGGATATCATCGACGGTGCCGGGAATCTGATCGAGACGCGCTTCGACCTGGGCAAATTCGACGGTTTTCGCGGTTTCGCCAATTTCAACGCATCGTCGCAGCGCGGTGAGACGATGCTTCGCTTCAACGCCAGGATTCTGTCGGACGACCGCGACGGCGGACGCATGTCGGAGCGCACGCTTGAGACGGTCGGAGCGTTGCCGACACAGGAGCGTTTCCTCGCAGATTTCGATCGTTTCGACATCGAACTGGGCGTCGATGCCGAGCGCAAGCTGCGACCGAATTTAAACGCCAAGGCGATTTTGATTTATTTCGACGGCGATACGGAAACGATCTCGTCGCAGCTTTCATTCGACGAGGCAGGTGTGCTGACACGGGAGCGTGTATCGGCTGAACAGGCGCGGACGACAGAGACGATCGCCCGGGCCGAGTTCAACTGGGCCGGATGGGCCGGACACGCCGTGCAGATCAACGTCGAGGGAGCGTTCAATTCGCTCGATAATTCGTTATTGCAGACCGAGGATACAGGCGCAGGTCCGGTTGTTGTCGACGTGCCCGGATCGAATTCCGAGGTCGAGGAAACGCGGGCGGACCTGCTGATCAAGGACACATGGACTCGGGGGCGCTACGAGATTGAGTACGGTCTCGGCGCCGAGTTCTCGACGATTTCACAGACGGGCGACGCGGATCTCGAACGTGACTTCAAGTACCTGAAGCCGCAGTTCGCGCTCATCTATGCGCCGAACGAGAGAACCCAGTCACGTGTGCGGCTCTGGCGCGATGTATCGCAGCTCGACTTCAGCGATTTCGTCAGCTCGACGGTTTTCGAGGATGACGACCTCGCGCTCGGCAACCCGAACCTCGAGCCCGAGACAAGCTGGAGACTCGAGTTTGGTCACGAATGGCGCTTCGGAAAAAGCGGCGTCGTCAAGGTAGCGGTATTCAGGGACTGGGTTTCCGACGTCGAAGACCTGTTGCCCCTGTCACCGACATTCGAAGCACCCGGCAACATCGGCGATGGCCGGCGCGTCGGTATCCAGGTCGAGACCGCTCTGCCGCTCGACAGGCTGGGCCTCAAGGGCGCGCGTCTCGACATCAATGCACGCTGGCAGGATACGAGCGTGGATGACCCGGTCACGGGCGAGGAACGCGTGATCTCCGATCGCACCAGCCTGGGACGCTTGTTGCCGCTAGCGTTCCAGATCGAGAACGAATACGCGATCGCGGTGGACTTTCGGCAAGACCTCAAGGAGGCGCGCGTCGCCTGGGGTTGGGACGTGCGTGCTCGTGGTGAGCGACCATTCTTCAAGGTGAACGAGCTCGACGTCGCTGACGACGAGACCGAAGTCAATGTGTTCGTGGAAACGACACGCTGGCTGGGACTCAAGACCCGGTTTTCGGCGGTGAATATCCTCGACCTTGCGGAGACCCGCGACCGGACCATTTACGTGGCCGAGCGCGGTCGGTCCCCGATAGAGCGGCGCGAGCTGCGCAGTCGCGAGCGTGGCTTCCGCGTTGAACTTGAGGTCAGCGGGAGTTTCTGAGTGTGGTACTGGCACGGGCAGCTGATGGCGGAGGGGTAGGCTATGCTGATCATAAATAACGACGAGGTGCAGCAGGTTTTGACGATGCCTGACTGCATCCGCGTGCAGGAAGAGGCGTTCGGCCAGTTGCCGTCCGGTCGCGCGATTCACCGGCCACGAATCGATTTGTATTACCCCTGTGATCACGAGGACGGGTATTACCGCTGGGGTACGATGGAAGGCGCCAACAACGACTATTTTGCCATCCGCATGAAATCCGACATCGTCAGCTGGCCGAAGTCGAAGGATGGCAGCTGGAGCGAGAAAAAATGGTGCCGGGAACCCGGGACCTACTGCGGGCTGGTTTTCCTTTGCTCTACGAAGAACGGGGAACCGCTCGCGTTCATCAACGACGGTGCGTTACAGCACATGCGCGTCGGCGCTGGCGCCGGCATCGGCGCCAGGCACCTCTCACGCCAGGACAGCCGCGTCGTGGGACTACTCGGTTCCGGCGGCATGGCCCGCACCTACCTCGAGGCGTTCACCTGCGTGCGCGACATCGGACTGTGCCGCGTTTTCAGTCCGAACCGGGAGCACCGTGAGACCTTCGCAGCCGAAATGCAAAAGCAGCTCGACATCGAAGTCGAAACCTGTGATGACCCGCGCAAGGTTTTCCGGGGTGCCGATATCATTGCGACCGCAACGGACAGCATGCAACCGGTCTACGCAGCCGACTGGCTCGAACCGGGCCAGCACGTAACCAACCTTGGCCGGCGCGAAATGCCCGAGGCGGCCATCGGCAGTTTCGACGTCGTGGTGCGCCAGGGTACAGCCGGCCTGCAGATGCGCGAGACGGCGCGCTTCCAGGCCGAGCGCGGGCATTCTCCGGCCGCGTTCATTGGTGGCACGGAGGAAGAAATGCAGCGTATCCCGGCGAAAAATCCGCAGCCGGGTTTTGGCGGTGACTCACCCGAATTCACCGATCGTGGCCAGGGCGGCGATAAGGCGGATATTGCGGCACTGATGAATGGTGAGGCAACCGGCCGTACCGGCCCGGAGCAGATTACCTTTTACCGCAACGTCGGCAACCAGGGCCTGCAATTCTCGGCGGTCGGCGGGCTCGTTTATGAGAAAGCGTGCGCGGCCGGTCTCGGGCGTGAGATTCCGACAGACTGGTTTCTCGAGAACATTCGTAACTGAGAAAACCGACTCTGCCAGTGGTCAGGGTTTTCTGAACAGAAATGTGAAACGGTCGGTATTGCCGGTAACCGAACGTCGCCCGACCTCGTACTCGAGCTCATCGTCGGGCCGATAATGCAGATCCGTGAAATCGACGAACTCGAAACCGACGTCGAGCATTTCCTTGATCACGACGACCGGATCAATACGGCGCCGGTTCTCGAAGGTTGGCGGCTCCATATGCCGGCGCGTGTGATCAACAACACCGTACAGGCCACCTCGTCTCAGTGACTTGAATACATTGCGATTGATTTCGTCGCGGGCCTCTTTGTCGAAGTTGTGCAGGTTGCGAAACGTAAGCACGAGATCGAGGTTGTCGACACCGAATTCGAATTCGTCAATGAGGTACATTCGGCGCACCTCGGAGCGGCGTTGATTGGCCGTCGTCTTCAGGACCTTAACTTTGTCGAAACCTGGCTCCCGGAGAACACCTTCCTCGATTCGTTCGGTGCCGATAGCGACGTAGAGCTTACCGTTCCCGGCAAGCGCGGGCGCAAGCAGGCGCGTGTACCAGCCGCGACCGGGCAACAGCTCAAGCACCCGCATATTGTCTTTCATGCCGAAGAAATCGAGTGTTTCAAGTGGCATACGGTTGTCATCCCGGACCCGATCGGAATCGGGCCGCGACTCCGCTGCCACGGCCGCCTTGACTTTGGCATCAATTTCATTGGCCGCAAATGCGAAACTCGCGACCGCGAGTAACAGAATTGCGATCAGGATCTTCACGATTGTTCTCCCACAGATTGAAGACAGGCCGTACATACGACGGCTGGCGCGTGGCGGGTTAGGCTCACGCAAGGTGCTTTGTGAAGAACTCGATCGTACGAGTCCAGGCCAGGTCGGCTGCTTCCTCGTTGAACCGGGGTGTTGAGTTGTTATGGAAGCCGTGCCGCGTACCGGGATACGTGTGCATCTCGTAACGGACATCATTCGCCTTTAATGCTGCTTCGTAATCTGCGCGCATGGCGTTGACGCGCGGATCGTCTTCGGCATAGTGAATCAACAATGCAGCCCTTATGTCGGGCACGGCAGCCGTTTCAGGAGCGCGGCCATAGAATGGCGCGCCGGCGGCTAATTCGTCGCCGAGGGTCACCGCGAGGAAATTCGTGGTGCCACCACCCCAGCAGAAACCGGTGGCGCCCAGGTTGCCGTTCGACAGTTCGTGACCTTTCACGTAGCGCGCGCTGTTTACCATGTCCTGGCGCAGCTCCGCCTGGTCGAGCGTTTTTTGCATCGTACGACCATCGTCGTCGTTGCCTGGATATCCCCCGATCGGTGACAGCCCGTCGGGGGCCAGTGCCAGGAACCCTTCGACGGCAGCACGCCGGGCAACGTCCTCGATGTAGGGGTTGAGACCGCGGTTCTCGTGGATGACCAGCACAGCCGGGAATGGCCCCTCTCCGGTCGGTTGTGCCAGGTAGCCGCGCATCTCGCCCGATGTGCCGCCGGGCGACGGGTAACGAACGTATGTCCCCCGGATCCGATCGTCATTGAAAGAAACTTCTTCGGCGTCGGCATATTGCGGCAGCAGGGCGGTCGCCATCGTCAGCGCAGACGCACCGCTGACAGTCAGGGCTGCGGCGCGCTCGAGGAACTGGCGCCGGTCTATGAAGCCGTGGCAGTACTCGTCATAGAGGTCATAAATCTGGTCATCGATCTGGTCTTTGCTCATCGCCCTCGCTCCTGATCGTTATCGATTGCTCGCCCATCATTGTGTCCCTCCCTGCGCCTGCAATACAAGATTCATATCAGTTGCATCAGTCGACCGAACCGTCGTGGCGAGGTACATTCGTCCGTTGTGCGCAAACCAAACCCGGCGAAATTGTTTTCGCCCGAAACGAATTAAGGGAGGGTGACGATGCGTAAGACACTGATCGGAGTAATCCTGACCATTGTGCTGTGTTGTTCGGCTGCGGGTGCCGACCACGAGGCGGCCGAGGACGTCGCAAAATATCGCCAGTCGATCATGAAGGCGCTGAGCGGCCACAATGGTGCTATTCGCCTGATCGTGGCCGGTAAGGCGGGCGATCCCGATAGATTGGCGGATCATATCGCAGCGATCGCCGGTCTTGCCGCCGAAGTGAATGCTGTGTTCCCGGCGGGCTCGAATCTTGAGGATGACGAATCACTTCCGGCAATCTGGGAAGACGCGGAAGGCTTCGCAGAGGCCGTCGCGCGATTCGAAGAGGCGGCCGGAGCGCTCCACGGCATGGCAGATGGCGACGTGCAGGACATCGACGCGGCGCACCGCGAGATGGGCAAGGCCTGCAAGGGCTGCCACGAGGAATTTCGCGTCGACGACTGAGCGGCGGTGTGCGCCTAAAAATCACACTGCTGCTGGTAGCCGCGTATGCCGCCAGCGACGCGGCGGTCGCCGAGTCGGAGATCCTGCGCGGTGAGTACCTCATTCATGCAGGCGGCTGCATCGACTGTCATACCGAGGACGAGAAAGACGCCGTGCCACTGGCGGGTGGCCGCCAGCTCGAGACTCCGTTCGGTGTCTTCTACTCGCCGAATATTACGCCGGACGCGGAGACCGGTATCGGCAACTGGAGCGATGCAGATTTCCTGAACGCATTCTGGGAGGGTGTCAACCCCGACGGCGACGACTATTATCCGGCGTTTCCGTATACGGCCTACACCGGCGTCTCGCGCGTAGATCTTTTGGCCATCAAGGCGTACCTGTTCAGCCTCGATCCGGTGGTCAAGGAAACGCCCGAGCATGATCTCAGCTGGTACATTTCGACACGCCTTGCCGCAGGTGCCTGGAAACTCGCGAATTTCGAAGCTGGCCGCTTTACCGCCGAGACGGCGCACTCGCCGCAGTGGAATCGTGGCGCCTATCTCGTTCGGCACCTGGGCCACTGCGGTGAATGCCACACGCCACGCGGCAAAACAGGGGCGCTCGACCACGATCGCGAGCTTGCGGGTGCGCGATCTGAACCCGAGGGTGAATCGATACCGAACATTACGCAGCATCGAAACGACGGCATTGGCCGCTGGTCGATCGGCGATATCGAGTATTTTCTCGACACCGGCATGCTGCCCGACGGCGACTACACTGGCAGCTCGATGAGTGCGATTGTAGACAACAACACGAGCAAATTGACGAAGGGCGATCGACTCGCGATCGCGACCTATTTAAAGTCGCTACCCGCTATCGATGCGCCCGACTAGGCGGAGAGAAATCGCGTCAAACAACAGCCACTCCGGTACTATAATTGCGGCTTCGATCTGCCGCGGGGAGACGAAGTCAAATGAGCCACCGCATTTCACGGCGCGCATTGCTTGGCGCGCTGCCCGGGCTGGGGTTACTGGGCTCTCTGCCCGCTCAATCCGTCGTTCGTCGCGCGCTGCCGCGGCGGGCGATTCCAGGATCCGGAGAGCAGCTGCCGGTAATAGGCCTCGGATCGACCAAGGCCGTGCGTTTCATTCAGGAGGCCGGTACGGGTCCTGTAGAGAGTGTGATCCGCATGCTGATGCGTTACGGGGGCACAGTCGTGGATACCTCGCCACGTCCGGCAGAACTGGATGAACAGTTCGGTCAGGTGCTGCAAGCGCCGGGTTTTCGTGACGAGTTATTCATCTGCGCCAAGGTAAAGGTGGAAGGCAAAGACGCAGGCCTGGCGCAGATCCGCCAGACACAGCGGTTATTCGGTGGCGATCCGCTGGACCTGCTGCAAATCGAAAGCCTGGTCGATCTTGAGACTCAGTGGTCGACGCTGCGCGATTGGAAAGAATCGGGCAAGGCCCGGTACATCGGCGTTACCGTCGCCCATGAGCGGCACTATGAGACGCTGGAATCATTTATGCAGCGCGAGCGTCCCGACTTCGTCCAGCTCAACTACTCTGTGATGGAACACACCGCCGAAGATCGCTTGTTGCCGCTAGCCGAGGATCTCGGGATCGCAATCCTCGTTAACGGCCCATTTATGAACGGGGAATACTTCGGCATCGTCAAAGGCCATGACCTGCCGGGCTGGGCGGCTGAATTTGACTGTGAATCCTGGGCCCAGTATTCCCTCAAGTACATCCTTGGGCACCCGGCCGTGACCTGCGTGCTGACTGAGACGACGAAACCCGTGCACATGAAAGACAATCTGCACGCGGGCTTCGGGCAGTTGCCCGATCACGCGACGAAGCTGCGCATGCGCGAGTATGCTCAAACGCTCTAAAGAGTGTGGGAGCGACTGCTTGTGGGAGCGGCTTCCTCTAAAGACTGTGGGAGCGGCTTCCAGCCGCGATCGCGGCAAGATGCCGCTCCCACAAGCAGCCGCTCCCACGATCAGCGGCGTGCCGCTTTTTCCTCGGCAAGCTGTTTCTGAAATCGGGCTTCGTAAAAGTTGATGTAGTGCTGGCAGCCCTCGGGATCGACGAACGGATTGCCGCGACCACCGCCCCGCTCCCGCTCCGCGATTTTCTCATCGAGTTTAATACTCTCGGCACGCGGATAAAGATAGACATCGCAATCGAGCGTGCGCAGGTGGTCGAATGACTGTTGAAAGTCAGCAGCGATTTCCGGATAGAGGTCATTGTCCAGTAGCGGTGCCCGGTCGGTGCCGGACGCCGACATGCCGCCGAAAATCAAGACGTCATAGTCACGTCCGTTTTCGGCCACGGCTGTCGTCCAGCTCGTCGTGCCCTCGGTGTGGCCTGGCGTCAGGTGAGCGACGAGCGTGGTGTCACCTACTGTGATTTTGTCGCCGTGTCGAATCAGACCGTCGACAATGAACGGTTCGAACAAGTCAGTCTCGTCGCGCTCGGCAATGTACCGAAAATCCGTCTTGCCGCCGGTTGCCATGACGTCGGCGGTTTCTTTCGACGCCAGCAGTTCGGCATGCGGAACGAGTTTGCGAAACATCGCCATGCCGCCCATGTGCTCTTCGTGCGGGTGCGTGTTCAGAATGTAGCGGATGTCGCCGAGCTCGAAGCCTGCGTTGACGATGCTTTCGACCGTCCAGGGCCCTTGCTCGGTCGATGTCGTGTCAATGAGGATATGGCCTTCCGCTGACGTGATCAGAAACGCACCGACCTTTGAGTGCCCGACCCACCAGATGTTGTCGATAATGTGAACGGCTTCGCGCCTGGTCTGGTTCGCATTGTCGACGCGAAGCGACGAATCCAGGCGGTCTTCCGTTAGCTGTGCGTGAGTGACGGGAATCAAAGCGAACGCGCATACGAGCATCGCAACACAACGCAGTCGAGTGCGCCCGGGATTCACATTTTCAGGTATCGATGGATCAGTCTGCATTGCCATACCCCTCGATTGCCAGTTGCTCCAGATACGCGTTCTCCCAGAAGCGGATTGCATTGGCATAGCCTTCGGGATCGATGAATGGGTTCGTATCGGCGCCAGCAAGCAACCTGTCGTGCTTTTCTTTCACGTTATACCAGTAGCCGTGCGCGCCAAGATAGATATCGACGGGCAGGACCTTCAGGCGCGCAAACGACCAGGCGAAATCCTGTGGCATCTCCGGGTAGTCGGGATGATTGACGAGCGGCTCGTTGTTGTTGACGCGCAGTCCGCCAAGCACGACGAGGTCAAGCTCCCGGCCATTTTCCTCGACGCCTGTCGTCCAGGTCGTGCAACCCTTGGTGTGCCCGGGCGTAAAGTGCGCGGTCAGCACGCGGTCCCCGAGACGAACCTGTTCACCATCTTCGATAATCCGGTCGACCGTGGCCGGCGCCCATGTACCGCGATCGCGAAAGTCAGTTGCACCGCCCGACTCGATGACGTCGGCGTCAGCAGCTGATGCAATGCTTGTGGCGCCGGTGATTTCTCGCATGCTCGCGTGACCACCGACGTGGTCGTGATGCGCATGCGAGCTGATCAGGAGCTTTATGTCGTTGGTACTGAAGCCCAGTTGCTCGATGTTATCGACGATCTCCGAAACATGTTCGTCGAACGTCGTATCGAGCAGGATGTGGCCCTCGGGTGTAGTAAACAGGTAGGAGGGGCTGTTTAGCCTGGCCCCGACGAAAAAGACACCGTCGACGATCTTGAACGGTTCAACCGGCTCCGTGCGCATCGGGTCGTCCTGCGGTGGCGAGACCAGTTCAAATTGCCCGTAGCTTGCGTTCGAGTACAGGCAAAGCAAGGCGAGGGCCAACCAGCCTGGAAGCGTTCGCGTGAGTGCGGCCGCCTGGCAGTTCACTTTTGACATCGTCTGGGTCCTCCGATTGGAATATTGTCGTTGATGAGGAATGCGTTGCCAGCTTTCAGTATGCTTCCGGAAACGGTGAAATTCGATTGTTTCTTGGGATATGGTCTCACGATTACGAAAGCTCGCTAATTCGATCTGCCGCGGTTTGCCGTTGCTGTTCGCACTGGTTTTCAGCTGCACGCGGGCAGAGGAAGGTGTCGACCTGCTGCTGCCTTCCGCGAACGAATCCGGCACGCGCTACGCCACGGAG
>Ga0224508_10002089_pt1 | contig 17353 bp, 12 predicted proteins | sample SF_Jan12_sed_USG_4_FD_170157 | JGI IMG/M metagenome (GOLD analysis project Ga0224508, IMG submission 170157) | Sediment microbial communities from San Francisco Bay, California, United States - SF_Jan12_sed_USGS_21 | ecosystem: Environmental > Aquatic > Marine > Sediment | place: USA... | reverse complement strand
ATGTCCATCAGTATGTTGCCGTAGTTCTCCGAATCAGGATCGACATCGATAATGGCGATGCCTTCTTTGCGGCCCTGGGTACCGAAAGGCATCTTCAGGTCTTTCAAAGAATCATTCGGTTTCGATTCGTAATTGAGCAGAGCGAGAATTTCGGCATTGCTGCTGAGTGGGATCAGTAAAACGCTGGCAAGAAAAAGCGCGGTAATTCTTTTCATGATTACGCCCCCGAGGCATGTACGCATGCTTTGCATGTCTTATGCCCAGTTTATACTATGAATGCTGCACTTGCTCAGGCAGGAACCGATGACAACGCCTTTCGTCGAAACAGCACGAATTTTTGCATTCGTAATAGCCATTTTTGGATCGGGTCTGAGCCTTGCTGCCCCGCAACAGACAGAGAATGCGACGAATGCGGAAGCAAAGATCGAGGTTCGAATCGAGAACCGCAAGGTTGTCGGGGATCATGTCATTCGGCTTACCCAGGGACAGCTTGTCGAGATGGTCTGGACAACGGATGCAGCGGAGGAGTTGCATATACACGGGTACGACATCCGCTTCGAGATATCACCGGACGCCCCGGCAGAAGTATCCTTCACGGCGCATGCGACGGGCCGTTTTGCTGTCACGAGCCACGGTTTCGGCGATCCGCACAGACACGGGCACGAGACGCTCGTGTACATTGAAGTCTACCCGAAGTAAGTGATGCCGATGGCTCCCGGTAGATGCGTCGGTCGCAGGCTGATGAGACTGGCTGCCCGTGTACTCCTTGCGCTTGTCGCCTGCCTCTTGTCCGTCAGCGCTCTGGCCCACGGTTTTGCGGAGCGGTATGACCTGCCAGTGCCGCTGCATCTTTATGTGGCGGGATCGGCTGCCGCCGTCGCACTTTCTTTCGTGGTCGTCGCGTACTTTGTCCGGGGCGACCGGACCGTACCGCGTTACCCGACATTCAACCTTCTCGGTACGGCCGCGGGCCGTGTCCTTGCGAGCCGGGTTGTTGGATTCGTATTGCAGTTCTTCGCGCTGTTCATACTCGTGCTGGTCGTCGTCGCCGGGCTCGTCGGCGAGGCCGATCCGTTTAAGAATATTGCACCGACCACGGTCTGGGTTATCTGGTGGGTGGGCCTCGCTTACGTCTCCGGCTTGCTTGGCGACCTGTGGGTCTTACTCAATCCATGGCGCGCGGCATTCGATGCAGCGGAGTGGCTGCTCAAGCGTCTGCAACCGGACATGCGGCTCGGTCTGAACATGGATTATCCCGAGAGGCTCGGGAGCTGGCCGGCTGTGGTGCTGTTCGTCTGGTTTATCTGGGCCGAGCTGATATGGCCTGCCAGCGATTCACCGGCAAAACTGTCGCAGATGGTGATCACATACAGCGTCGTCACCTGGATCGGGATGCTTGTTTTCGGCATCCGGAACTGGCTGCGCCATGGTGAGGTGTTCACGGTGCTGTTCGGTTTGCTGGCGCGATTCGCGCCAACTGAGTACATCGCCGAGCGACGCGAATGGAACCTGCGGCCCTGGGCGGTCGGACTTCTTCCCGACAAGCCAATGACATTGTCACTGACAGTATTCGTCCTGCTGATGCTGTCGAGCGTGACTTTCGATGGCCTGCTGGCGACCCCGTTGTGGGGGGAAATCGCTCAATGGATGCTCCTGTCCGACCTGGTCCGGCCGCTCGTGCTGTCATTGCAGAATATCGCCGGCGACGCGATTGCGGCAATCAGCACGATCGCGCTTATCGTATTTCTCCTGACGTTCCAACTGCTGTACCTGGCGTTCTGCGGACTCATGTACTTCTCGACGCCTGCGAGGGCCAGGGTGGATCTATCGATCGGTGAACTGGCCAGGCTATTCGTGCTGAGTCTGATCCCGATAGCGCTGGCCTATCATCTCGCGCATTATCTGTCGTTTCTGCTGATCGTCGGCCAATACATGATTCCACTGGTGTCGGATCCATTTGGATTCGGCTGGGATTTGTTCGGCACGCGCCTGTACATGGTCAACATCGGGATCGTTGACGCAAGGTTCGTATGGATTACGTCTGTTATCGCGATCGTTACCGGACACATCGTCGCCGTCTGGCTGGCCCATGTCGTGGCGCTGCGCCGTTTCCGGGACAGCAGGGCGGCACTGCGCAGCCAGATTCCGATGCTCTTTCTAATGGTCGCTTATACAATGCTCAGCCTTTGGATACTGGCCCAGCCGGTCGTGGAGACGACCTGATATGGCGAAGCAACGGATGCGGCCTTTTACTATATTTTCCATTCGACAGCTCGAGAAGTTCGCCTGAAGATGCTGGTTCGCAAAAACTGATAGTGCGTACAGCATGACAGTTCCCACAACGCTCGATTTGCCAACCACAGTGAGCACCGCCCGAATACAGCCCCGGCAGGCATTCATTGCCTGCCGGGGCTCGTCTGTCGTCGGAGCCGGTTATTGATTCAGAATACGCAATTCGACGCGACGGTTGCGAGCCCTGCCCTCAGACCTTGCGTTGTCGGCCACGGGCTCTGCCTCGCCGTACCCTTTTACCGTCAGGTTACCGGGGTTCACATCACGATTGACCAGATAGTCGCGAACCGTTTTGGCGCGACGTTCTGATAACCCTTCATTGTAAGCAGCGCTGCCGTCGCTGTCCGTGTGCCCGGCAACCTCTACAACGAGATCCTGATTCATGCGCAGTGTGGCGGCCGCGTCGGCGAGAACTTGTTCTGCGCCGGGCAGCAGCCGATCCGAATTCGTCTCGAAATTCACGCCGGGCAGATTGATGACCTCACGGATCTCGCAGCCCTTAACGTCGACGCGTACGCCGGCGCTCGTATTCGGACATTCATCGAGACGGTCGACGACACTGTCATTGTCGCTATCGAGTTCGCAGCCCCCGGCATCCACGGCCGCTCCCCTGACGGTGTTCGGACACTGGTCCTGATCATCGATTACGCCATCGCCGTCGCTATCGCGCGGGCAGCCGCGTGCATCGACGCTTTGGCCGGCCGGCGTATTCGGGCATGCGTCGCGACTGTCCGGGACGCCATCGCCATCCGTGTCACCATCGCGCTCGATCGGGGGCGCTTCTTTTCCGCCGAACGCAAACTGCAGGCCGAGTGAGGTGATCCGATCGTCGAACGTCAATGTATTGGCGGTTTCGAAACGCGCGCGGTACTCGAGTCTTAGAGATACCGGGCTATCGCCGAAGCGGTACATCAGGCCGAGACCAACGTTGCCCAGCGCCGAATTTTCAGCATCCATCGCCGTCGAGTCGGAATTCATCATGCCAACTCCACCCATCAAATACGGAGACAGGTTCGTGTCGGGGCTTAGTGAGACCAGCAAGTTCAATGATCCATCCCAGATCTTGAGGTCATTGACGCCACCCAAATCCGAGTACCCGATCACTCCCTCGATCGATACCCGGTTTGACAACACCCAGCCAACGCCGACCTGACCGCCACCAACGCTGTCGTCGGCACCTCGGTCCTCGTCGTCATCGGTGTGGACAGCGGACGGAGTAATGTACATCTCGCCGGCATTTGCCGTAGTACCTGCTACACAAAAGATTCCCAGCATGATCAGCGCGCGTAAACATGTGCTCTTGCACATCAAAATTTCTCCGAATTGAATGGATGGTCGTGTGATTTGCGCAAACTTGCACAGCGGATTATCTATAGTGGCCGATGGGCGGGTCAATGGGTTTTCTCCTTAGCGCTCGGACAAAATGAAGTTCCAATCCTTGGGTACCTGCGGCTAGAAGTAGCGCCGGATCTTTTTCACGCGATTCTGAAACGACCGTGTGCGTGTCTTCGGGTTGTGCTCGGCCGGCGATGGCAATGACGCCGCGAGTTCTATCGCCTGGCGGCTCGTGAGTTTGGATGCCGGTATGCCCCAGTAATATCGCGCGGCAGCGTCGACGCCGTATATGCCCCTGCCAAATTCCGCGACGTTCAAGTAATGCTCAAGGATGCGCCTCTTTGAAAGGTTTCTTTCCATGCCGATCGTCAGTAAGAGTTCGTGCCATTTGCGCAATGGGTCTCTCGATGGGCTCAGGAAAACGTTCTTGACGGTTTGCTGGGAGATCGTGCTACCACCGTACACCAGCCGTTTTTCGGACAGGTTATATTCCATAGCGTCCTTCAGTGCCTCGATATCGACCCCCTCATGTTCGTAAAAACGGGCGTCCTCGGCGACGATTACCGCTCTGACCATGCTGCGCGGGATCGTCGCAATCGGCACCGGGTTCCAGCGCAGCTTCGGCCAGTCTGCGTGACGGTGCTTCTCGAACTCGTAACTGCGGATAAAACTGGAGCGCTGAATCGGGCCGTCTGCGTACAGCTCCCAGTCCGGCCATATCCCGATCAGGTAGCCAACATCCATCATGATCAGAACCGGCAACAGGCGCCAGCTCCAGCGCAGCGTGCGCGTGACGATCGGCACACGAAAGATTGAGCCGATTTTTCTCAAAACCCTGGGAGCCATAGGCCGGGATACTAATACATTGGCCTATAGAATTGCTGTGATCCTGTCGGAGCCGATATTAAACGACGCGAGCCAACAGGGCTTTTGGCTTGTCGATCAATTCATCCGACCTGCACTTGTATTAGCGGTGGACATGCCCAGTAATAACGAAGGTTTGTCAGGTATTCGATGCCTGAAAGATGCTTTCTATCGAAGCATCGAGCATCGCGTTGAACTCCTCATCCGAGTGCTGCGCTGTCAAACCCTCTACCAGTGCTCGAGAGAAACTTGCCACCATGCCATTGTTGCGTGCCAGGCGTGAATTAGCCTCGTCACGGTTGTAGCCGCCTGAAAGGGCCACCACCCTTAGTATATTCGGGTGATCGATACACTCTTTGTAGAAATTATCCTGTTCCGGCAGCGTCAACTTGAACATCACATGTTGATCCGCGTCCAGTTGATTAAGCCCATCGAGTAAGGCCACCTTCAAAAGTTCCTCGGCCTCTGCCTTATCGGGGGCATTAATATCTATCTCCGGCTCAAGGATGGGCACCAGACCGGCGGCAACAATTTGCCTGCCGATATCGAACTGCTGCCTGACAACGGCGTCGACGCCCGTGGTATTGGCATGTTTGACCACGGAGCGCATCTTGGTGCCGAAAATACCATTGGCTTTCGCTTTATCGAGCAGCGCCGCCAGGTCCGGCATCGGCTTCATGACCTGAGCACCATCCTGTTCGTCGGCCAGACCCTTGTCCACTTTTAGAAAGGGAACGACATTTTTGACGCTCCATAAGTAGTCGGCTGTGGATCTTGCTTTTATCTCCCGATCCATCGTGTTTTCGAAAAGAATGGCGCCGAGAATACGTTCACCGTTGAACGCAGGGCTCGTGATGATGCGGGTGCGCATCTGATGCACAACAGTAAACATCTCCTCGTCGTTCGACCAGGCATCTTCGGTCACGCCATACAGGCCAAGTGCCTTCGGTGTGCTCCCGCCGCTCTGGTCCAGCGCCGCGATGAATCCATTCTGGGTTTTGATTTTTTCTAGTTGCTTGTCGAAATTACTCACGTTAATCCTCGAGAACACATGTTTTGTAAATGGGGCCGCTATTGTAGCGTGAGCCGGTGGGACTTTGCGGCTTTGGAGCCGAGAAAATAGGGCGCAAACCACTATTTTTCAAATGAGGCGGACCGCAACTTGGGTCTGTGGTGACTAAATCTGCTTCGCAGCACAGGTGCTGAGCCGGTGTATTTGCGAGATCAGGAATTCGCATCAAGCGCCGAGGACGTCCTATGCGCCGCTTAAAACTCGGTTTGCATCTAGATCGAGCGCAGCGGCAAACCCTCCGACTCCGTTTCGATGCTGGGGCTCACCCATGAATAGCCTGCCAAAACAGAGGGCCGGGCGTCGCCCGAGGACAGCCCTCAATTCCCAATAGCCTCTCCTGGCTGGACGAAATCACTACCTGTAAAGACATCGCTTAAATACGAAGCTTCACGTCTATTTTGGTAATTTATCTGGGTCTTCCGCGGTCTATGTAAGCGTAATTCAGGGAATAGTGTAATCGGTATCCCGCTATTACGTTACTGTTTCCACTAGCGTCCGAAGGTTAAACTTGTGCAAGGCGCCGCTATCAAAGCTGCGCATGCGCGTTATTTTCCAGGAATCCGTCACGTGGCAGCAATACAGCGACCTTACCAATACTACGATTCCACGATCTCGATTTGCAGTACATGCCTGAAACGCGTTGACGCGAAAATAGTGTTCCAGGATGGTTGTGTGTGGATGTTGAAACGCTGTCCTGCGCACGGTCCCGAACGAGTATTGATAGCGGACGATATCGGCTACTACAAGCTGGCCAGGGAAACTTTCATCAAGACGCCTGAGCAGGTGATCGCGCCCAATACATCAGTTCGGTACGGCTGCCCATACGACTGTGGAATCTGCCCGGACCACGAGCAGCATGGTTGTACGCTGCTGATCGAGGTTACAGATAACTGTAACTTGCGCTGCCCTACCTGTTATGCAGGCAGCGGGCCGGAGCGGCAGACACACCGTAGTCTGGAACAGATTGAGCGCATGCTGGATCGGGCAGTTGCGAACGAAGGCGAGCCATCCATCATCCAGATTTCGGGGGGTGAGCCTACTGTGCACCCGCAATTCTTGGAGATTCTGAAACTGGCACGAGACCGGCCAATCGGACATCTCATGGTGAACACTAATGGTGTGCGCATCGCGAATGAGCCGGGCTTCGCGGAACGCCTCGCGGAGTTCACCCCTGGCCTGGAAATCTACCTGCAGTTCGATTCATTTCGCGCCGATGTATTGAAAGCGCTCAGGGGCACAGATCTCAGAAGCACCCACAACCGCGCCATTGCCCGACTCAACGAAACCGGAATTCACACAACGCTGGTGGCAACCATCCGGCGTGGGCTTAACGACGACGAGATGGGCGAGATCATCGACTACGGCACACAGCAGCCTTGCGTGCGCGGCATTACGTTTCAGCCGGTGCAGGCAGCAGGCCGTCTCGAAGGGTACGAGTCCGGCTACAGCATGGTGCGCGACCGATTAACTTTGACAGAAATTCGCCGCAGGATACTCGAACAGTGTCCGGTCTTTGCGCCGGAAGATCTGATCCCGGTTCCGTGCCACCCGGATCACCTCGCCATGGCTTATGCGCTCAAATTGGATTCGGGTCTGGTGCCGCTCACCGGGCTGGTAGACCCCGAATTTCTCATCGAGGCAGGCAGAGCAACAATCACATATGAAGCGGACCCAGCCGTTCGTGAGCACTTCCTCAATCTGTTTTCTACGCATCACTCCGTGACATCACAGACGGATGCGATGAGCGATTTTCTCGACAAGCTCGGACGCTCACCACCGAAACGATTAGGCTATGCAAATATTTTTCGAGTACTGATTGTCGAGTTTATTGATGCACAGGGGTTTGATCTCCGTTGCATACGCAAGACCTGTGTGCACATCGTCCACCCTGACGGCAAGAGGGTTATTCCATTCGATACTTATAACCTGCTATATCGTGACGGACTGGAAAAGGCAGTTCTCGAACCACTTCGAAAGCGGGACTGCGTGCCGCTGAACGGCCCTATTTCGCTGGCCCGTTACCAGGACCCGGGAAGCAGATCACCGTGAACGCTGCGGGTCAGACCCTGGCGAGCTGTTGCGCCGAGCTTTACGAACTTCCCATAGTCGAATATCTACTGGGCCGGAGTTTTCATCCGGGTGGTGCGAAACTGACCCGGCAGTTGGCAAGCGGAGCACTTGTCTCACCGAATTCCGCGGTGCTTGACGTCGCCTGCGGTAACGGAAATTCAGCGCGGCTTATTGCAGCGGATTTTGGCGCAACGGTTACAGGTTGCGACTTTTCGGCCATCAACCTCAGGCGCGCCGCGGCGACCTCTCGCTCCACCCGGCTGGATGTAAAAACACAGTTCGTTCGAAGCAGTGCAGAGCAATTACCCTTTGCCGCCGGATCTTTCGACGTCTCCCTTTGCGAGTGCAGCCTGTGTCTGTTCGAAAATATGGGTAATGCGCTCGAAGAAGTTCATCGCGTTTTGAAGCCGGGCGGGCGCATCGGCATTTCGGACTTCTTCCTCGATGCGCCTGTCCCAGGCAGCCTTGACGGTTTGCTGGGGCGGGTTCTTTGTGTTGCAGCCGCAGAATCGGCGGATGGTTATCGCGAAGCATTAACGCGGGCAGGATTTGAATGTGTCCGAATTCGAATCGTGAACTGGACGCTGGCCGACATGATCGAGCGGGTCCAGCATCGACTGCATCTTCTGGCAACGGTGAGCGTCTCGCCTAGACCGGTACTACCCGTCGAATGGGGCGACCCTGCCCCGGTGCTCGAAGACCTCGAAAGTTTCATCGCGAGCGGCGGAGCGGGTTACCTCATTGCCACTGCCCGGCGATTCTGAAATGGCGGCAATTTTGGCGCTGTCCCCAATTTGCTGGTGGACTGGGACGTGTCACCATGAGCTTGCAAGCTGTCATAATGCGCCGCTTGTATCCCCTGTAATGGTGTTTTTGTAATGACAAAGCTGATGCCTTTGTTGCTTTTGGCAGTGCTTGTTGCTGCTTGCGCCGAAGAATACTCCGGAGCCCCGATGCCAGAAAGGAAGCCTGCCCGTCTCGAGATTCACGGTGATGTTCGCATCGATAACTATTTCTGGCTGAAAGAGCGAGAAAACCCGGATGTCATTGCGTACCTCGACGCGGAGAACGCCTACACCGAAAAGATGATGGCACCGATGCGGGGCATGCAGGAGATCCTGTTCGATGAGATCAAGGGTCGCATCAAGGAGGATGACGAGTCTGCGCCATACAGGCGCGGCGATTACTTCTATTACTACCGCCATGTCGAAGGCAGCGAATACCCGATCTACGCCCGTAAGAAGGGCGCTTTGGATGCGGCTGAGGAAATAATGCTGGACGTCAACAAACTGGCCGGTGATGCCGACTATTTTGCCGCGCGTGGATTCAAGGTCAGCCCTGATGACCGGATTGCCGCATACGGCGTCGACACGCGGGGACGGCGATTCTACGACCTGCATTTTCTCGACCTCGAAACCGGCAAGACACTTCCGGACAGGATCGATGACACCACCGGCAACTTCCATTGGGCGAACGACAGTCAAACCGTCCTGTATGGCAAGCAGCATCCCGAGACCTTGCGCTCTTACCGGGTCTTTCGCCACAAGCTTGGAAATACAAATGACACGTTGGTCTACGAGGAAGAAGACGAAACCAATTACCTTTACGTCAGCAAATCACTGTCGGGCAAATTCTTCTACCTGACCAGCTCACAGACGCTTTCTACCGAGGTGCGGTACCTGTCAGCCGATTCGCCTGAAGCCGAACCGACCGTTTTCCTGGCGCGAGAAGAGAATCATGAATACTCCGTAACGGACGGTGACGATCGTTTTTACGTAACTTCAAATGATGGCGCCAAAAATTTCCGCATTCTGGAAGCGCCACTTGATAACACGTCGAAAGATGCCTGGACGGAAATCGTTGCACATCGCGATGACGCATTGATCAACGACCTCGAGGTGTTTAAGGACTTCCTGGTGGTAACGCTCGTTGAAAACGGCATTACGCAGGTGGAGATTATCGAGCGAACCACAGGCGAAAAATATCGGATCGCATTCGGCGAAGACGTGTACACCGCCTATTCCGACGATAACTACGAATTCGACACAGCATGGTTTCGCTACACTTACGAATCGATGACGACGCCGGAGTCCACCTACGATTTCAATATGGCCAGCAAAGAGCACAAGCTAATCAAGGAACGCGCTGTGCTCGGCGGTTTTGATCGCGATGATTACCGGACGGAGCGGCTGTTTGCACCGGCGCGCGATGGCACGCAGGTACCAGTCTCGATTGTGTACCGTAAAGGTCTGCAGAAAAACGGGCAGAATCCGCTCTTTCAGTATGGCTACGGCTCCTACGGCTACAGTATGGAGCCGGGGTTTAGTGCCGATGTGCTAAGCCTGCTCGATCGCGGCTTTGTTTACGCGATCGCGCATATTCGCGGTGGCTCGGAAATGGGCCGCGAGTGGTATTACGACGGTCGCCAACTGAACAAGAAGAACACGTTTACCGATTTCATCGACGTCTCGAAATTTCTCATCATTGAGGGCTATACGTCGGCGAAGCATCTTTACGCCGGGGGTGGCAGCGCAGGTGGACTGTTGATGGGTGCCGTGGTCAACATGGCGCCGGAGCTCTATAACGGCATATCCACGCGCGTGCCATTCGTGGATGTCATTACGACCATGCTGGACGAGGACATTCCGTTAACCTCCGGTGAATGGGACGAGTGGGGCAATCCAGCGGAAAAGGAGTACTACGAGTACATGAAGTCGTATTCGCCCTACGACAATGTGCAAGAGATGGGCTATCCGAACATCTTGGTTACTACCGGCCTGCATGATTCTCAGGTGCAGTACTGGGAGCCGGCCAAATGGGTGGCCAAGCTTCGCGAACTCAAAACCGATGACAACCTGCTGCTATTGAAGACCGACATGGCTGCCGGCCACAGCGGCAAGACAGGGCGATTCCGGCGGATCGAAGATACTGCGCTGTACTATACATTTTTCCTGGCACTGGAAGGTATTAAAGAGTAGCTCACGATATAAGCCTCGATGCAGTGGCGGAAGGCTTCGAAGATGAACCAACCTCGCCAAAGGTCTGCAGCATCGGTTGCCAACAGGCTCGGGGGTGCTACATAAGCAAGGCGCTGTCGTTCGAGGGTTTGCTTGGTTGGCTGACAATTCCTGTAAAGGAGCGGTACGATCAACGTCGTACACGAGAGCGCCCGCTTGCCCGTAAGTCAGAGTCCCGCTTCTCACAAGCCAGGAGCTCGCATGGTGTCTCTGGTTCACAGTGACCTGGCCGATATTATGATATTGTCCGGCATCTTTGGAATTTGAATGGCGCCTATGTCGCAACAGACCCCACACGGAGAAATGGGTCAGGCACTCGTGATTTCGAGCGACAGCAAGACCTGCCAACTAGCCCGTATCGCACTGGAATCCGAGGGTTACCAAGCCGTCGAGTGCAGCGACGCAGACCAAGCCATCTCGATCATCTCTGAGATGACGCCCGCCGTGATTGTCGTCGATGCCGAAGTTGGCGGTGAGAATCCGCTCGCGTTGTGCGAGTCGATTCGTCGGTCACCGGCCTGCGACTACATTCCGCTGATTCTCCTCTCGGATAACGACAGCCAACAGACGCTTCGCCGCGCCTATGACGCCGAAATCACCACGGTTTTCACGAAACCGCTCGATGCGAATGCGCTTCGCAAGCACGTCCAGTCGCTCGGCGACACAGGGCGCACACTGAGCGGTGTCAGAGCATTAAGGACGCCCGAGACGGACGTGTTTCACACGGTTCCCGACGCATTCTTCATCGCCGGCAAAGACGGTCTGCTCCGGCAATATCTCGGCGGCGGCAATCAGGACCGGGTGCTCTGTCCCGAGGACATTGAAGGGCACATGATCAAGGACGTGTGGCCGACTGATGTGGCGAAGCTCGTTTTGCAGAACATCAAACGTGCGTTGCGATCCCGGGATGGGAACAGCTTCGAGTTTGAATTAAGCAAGGACACGGCAAGCAGCAACTACGAGATGCGCTTGCTGGTGCGGGGGCGCGATCGCGTCCTGATGATTATTCGCAATGTCTCCGACGGCAAGCTGAGTGGAGCCAGCGGCAGGGATCGCAACATATCGGACACATTGACGGGCCTCACGACGCGCGATGTCTTCATGTCCCAATTCGAATCAGTGGTTGCTGATGCGAAGCTGCGCGAACGCGGAGTCGCCACATTTTGCATCGACATCGACCGATTTACTCGAATCAACGAAACGCTCGGTCGCGTGGTCGGTGACGCCGTATTGCAGGTGACGGCCCAGCGTATCCAGCGCTGCCTGCGGAGCTCCGACCAGCTCGCCCGCATCGACGACTCGGGTAACACCAGCCTGACCAGAATCAGCGGTGACGAATTCGTGCTGGTGCTCGCCGATATCGAGTCTCGCGAGGACGTGACTACGGTCGCAGGACGCGTGCAGGACGCGTTCGAAGAGCCCGTCAGTTTCGAAGGCCACAAGCTTCAGATTACGCCGAGCATCGGCATAGCCCTTTATCCGCTCGATGGTGACAATGCGCAGGACCTGTTGAAGAACGCGCGCGTCGCACTCGATGAAGCGAAGATCCTCGGCGTCAACGGCCGCGAGTTTTTCTCCAATACGATGAAGTTCCGGTCGCGGAAACGCTTCGACGTCAAGAACGAGCTCCGCTGGGCGATCGAGAAAGAGCAACTCGAACTTCGCTACCTGCCGCGCATCGACCTTGGCACCGGTCATGTGGCCGGCCTTGAAGCACTGCTGCGCTGGATACATCCTTTGCGCGGCAGCGTGCCGCTTAGCGAGGTGATCCCGCTGGCGGAAGCCACCGGCCTGATTTTTCCGATCGGCGAATGGGTGCTGAAGACCGCGTGCCATCAGGCCCAGGCGTGGCAACAGGAAGGCGCCGACGTGCCTCCGGTATCCGTTAACCTCTCACAGCAGGAATTCACACGCAGCGATCTCGCCGAGCTTGTGAGCAAAGCGCTCGAGGACAGCGGACTACCTGCGGAGCAGCTTGAGCTCGAGTTGACCGAAGGCATGCTGATCCGCAACCGGCAGGCTGGCGCAATACTGCAGGATCTCAACAGACTCGGCGTAGGTCTGGTACTCGACGATTTCGGCCAGGGCCACTCCTCTCTGTCACACCTTATGAGTTTTCCGATCAAGGCAATAAAGATCGATCGCGCGTTTGTCGAAGGCATCCGCGAACCCGGCCAGCAGCAGTCAATCTGTTCAGCGATGATCGCGATGTCACGCGAACTGGGCCTGAGCGTGATTGCCGAGGGCGTGGAAAGCGAGCTGCAACTGCAGTTCCTGCGCGAGCGTGGCTGTGATGCGGTCCAGGGTTTTCTGTATACCGAACCACTGCCGGCCGGCGACGTGCCAGCCTTCCTATCCGCCTGCCGCGAAGTGGCCGACGAGACCGCGATCATCGACCTCGACACGGTCCGCAAACAAATCGACGTAAAGACAGCCAGTTAAATAAAGGGGACATTCTGCTTTTCCGGGCTATGTCCCGGAAAAGCAGAATGTCCCCTTTATTTAACGCCAGCATTATGTGATTCGCGTCACAAAAATACTCTGGCCGCTCCTCTGACCCACACCTCTCAAATCAGTCTTTCTTTGGTCAAATGTATCCATCATTTCAGGTAGCTACCAGCCACACGCACAACGGACAGAAGCCTGAAGCACGTACTCAAGAGGGATACAGGCATGGATCGCAAAACAGTACTTACCTTCATCGCCATCTTCAGCATCATCGCAGGTTTTGGCTATTTCGCATCTCTGGATGGAAAGTTGGAGCAATCGGCAGCAGTTGACACGACTGCGTCTTTTATCGTGCAGGGCCAGACAATGACAGCTGTCGCAAATGCAGTGCGTTCGGTCGACGGTGATATTACCCACGAACTCCAGATCATCAACGCCGTCGCTGCGAAACTCAGCGCCGACCAACGAGCAGCGCTACTGGGTAACCCGGCCGTGCTCAGGATCAGCGAAGACGGCGAAGTCAAAACGGCCGGCGGTGTCGCCGGTGGCTCGCCAGGCGCTTACGCTCACTTTCCGACGCTCGTTGGCGCGGATTCCCTGCATGCGGAAGGCATTACCGGACGATCAGTGACTGTCGCAATGCTCGACAGTGGCATGGCTGCTATTGCCGAGCTACAGAAAGACACGACGGGTTCGGGTCGCATGCAGAACCGCTATAACGCGATTAAGGATCAGGAAGGCAAGCACAATGATAATTATGGCCATGGCACGCACGTGGCCAGCATCATCCTGAACACCGACTATGCTGATGATGGGACGATGCGCCGAAACAGCATCTCGCCGGACGTCAGGGCCATTTCCGTCAAGGCGTTTGATTCCTCAGGTTCCGGCACCTACGCGAATGTGATTCGCGGCCTGGGCTGGATACTTGACCACAAAGAACAGTACAACATCGGTGTACTTAACCTGTCATTCAGCGCACCGGCACGGTCCCACTACTGGGACGATCCGATCAACCAGGCGGTCATGCAGCTCTGGCAGGCGGGTGTTGTTGTCGTAGCTTCGGCAGGCAACACGGGCCCGGACGCAATGACGATCGGCGTGCCTGGTAATAATCCCTACGTAATCACAGTTGGTGCAATGTCCGACAACTACACGCCGGCAGATGGAAGCGATGACGTACTTGCTTCTTTCTCGGCAGCAGGACCGACGGTCGAAGGCTTCGTCAAACCTGAAGTCGTTGCCCCGGGTGGTCATATCGTTGCGCGAAGCCGCCTGACCAGCACCATCGCTACTGAGCATCCCGAATTTCATGACCACGACAAATACTTCACGATGTCTGGCACATCCCAGGCTGCCGCAGTCGTCAGTGGTGTCGTCGCACTTGTCCTGGACGCAAACCCGGGCATGTCCGCCGATGACGTGAAGTGCCGCATTATTGCCTCAGCAAGACCGGCTGTGGATGACAACGGTCAGCTTGCTTACAGCATATTCCAACAGGGCGCGGGCATGGTCGATGCATACGAAGCTGTTCACGGAACAGCATCTGGCTGCGCTAACGTCGGCCTCGACATCAATCTCGACATCACCGGCCAGATTCATTACGGCGGTCGTGCGAATGTCGATGAAAACGGCAACTACTACATCATGGGCCTCGAAGGCTATATGTGGACCAACGGTTACATGTGGACCAACGGTTACCTGTGGACTAACGGCTACATGTGGACCAACGGCTACATGTGGACCAACGCTTACATGTGGACTGACGGCTCTGTCGATGCCAACGGTTACATGTGGACTAATGGTTACATGTGGACTAACGGTTACATGTGGACTAATGGATACATGTGGACCAACGGTTACATGTGGACCAATGCATTGACTGAAACCGCCGGCGTCAACCACTGGGTCAACCAGGAATAGGTTTCACCAAGTCACGGTGCGAATAGCCGTGCTCCAGCTAACCCTGGGGTGCGGCTTTTCTTTGAAACCTCATCCGGTGCCACACAGCTCAACGACGACCGAGCGAGTGGCGACGAGCAACGGAGCAGATTCATGAGAGCTGCTATCAAGAAAGTCATTACGCTCGACTTCGGCAAAACGCCTGCCGAGCGGTCTCCGGCCGCGGATCAGGGCGCCAATGAGACGATCGAGTTTAAAGGCGTCGCACTCCTGATCACCAGCGACAATCTGTCCCAACAATGGGCACCACGATGGCTGCAGCAGGCGGGACTCGACCTTCGGCTCGCCAAAACACCCGAAGAGGCACTTGGGATCGCTTCAGCGACCCGGCCGAGCCTCCTGATCGCGGACGCTGTACTGACCGGAGCACACGGCAAATCGTTACTGGAATCCCTCCGCGAGATTCACGGCAAGGACGTTCCTCTGATTGCTCTGTGCGCCAACAATGCGGAAGTCACGATGGCTACCGATGCGGACGTAACTGATATCGTGCGAAAACCTTACGATTGGCAGGTAATTACCCGGCGCGCGATTCGAGCTGTGCGTGCACACGAAAATCTCGCCAAGCTTAGAGACACTCGCGACCAGCTCGAGAACATGCACACGACGGCCAAGGCCGATTACCGCGACCGGGCGCGGGCCGCCGGGCTCGACAAGTTGACTCATCTGCCCAACGGCGAGCGTTTTCGCAGTCTCTTGCATCGAGCGGTCGCGATCCGCGGTGATTCACTACGCGACATAAGCGTTTTGGTTATCGGCCTTGATCGATATCGTATGGTCAACGACGCCGTTGGACACGAAAACGCGAACCGGCTGCTCAATCAGTTCTCCAATCGGCTCAGAACGTGTCTGCGTGATCGCAAAGTCATTGGTGGCGCCGACAACGGCATGGTCACAGCAGTCGCTGCCCGGCTCGGCGGTGCGCGATTCGCGCTCTTGATCTCCAACGCAAGCATGGATGAGATCATGCGCGTCAAACAGGCGATCCTTACCGAACTCGGGCAGCCCTTCGAAGTTGCCGGGCAAAGCATTTATCTCACCGCCAGCATCGGCGCAGCCATTTTCCCACGAGATTGTTCAAGCGCAGATAGTCTGCTGCACTGTGCTGAGACCGCTATGCTCGAGGCCCAGGAACTGGGCAGTGGCTTTCAGTTCTTTACACAGCCCGACGATGCCGCAAGCTCCCGTCTCTTGAATCTGGACCGAATGCTACGCGAGGCGATGCGCAACAACGATCTAGAACTCGCCTATCAACCGATCATGGAAGCGGAAAGTGGCAGGGTCGTCGCCGCAGAAGCGCTGCTGCGCTGGCATCACGCTGAAGAAGGGACGATCTCGCCGGCGGATTTCGTGCCGGTGGCGGAAAAGACCGGTCTCATGACAGAGATTGGCGACTTTGTAATCGCCTCGGCGTGTGCTCAGCTACGCGCCTGGATTGATGCCGGCATGGCACCGATCCGCATTGCCGTAAATCTGTCTCTCTGTCAGCTGCTTCGCGGAGACGTCGCATCGATTGTCGAAAAAGCGTTGCAGGAAAACAATATCGAGCCGCGGCTGCTGGAGATCGAACTCAGCGAGCGCGGTGTGCTTAATCAGCGTCCCGAAGTCATTAGCGAAATACACAGGCTAAGAGCAATCGGCGTGCGAATCTCCATCGACGATTTCGGAACCGGACATGCCTCGATTGCTTACCTGAAAGATCTGCCGGTCGATGTGATCAAGATCGACCGCTCCTACGTCAGCGGTGCCGGTCGAAGCGCCCGGGATGAGGCCATCGCTTCGGGCATGGTGGCCCTGGCCCAGCGTCTGCAGGCTACGGTGATCGCAGAAGGCGTGGAAACCCACGAGCAGCTCGAAACGCTGCGTGATTGGGGTTCCCAGGAGTGCCAGGGCTTTTACTTCTCTCCGGCGGTACCCGCCGATGAGTTCATGGTGAACTTCGGCTGAGGCAACACCGACGGCTGAAGGCCCGTTAATACCAGCATTGCGGCCAGCCCATGGACTTCCGGGACCGACGATTCTGAGACGTAGGTCATTGGAAAATCTCAAGTTTGGGACCAATATGCGAGGAAGTTTGAGTTCTGGCAGGCCGCACCCAGGGAAAGCCACCCCGGCCCTGGGCGCCCGACATCATTGGCTCAAAACGGGGCATCGGATATTGATAGTGCAATGAGGACGGCGAACGTAGCTTGGAAACGGTCGCGAGCCGCAGGCATCACGTTGCTCGCGTTCATTGCCCAGTTTTTCTCAATGACCGCCGACGGTCTCGAGCAGACAACCATGCGCTTCGACC
>Ga0224508_10002088_pt1 | contig 17353 bp, 15 predicted proteins | sample SF_Jan12_sed_USG_4_FD_170157 | JGI IMG/M metagenome (GOLD analysis project Ga0224508, IMG submission 170157) | Sediment microbial communities from San Francisco Bay, California, United States - SF_Jan12_sed_USGS_21 | ecosystem: Environmental > Aquatic > Marine > Sediment | place: USA... | reverse complement strand
CGCGAAAGAATAAAGTGTTCTGCCTTAATGGACGCCAGTAGTTTTGCCCAGCGCGTCGAGGCTGCCTATCGCACGATGTGGCGACAGTGGTGTGAAAAGTCACAATCAACTAGCGATTGACGCGATCCTAGAAAGCGTTTGCGCCAGTAATTTCACGACCGATGACTAATTCATGCACGGTCTCTGTACCCTCGTAAGTGATGACGCTCTCAAGGTTTAGCATGTGGCGAATGGCGCAATATTCGGTCGAGATGCCTCCAGCCCCGAGTAAGTCACGAGCATCGCGTGCTACCTCTATGGCCATGCGCACATTATTCCACTTGGCCAGGCTGACTTGACTGGGGTGCATGCGGCCCTGGTCCTTAAGACGACCGAGTTGTAGTGATAACAACTGCGCGGCAGTGATTCCTCTCACCATGTCAGCCAACCGACGTTGTACCGTTTGTGTGTCTGCAATCGGTCGACCGAAAATCATTCGTGTTTTAGAGAACTCCAACACCTCGCGGAAACAGGCGATAGCAGCACCGATCGCACCCCACGTAATGCCATAGCGCGCCTGCGTCAGACAACTCAATGGAGCTTTTAATCCTTCCGCCCCGGGCAACAGGTTTTCCTTCGGCACACGCACGTTGTCGAAATAAAGCTCAGAAGTTACCGAGGCGCGTAGAGAAAACTTGCGTTCGATATTACGTGTTTCAAAGCCTGACGCACCCTTCTCTACCAAAAAACCGCGGATGCCATCGTCGGCACGGGCCCACACAATCGCAACGTCGGCGATGCTACCATTGGTAATCCACATCTTTGATCCGTTTATGAGCCAGTCGCTCCCCTGTTTCGCAGCATGCGTATGCATGGCACCAGGATCCGAACCTCCATGAGCTTCTGTCAGTCCGAAGCAGCCAATGGCCTCGCCTTTAGCCATCGCCGGCAGCCAACGCTGTTTTTGTTCTTCAGATCCGTAGGTGTAGATCGCCCACATCACCAGGCTGCTCTGCACGGACACAAAACTGCGCAGACCACTATCGCCTCGTTCCAGCTCCTGGCAAATCAGACCGTAGCAAACGTTATTAATACCAGCGCAGTCGTAACCCTGGAGGGTACACCCAAGGAGGCCGAGAGATGCCAGCTCGGGGACGAGTTCTTTTGGAAATCGATGTTCATCAAACGCTTGCGGGATGATCGGCAGTGCTTGCTCATCGACAAACCGTGCGACTGTTTCCGCAACCATGCGCTCTTCATCTGAAAGCAGAGATTGAATGTCATAGAAATCCGTAGGGTTGAGGCCGGCCATCTATATGCTCCATCGACGTTTGCCAGAGACTGCGAGCTTAAACGATCACTGACCAGAGCTCTAGTTCGTCTGCATCTGTCATCGAGTTAGTTGCGGCTGTCGGGTGCACTGCGAAAATAGCGACCTGGGGGTACGCCCAAGACGCGTTTGAACATGGCGATAAACGCACTTGGGCTATGGTAACCAGTCTCATATGAGACGGTGGTTACTGATTGTCCCGCTCCCAGCTGTGAAATTGCCGCCAGCAGTCGTAGACGTTGACGCCAGGCACCAAAGGTTAGCCCCGTTTCTTTCACGAACAAACGCGCCAATGTACGGCTGCTGGCACCGGCTGAATCAGCCCAGATTTCTAGGTCGCGATTGTCAGCCGGATTGCTGACCAACGCGTCGCTCACAATTTTGATACGGGGATTCTGTGGGAATGGTAAGTGTAGGGGTGTCGGTTTCAGTGCTTGTAGCTTGTCCAAGATTACATGCATCAATCGACTCTCGGCCCCGCTGGGTTCGTAATCGTTGGGTAGCGATACCGCCTCCAAAATTAGTTCGCGCAATAGTGGTGTAATGGCAACTACACAACAGTATGCGGGAAGCCCCGCCGCCATATCCGGGTGGATGTATAGCGAGCGCATGGACACCGGACCGGGAGATCGTACCTCGTGTTTGATGCCCGCGGGTACCCAGACCGCTTGTTGCGGCGGTACGACCCAGGTGCCTTGCGTGGTAACCACGGTGAGCACCCCCACCGATGCGTACACGAGCTGAGCGCGCGCATGCCGGTGGAACGGGAAGTACTGCGGTGAGGAGGTGTCGCGAGCGAGGGTGACGATGGGGCGCTTGCGATCGAGCAGATTTCCCAGCTCAGGCATATCGGAATGTGTCTCTTTCGAGATATTCATTGGCAAATTATAGCAAGACCGGCAAACGCACGCCTGATAAAAAGACACCTGTGACCACCAAAGACGATGTTTCTGCCAGGCTACCGGCCACGGTGGGTTGGCGGCGTGCCGAGATCCTATTGCTGCTTATGGCGGCGGCAGTACCGCTTAGCTTCGCCACTTGGCAGGCGCTGTTGAACAACTTTGCGATCGAGCGCGCCGCTTTTACCGGTGCCGAGATCGGCATTCTACAAAGTCTGCGAGAAGTCCCGGGCTTCCTCGCGTTTGCGGTCGTATTCTGCCTGTTGCTATTCCGTGAACAGACATTCGCCTACATTTCCTTGGCCCTGCTCGGTATTGGCACGGCGCTCACGGGTTGGTTCCCTACCGCAATCGGTCTCTATTGCACCACCGTATTGATGTCCATTGGTTACCATTATTACGAGACCATACAAATATCCTTGTCGCTGCAATGGATCGATAAGGCGCGAGCGCCGGAGACGCTAGGAAGAATAATTGCGGCCGGCTCGTTCACATCGATCGTGACCTACGGCCTCATCTGGCTGGCATTCGACATTCTCGGCCTTGATTTCCATTGGGTCTATTTGTTGGGTGGTGGTTTAACGGCTGGAATCGCGATCGCCGCCTGGCTCGCATTCCCATGTTTCCCCGAAAGGGTGCGACAACACAAACACATGGTTGTGCGGGCACGCTATTGGCTGTATTACGCGCTCACCTTCATGTCGGGAGCGCGACGTCAGATATTTATTGTTTTCGCCGGCTTCCTGATGGTCGAGAAATTCGGCTTCAGCGTGTCTGCGATCACCCTATTGTTTCTCATAAATGCGATCGCCAATGTATTTCTGGCGCCCAGGATCGGCAGACTGATTGCGCGCTGGGGCGAACGACGGGCGTTGATCTTCGAATACGTAGGACTAATCGGTGTTTTTACGGCCTATGCGTTTGTAACAAACGGTACTGTCGCGGCTGGACTGTACATCATAGATCATTTGTTTTTCGCGCTTGCAATAGCTATCAAGACTTATTTTCAGAAGATTGCCGACCCTGCCGACATCGCAGCAACGGCGGGTGTCGGCTTCACGATTAATCATATTGCCGCCGTAGTAATACCGGCTGCCTTTGGTTTGTTGTGGTTAGTTTCGCCGGCGGCCGTATTCCTGTCTGGCGCGGTGATGGCGGTATTCTCTTTACTGCTATCACTCAATGTCCCAATTGCCCCGGCTCCGGGCAATGAAGTAGTCGTGCGCCTACGACCGGTCGCGGCCACAGACTAATCAAGACTTCGAATGGCAAGTGCTAAGTGGCAAGAGAAAACACGAACACTAAATACATTGCTACTTGCTACTTGTTCCTGGCCGTTTATCGTTGCATGTTGGGCAGAACTAAGCGTTCTATCCAGTTCCGTACCTCGACCAGCCTAACATCTTCGTTCATCACGTCGGCGTCTATGCCCAGTTGCCAGGCAAGATCTTGCCGACTGGGATCCTCGTGCAATGTTTCTAGTTTATTGACATAGTCGAGAGCTGCATCTGCATCAGCAAAGAAACCAAGCTTTACGAGTTTCTCTATGCGACAGAAGGTAAGTCGTGCCAGCTCATGTAAGTCATACTCGGGATGGTATTGCACCGCCCAGCATGTGCCACCTTTGTGGGTCACCGCCACCGCCTGCACGTAGCTGAACGCATTAGACGCCAGCAACATCGCACCGGGTGGCAGGTGTGTGACTTCGTCTTCGTGGCTAATGAAGGCGTCGAACACGTTCGCTTTGCCATCGTACAGTGGGTGGGCGCGGCCCTCCGGGGTCAGCGCTATCTTGCGGGCTATACCCATCTCACGGCCACGAGGGTTAGCCGCACAGCGACCGCCGGCCGCAACTACCGCGATTTGCGCTGCCCAGCAACTACCGAAGCCGGGTACATGCGTTTCGAACGCAGCTTTGGCTAGTTCGATTTGGGGTGCGACCCGTGGGTCATCCGCATAAACGGTAAGACTGGATCCCGTCCAAGCGATGCCATCATACGATGCTAGCGCAGTGCCTCGCGGTAGCGAGACATCCGGGTCAGCGGGATAGATAACATCGACAGTGCAGCCTGGCGAGCATTTCTCGAGCACCCTGGTATAGAGCTCGCCGGCCGTCGTGGCGCCACCGCCAGCTAGCTCCTCACGACCGCTGCGGTCATAACCATCGATCACTAGGAAATGTGGATGATTCGCCATCTCCGTTACTCGGTCGCTAGTCGCTGTACGATTGCGGGCAAGTCCGCATAACGTTCGCAGATGGCATCGGCCGACGTAATACGCTTGTCGCGGTCGCGGGTGGCGGTAAATAGGATGGCTTTCATGCCCAATGCCTGCGCACCCTTGATGTCGTTGTGATCGCGATCGCCAATATGAACCATGTCTGTGATGTCTACCCCGACTTGACTTGCGGCGGATGCAAACATCTCGCGATGTGGTTTTGAGTAACCGACTTCATCTGAAAAGGCGAACCCATCGAAATAGCGTTTAAGCCCGTTCATCTCCAGCCACTGCCGCAAGCAACGTGCGGGCGACACGATCGCATCTGAGACCACACACAGCTTGTAGCCCGCTGATAATGCGGCCAGTGCGTCTGCCACCCCGTCGACTGGGTCAGGCGGTATGACCACCTCCATTTCTTCGTGTGCCCTTACCACTGCTGCCAGCTTGGGTTCCGGCAACTTGCGGCCAAGTCCGTGTAGCAAGACCTCGAGTCGCTCACCTATGGTCCAGGTGACATGTTGATCGTGCCATACGTGATTAAAGGCAGCGTCGGCCAGGTCGTAGGCCATGGCGACGGTGTCATAGGGAATCGGCTTAATGCGATTTAATGCTTCCCATAGCAAGTGTCGCCGTTCGTCCTTTTTGGAACGCAGCCCTTGGATTGCGCGCTTGGGCTCATCGGAGTCATCGTGAATGACTGTATCCCAGAGATCGAATGAAACGGCCTTGATCATGTCGTTATGCGCTGTGTTTAAAACGTGAACTACGGGAGCTTAAGAAAATTTATCGCTAACAACAAGTCCAACAAGGGCGGTTGGCTCCGTATAGCGCCAGTCCCTTGGATCTGTGATACTTTCGATCTATTCTTGGCGGGAGGTTTTCGCAGAATGTGCCTGCTAACACCAGTAAGAGGTCGAACATGGTTGACGAACCTAGTGTTCCCGTTGCGAAGACAGAGGTTGTGCCTTTGTTTCCAACGTTCGTTTGGAAAAGCGAACTCAAGCCCGAAACATACGGACCGATGAACGAGACCATCAAGGCCAAGCTCCGTGAGTCGACCGCCTCCTTACCTGCTCTTGCGCCTGGGGAGAAATGGCAAACGAGCCACGAATTACATACACTCCAAGAGTTCAGCGAGTTGACCTTATATATAAATGCTTCGGTTAAAGGGGTTTTGGATTTCTTAAAAATTGTCTACGAATCCTTCTTTATTACCGGCTGTTGGGCGAATATCAGCGCTAAAGGCGTGCGGCACAAAACGCACACACACCCCAATAACTTTCTCAGTGGTGTTTATTACGTTCAAGCAGCGGCCGGCGCTAATACGATTACCTTCGAGGATCCGCGGCCGCAGACTTATGTAATCGCCCCGGCGCCGACTGAGCGAAGCCTAGAGAATGCAGACTCTAATATCATGCCCGTGAAGGAAGGCATGCTCGTTGTCTTTCCCGCGTGGCTGCCCCACTCGGTTGATGTCAACCAGAGCGATCAAGAGCGAATTAGCATAAGCTTTAATGTGATGTTTTCTTCGTTTGGCGAGAAAATGAGCAAGCCGCAATGGATCGGCAACGTCAAGGTGAAATAAATTAGGGTGGATGAGTGGCCGAAATGGCAATGGAATATCATATCGATGCGTACCTAGACGAAGCCTAGTACTATTGGCGTGGATGCCGCAGGGAATCCGCCGCCGCTAAATGATGACCGAAGCTGTCGCTGCCCATCAGAGTTTTGCAACGCTCGAAACGGTTGACTGAATAAGCCCAGAAATCGTCGACGGGGTTTTTGTTCGCGTGCTGGATAAGACCCCAGAGCGTCCATAGCAGATCGCACATGGCTTTATAGACCACCATGCGTCCGAAGAGCGTATCATCTACCTTACCACCACAGTAGGCCTTCATCATTTCCTCATCGTGCTCGCGGGTGAACCCAGCCTCCACCGAGACATCGCCGAGATCCCAGATAGGATCGTTCATGCCCGAATACTCCCAATCGACAATCCACATACGTTCGCCGTTATCAAGAAAATTCTCGGCCAACGGATCGCAGTGACATGGTGCTAGTGGCATAGGATTATCGTCAAGTACTTTGCGCACCGCTTCTGCCTCTCGCACCACGTCATGGTATCCATCCGGTAGCGATGCGCCCAGTTTTGATAAAGTTCCAAGGTAGTCATCAATCATACTGAATAGCTCGAAGCGAAACTGAAACTCTTTGCCGAATTCGTGCATTCGTTTCAACGCTAGGGCAGCACGTGTCGGTGCGCCCTTAACGGCGCGAAAGGTTTCAGGGGTCATGGTGGCGCACCCGTCTAGATAGCTGCACAACATGAGCCCATCGTTTTCGTCGAAGAATAGCACCTCAGCCGAGACACCTGCTTCGGCGGCCACACACGCGTTATGGCCCTCGACCCTGCGGTCTATGTATTCCTCAGTGCCTTTGCCCGGAATACGGAGGACGTACGCCCTATCTTGCAGTCCGACCTTGAATATCAGATTGGTGAGGCCGCCGAGTCGTTCGTGGGTGATGTGTTCGGGAGGTATGCCATCGAAAAGCGGTATGCGCGAGAGCGCTTTAACGACATTTTGTTCCATCATTGCTCCTTTGTAGGACCACGACTCAACACTTGATACGTAGCATCTTGGGATCGTACAGGGAATCGAGGTGGAGTTGGGCCGGCACCCGTTCGGTGGCGATCTCGAGCTCATAACGCCCCGATCGCAAAAACTCGTGGTCGACCCCGCCGTCATGGCGCACATACCCATAACCGATGTCCTTGCCCACGGTATAGCCCCAACCGGCGCTGGTGAGCCAACCAACGCGTTCATCATCACGATAGATGGTTTCCCGTCCAAGCAATACGGCATCACGATCCTCAATTGTGAAACAGGCAAGCCGTTTTGTGACGCCTTGGTGCTGTTGTGTGGTAAGCGCCTCGCGGCCCTGAAAGGGAATACCGCTCCTCAGCTTGAGCGCCCACGATAACCCTGCCTCGATCGGCGTATAGTCTGGGCCGATGTCGGCGCCCCACGCTCGATAGCCCTTTTCCAGGCGTAACGACTCGATGGCCCGGTAACCAGCGTTGGCAATACCGTATGCCTTACCGGTCTGCATAATCTGGTCATAGACACGTTCTGCATGTTTGGCGGGTACGTGTAGCTCCCAACCAAGTTCGCCGACATAAGTGATACGCAAAGCACGCACTGGTGCGCCAGCAATGTCGATCTCCTGCATCGTGCCAAAGGGGAACGCACTATTAGAAACATCGGCCTGGGTGAGATGCTGAAGTACGTCACGGGCATGTGGCCCCATCAGCGACAGGGTCGTGTAATCAGCGGTTACGTCCGAAACTTGCACATCCATGCCGTCTGGGATGTTGCGGTTTATCCAGGAGAAATCATGGGTCACGAAACCGGTCCCGGTGACTATGTAATAGCAATCACCCGCCAAGCGCGTGACTGTCAGGTCACATTCTATGCCGCCAGCGGTATTGAGCATTTGTGTGTAGACAAGCTTGCCAGGTGGTTTTGATACGTCGTTGGCACATATCCATGACAGGGCCGACTCGGCATCAGCACCGGTAACCACAAATTTTGCAAACGAGCTGGCGTCGAATAATGCAACCCGCTCACGGCAGGTTTGGTGTTCTTCGCCTACCGCCTGAAACCAGTTCTGTCTATCGAAGCTATAAACGTCCTCGGCCTTTATGCCTTCGGGGGCGAACCAGTTTGGGCGCTCCCAACCCATCTTCGAACCGAAACAAGCACCCTGTTGCTTGAGCCTGGGATACAGTGGCGACACGTGTAATGGTCGGCCACTGTCGTGTTCTTCATGCGGCCAGGCAATCGTATAGTGTTTGCCGTAGAGCTCGAGGGTACGCGTCTTCACCCAGTCGTCGTCGGCGTGATGACGTCCGAAACGGCCAATGTCCACTGGCCACAAATCGACTGGTGGCCCACCCGCCACAATCCACTCGGCCAGCGCCCGACCCGCACCACCGCCACCGGCGATGCCAAAGGCATTGAATCCACAACCGACGAAGAAGCCCCGTACCTCAGGGGCTTCTCCAAGAATGAAATTGCCGTCGGGTGTAAACGCCTCAGGCCCATTTATCATTTGTTTGATGCCGGCCGTTTCCAGCGCTGGCACACGTACGAGCGCTTGCTCCATGAGCTGCTCGAAATGATCCCAATTGGCATCAAGCAGCTCAAAGTGAGCATCTTTCGACATGTCTTCGAGCGCAAACGGGATAGGATTCGGTTCATAGCCACCCATTACGAGTCCACCGACTTCTTCCTTAAAATAGGTCAGTCGATCTGGGTCTCTGAGCGTCGGCAAGTCGCGCGCCACACCAGCGATAGGTTCTGTTATCACATATTGATGTTGTATCGACTGCATGGGCACGGTGACGCCGGCCAGACGGCCGACTGCCTTGGCCCATTGCCCGGCGCAATTGACTATGATGTCAGATTGAATGTCGCCTTGTTCAGTGTTAACGGTGTGGACGCGTCCGTCCTTTATGTGCACGCCGGTAACGGCACAGTCTTCGATGATCTGCACACCACGTTGGCGCGCGCCCTTTGCTAGTGCTTGGGTGATGTCGGCGGGGTTGGCTTGGCCGTCAGTAGGCAGGTAGGCAGCACCAACCACATCGGCAATGTCCATGGCTGGCCACAGCTCCTGCGCCTCCTTAGGTGCTAAAAGATGCATTTCAAGTCCGAAGCTGTGCGCAGTGGTGGCCTGTCGCTTGATTTCGATCATGCGTGCCTCGTTACAGGCGATGCGTAGGCCGCCCACCATTTTCCAACCAGTGGCTTGGCCAGTCTCGGCCTCTAGTTGGTCGTAGAGCTCGACACTGTTCTTGAGTAGCTGGGTTACATTGGCATTGGTGCGTAGTTGGCCGACGAGGCCGGCAGCGTGAAAGGTCGCTCCGCTCGTAAGCTTCTTACGCTCTAGCAGTACGACATCCTTCCAGCCAAGTTTTGCCAGGTGGTAGGCGGTGCTACAACCCATAATGCCACCGCCAATGATGATAGCGCGCGCGTGTTTTGGAAAAGTCGACATGGTGGACGGGCGTTAATTGGTCTGAAAATCAGTCCACGCCTTCTCAAAGCGATCGAGATTCTCAGTGGTGTAACCGACGTAATCGAAGTCGATGTTTGAGTAGACTTCAGAAACCATACTCCACATGCTTTCTCGTAACAGCGAGGCACATTTCATAGCCGCATAGCGGCGCCTAAGCTCATCGTCGATGGCGGCGTCGAAATAAGTTTCTAGCAACCACTGCTCCTGTGTCGACGAAAGCTCATTGTTTGATGCCAGACCACCTAGGTCGAATAGTGGACTATTAAAGCCAGCGTAGTCCCAGTCAACTAGCCACAACCGCTTGCCGTCGTCGATGAAATTGGCGGCCAGCAAGTCGTTATGACCGAACCTGAGCCTAACGGGACCGACGCTTTCTTCCAACTGTTCCGCCACCTTCATGAGACGCGGTAATTCTAGCACCATGCGGCTGGAAGCCTCGCGTAGTGTATTGGCATAGTCCCGCAGAACTTGGAATACCCAGAAAACCAACGCTGGACCGCGGAAATGCTTGGGAATTTCATCGTGACAACGCCTAACAAGCGACACGATTCGCTCAAGATTAGCTGGTTGGCGAATATCCGACGGTCGCAGTGTGGTGCCGTCGATAAATCGCATCACCATTGCACCGAACTCGTGGTGAATAACCTCAGGCGATAGGCCGACCTCATAGGCGGCGCGACTGGCAGCCAGCTCATTAAAACGCATAACCCCATGTAGCGGGATATCATCGCCGACGCGCACGAAATATCGCTCGCCGGCATCATCGACAATAAAATTGGCATTGGTAATGCCGCCGGTCAATGGCTGAGGGTCCACCGAGTTCTTCCAACAGCTAAGTTTGGCGGCTGTCTGTTTCGCGTCTGTCATGTGGCTAGGCCCAACTCCTCCTTCTTGCGGTTTGCCCAAGCACTAATTAGGCGGTCGGCAATGATAGCGATAAACGCCACGCACACGCCGGCGACGACACCGCGCCCGGTGTCCGCCTTGGTGAGCGCGATATAGACCTCTTGTCCGAGATCGCGTGTCCCCACCAGCGCCGTAATAACAAGCATGGCCAACGCCATCATTATCGTTTGGTTGACCCCGAGCATGATTTCGGGCAGCGCAATAGGGAGTTGTACCCGCCATAGGATTTGTCTGCGGGTACAACCGAATGCCTGTGCGGCCTCGATGAGCGGTGCCGGTACTTGGCGAATACCATGGTCCGTATAGCGAATAGCGGGTACCAGGGCATAGGCGACGATGGCGATCATGGCTGAGAAATCGCCGACGCGAAACAACATAACCACCGGTATCAAATAGACAAACGAAGGTAATGTCTGCAAAGTATCGATGACAACCTGCATGATTTTATGCGCGCGTTCTCGACGTGCCGCCCAAATGCCGAGCGGCACACCGATGGCTGATGCGATGACCACCGAAATACCACAGAGGTAAACCGAGATCATCGACTTCTCCCAGTTTCCAGTAACCGCCATAAACAATGCCAGGCTAGCGACGAGACATGCCAGCCGTAGCCCGCCAAGTTGATAGCCGGCCAGCGCCACCAGGCCCACAACTGCGCTCCACGGGAGCGCCAACAGAAAACGCTTAAACGGGATAAGGAGATTGAGAAGCAACCACGATTTGGCGGCGTCGAGTTGGTCGAAGAAGTTAATGTTGATCCAGGAAACAAGATCTGTCCAAAATGGCCCGGTTGTGATCATCAGGCTTTCGGGGTAGGCCTGGAACGGTTGCGCCAAAAGCCCAAGCAGTGTCGTACCCACGATCAGGATCATCGCTACCGTGAGGTGTGGGTGGCGACGCACGAAGTTGCGCGGTACTTCTTGGTGTTCCGGTGGCGGACGGTTGACAAAGGCCTGGCTTAGCCTATCGAGTGCAATCGCCAGCAGGGTAATTGCCAGTCCGGCCTCAATGCCGGCGCCGATGTTCAGGCGCTTGAGCGATGACAAGACGTCAAAACCCAAACCGCCAGCGCCTATCATGGAGGCAATGATGACCATATTTAGGGAAAGCATGATCACCTGATTGACGCCGACCATGAGGGTCGGGCGCGCCGAAGGTATTTGCACTCGCCACAAGAGCTGTCTACGCGTACAACCAGCCATACGACCGAAATCGACGAGCTCGGCCGGTACCAGCCCCAAAGACAACATGGTGCAGCGGACCATGGGCGGTGTGGCGTAAATGATGGTAGCGATCATCGCTGCCACTGGTCCGAAGCCGAACAAGAACAATACCGGTACCAGGTAGGCGAATACCGGGACGGTCTGCATCAAATCGAGAATCGGTATGATAATGGCCGCGGCCCGGCGGCTGCGGAAGCCTATGATGCCAACGAATAGCCCAAGCGCCACACCGATGGGTACCGCGATAATTATCGACGATAGCGTAACCATCGCACTGTCCCACTGACCGAACACCGCGAGGTACAAGAAACACATACCAACCAATAGGGCCAGCCCCCAACTTCTTGCGTAGTGACCAAGGATTGCTACCAACGCTACCACTGCTATCCACGACAAGCGCGGAATCTCGACGGTTGCCTGTTCACCAAACACGAGCCTAAAGCCGGAAGATAAAAGTGCTTGCGCAGTTGCCAATGGCCAATTTAAAAGCCAGGAGATAGATCGGGTGAATTCCTTGAACGTGAACAGCCCCAGATCAAAGTCGTTGATCAACCATTTCATGAAATCGCTGATCCAAAAACGCAGTGGTATGTACCACTCGCGCGGATAGTGCCATGCGGCTGGCCAGATATCCTTGAGCAGGTAAAGAACCAGGGTAAGGGCTAACGCTGCGCTCCAAGCAAGCAGCCAAGGGCTATACCGTAGGCCGACACGAAACCCTCGAAGCGCAATCGCGGTGTTCATGAGTCGTTATTCTTGCCGACCAGTACATCGATCACCGACTGTCGGCTCAGGTGTCCAATGGTACTGCCATCTTCGTCGGTCACCGCCACACCCGTTTGGCTATGCACCAATTGCGCGGCTAGATCCTCTACTTTGGTATTGGCCGGCACACTGTTAGTAGGTGTTTCACCATCCTTGGGTGGTGTCATGATGGCGCGGGCAGAAAGTACTTTGGCGCGCGGGATGTCTTTGGTGAACTCAGCCACATATGCGGTGGCGGGTTGAATCACCAAGTCCTCGGGCGAGCCGATTTGAATGATGTCGCCATCTTTCATAATGGCGATACGATCGGCGACGCGTATGGCCTCGTCAAAGTCGTGCGTAATGAACACAATCGTCTTTTGCAACATGTTCTGTAGACGCAGAAACTCGTCTTGCATCTCGCGACGAATTAGTGGATCGAGAGCAGAGAACGGCTCATCTAGAAACCAGATTTCGGGTTCTACCGCCAGACTACGAGCGATGCCGACACGCTGTTGTTGACCGCCAGAAAGTTCGCGTGGATAGTAATTCTCGCGCCCCTTGAGGCCGACGATCTCGATCATTTCTTCGGCCCGCCGTTCACATGTAGCGCGATCGACACCTTGTATCTCGAGCGGAAAGGCGACATTGCCGAGCACCGTCAGATGCGGCAACAACGCAAAATGCTGAAATACCATGCCCATCTTGTGTCGCCGGATTTCGATAAGCTCCTTTTCCGATGCCTGCGACAGATCGTGCTTGTCGAATATCACCCGGCCTGCCGTGGGATCGATCAATCTTGACATACAGCGCACTAACGTCGATTTACCGGAACCCGATAATCCCATGATGACAAAGATCTCGCCCTTGACGACAGCGAGATTGGCGTTGCGCACCGCGGCGATCAGCCCGGCGTCGGCAAGTTGTTCGTCGGTGGGAGTGAAATTGTGTGCAGCCAGAAAGTCCTCAGCATTACTACCGAACACCTTCCATACGCCTTCGCAGGATATCTTTGATTCCGACGTCGTTGAATCAATACCTGTAGGATCCCGCGGTGAGGATTTGTCGATCGACACCATCGGTCTTCAGTGCATGAATAGGTTGCGACGCCGGGCGGTCCTGCGCCCGGCGTCTAGATAGATAGGATCAACTACACTGAGTCCACTTCTTCCAAGCGCTCTTGTTCGTCTTGATCCAATTTTCGACCACGGCGTCGACCTTCTGGCCCTCGAGGTCGACTTTGCCGATCATTTCACCCATGGATTGGTTGTCGATCTTGAAATTGCGCACCGCTTGATAGGCGCACGGCCACTTGTCATTGCCCGCTTTCCAACCGACCTTCTTGATCCAACCACGTGGCTTACCGCAGTCGTAGGCCATTTTTTTGTTCATACCCCATTCGGGCTTGTTGTAACAGTCATCGGAATAACGCGGGAAGTTTACCCACTCACCCTTGAACTTAATGGGCGCCCAATGCGGCGTATAGATCCAAGCCAAGATCGGTGCTTTGCGTTCATATGCCGATTTGACTTCGGCGAAAAGCGCGGCATCGGTGCCGGCATGAACCACTTCAAAATCGAGCCCTAATGCTTCGGCACGCTCGTCATCAAATCCGGCCCAAGTAACAGGGCCGCCGAGATAACGTCCCTTGGGGTGGGTCTCTGCCGTCGAGAACGCCTTGGCGCACTTATTAAGTGCTTTCCAGTCCGGCAGGCCCGGGCATTTCTGCTTCATGTACAGCGGGTACCACCATTCTTCGATGGCAAGCATGCCAGTTTCGCCGAGATCAGCGGTCTTGCCCGTTTTGAGGCTCTCTTCCATGGCCTGTTTGCCGGTGGTTTCCCACATCTCCATAGCGACGTGGAGGTCACCCGATTCCAGGCCGGCGAACTGGGCGATGTAGTCGGCCTGCTGGTATTTCACGTTATAACCCATCTGTTCCAGCACCCTGCCCATGATATGGGTGGTGATGTATTGGCCGGTCCAATCGTGGATAGTCAAAATGATGGGATCTTTCGACTCTGGCGCTCCGCTCATCGCGGACGTCGAAAACATGATGGTGGCGGCGATGATGCCGACAGCCAGTCGTTTGATTTTTCTGCGCATTTTTAGCTCCTCGTCCTCTTCTTGGTTATCGCCATAAACGGCACCCGGCAATGGCCGTAGAGGGAAAACTTAGGGGTATCGGCCGTGCTTGACGCCTACGCATAATTACCGCAATCCCCGGTAATGTCAAACTGCCCGGCGGCAACGGTTTTTTGCAATAACAATGTATTACAGTCGGTATACGATCAACCACACGTCTGCCTGCGCGGCGGGGGTGACCGGACTGCGATCATTGTTGTGCAGTACCACGCGCAGTTGATGTGAGCCATCGGTGATCGCATCGGGGACTTTGACTTTGACGGTGTCCGCACCACTGTCGGCGAGGAAATTGTCACCGGAGGCGTCGTCTAGGTAGACACGGTAATGCCCGACGTTGGCTTCGTTGGGCGTGCCAATCTTCGATGCGTCCAGGGTAAATTTGTTTACGGTGACCGTTAAAGTAATCTCATCCCCAGGTTGTACGGCGTGTGTCTTATCAGCGCTGACGCTCACCTCAGGCCCATCCGCCACACCGGTAAATGTCGTCTCAGGAGATTTTTCCTCGGCCTGATTGTCAGCGGCCTTCTCTCCGCTGCACGCACTCGCTAGCACAAGCATGGTGGCGAGTAGCACCAAATGACGTATGATCTTTAATCCTTTGCCGAGAAGTTTCACGTCTATATCCTTAGATTCAGAATGCTACTGAGGCAATGCCTAGACTACGAAGACTGGCGTCATGTGGCAAGCATTGTCAACGTTAGCGTCCCCCTGATACGGGTATCACTGCGCCTGTGATATAGGCCGGCGATTCGATCATAAGCCAAAGTATCGTCTCGGCTACTTCGTCGGCCGTGGCCGCTCGTTTCACCGGCACTTGCGATACGTAGCGCTCAAGTTGCTCGGGGGCACCGGCTCGCGCATGCAGTTCGGTATTGGTTAGGCCTGGTGCTACCGCGTTCACACGAATCTGGTCAGCCGCCACCTCGCGCGCTAAACCCTCGGTGAACACATCGATTGCCCCCTTGGAGGCGGCATAATCCACCCAGTCGTTGGGACTGCCCATGCGGGTTGCGGTCGATGACACATTGATAATGTTGCCGCCCTGACCACCGTAACGGGTCGACATGCGGCGTATAGCCTCGCGCGCGCAAAGCATAGGCGCGATCACGTTGGTATTAAATATATTGTGCAGGGTTTGGGCGTCCACATTTTCTATGCGACGGCCGGACGGTCCTGTAAAGCCGGCGTTGTTGATTAATGCGGTCACCCGGCCGAGTTCATGGTCGGTGGTTTCGAACAGTCGCACCACGTCTTGCTCACGCGACACATCGGCCTGTATGACAATACTACGTCCACCCATGGTTGTAATACTGTCGGCAATATCTTGTGCCTGTGGGGCGCTCTCGCGGTGGTTGATACAAACGGCAAAGCCTTTGCGGGCAGCGAGCTTTGCGGTGGCGGCGCCTATGCCACGGCTAGCGCCGGTAATGATTGCAACGCCAGACATTCACATACGCCTTACAGCGAGTAGCGTTCAAACGCGCGTTTGAACGCAGGTTCATCTAAACGAAACGAGTCACAATCGACACCACGTACAGCTGCAAGGTGTGCCGCCAGTAGCTGTCCGGGCACTGCTTGTACGATGGGTGCCAGTGATTCCCCTACGTCTATTACCTCAAGGTTCACTACGCCGCTTGGCCCCTCGGCCGGCGCTGTCCATGCAACGGGTATCCCAATGTCGAGGCCGAACTGCGCCACCGCCTGAGTACGTTCTAGCCCGGCACCGGCGCAGCCAAATACGACCAGCCCGTCATCCGTCTGCATTTGTGCTTGTGGCCCGTGCAGAAACTGTTCTATCGAGTAGCCGTGCGACCGCATGCGTGGCCCTTCGTTGATCTTGATAGCGATTTCCAATGCGCTGATCTCATGCGGACCACCACCGACGGCGACGATGGCGCCGAGGTCGCGCCACTGGCTGGCGAGGTCGCGGACAACTGGTTCTGTCGACAATGCAGTATTGACTGCGTCCGGTACCGCTGCAAGATCACCTAAGCTGCCGGGTTTGAGATGGTCGATAACACGAGCCGTGAGCAACATGGCGGCGGTGTGTGACACCGTAAACATGGATGAGGTTTCGCGCGCTACCGTCCGCAGGATAACGTCGGCTGGGTTGTCCGCATCCGGGTTCTGGCCCGCAACCCAAATGCCAGCGGCGCCGGCTACGCGTACCCGCTCCAATGACCGCTGCGAGTACTGCTTGCGGCCACTGTGGCTGTATACAATGGCGGCGTCGGCGGGCGTGAGGGTTGGCCCGTAGACAGCAAAGTCGTAGGCGGTCCAGGGTGATGCCTCAACCCCGATGACGTGTAAGCAGTGAGCCGCGAACAGCGTAGCGTTGTATGATGTCCCGGTGCCAACGACAAACACACGCTCGGCGTTGGCGAGTTTGTCGGCGGCGGCAGCGACCGGTTCAGACGCCGTTATAATTCGTTGCAATTCGCTGGGTTGGCTCTTTATCTGGGCATAGGCCTTGTAACTGGAAGCATCGAGTGTCATTGGCATCCTTTAATCATTATCAGCCTGGTGAATGGTAATTGAGCACCTCGATTAAGGTGTCGTCGAAGCGGTCAAGGAAGGCGTCACACACAGCTTTGTCGTGAGCGATAGAAAGATACAATTTGGTGCCCATGGGATTCAAGAATACCCCACGTTTGAACAGACCCAGCATGGTTGCGCGGGCTAGTTTCTTATTTGCACGCTGGGTGGAGCGATAGTTTCGAACTTGTTCGTCCGAGAACACCACCTGCGCCAGCGGGCCATCGCCGATTATCTGTGATTCTACTTGGCGCCGGCCTAATACGCGCCGTAGACCATCGCGCAGGTAT
>Ga0224508_10002087_pt1 | contig 17355 bp, 20 predicted proteins | sample SF_Jan12_sed_USG_4_FD_170157 | JGI IMG/M metagenome (GOLD analysis project Ga0224508, IMG submission 170157) | Sediment microbial communities from San Francisco Bay, California, United States - SF_Jan12_sed_USGS_21 | ecosystem: Environmental > Aquatic > Marine > Sediment | place: USA... | reverse complement strand
CGGTCGGTTGCGTACTCCTCGTCGGCTGGAGTTTTGCATTCTTCTACCATCTCTCAAACGGCATCCGGCATCTTGTCTGGGACACGGGTCGCGGTCTCGAGAAAGGGCAGGCGACGGCATCAGCCTGGTTCGTCATCGCAGCGTCCATTGTGTTGACCGCCGCGTTCTGGTGGGTGGCGTCATGAGCCTGCGTTCACCGCTCGGCCGGGTTCTCGGTCTCGGCACAGCCAAAGACGGCACGTCCCATTGGTGGGGGCAGCGCGTCTCGGGCATTGCTCTCGCGGCATTGGGACTCTGGTTTGCCTGGGCGCTCGCTACGATGTCGGGATTCAGCTATGCAGAAGCAGTATCGTTCATTGGTCAGCCGATCAACGCATTGTTGCTGTTGCTGCTGAGCGTCACCATGGCCTACCACTCCTACCTGGGTGTGCAGGTCGTCATTGAGGACTACGTGCACGGCCACGGCCTCAAGGTCGCCTCCCTACTTCTTTCCCGCTACGCGCATGTTGTTCTCGCGGCGGCGGCCATATTTGCCATCTTAAAACTCGGAATCGGCGCATGAGCGATTACGAATTCATCGATCACAGTTATGACGTCGTCGTCATTGGTGCCGGCGGCGCCGGTCTGCGTGCGACTTTTGGCCTGGCGAACGCCGGCTTCAACACGGCGTGTATTACCAAGGTGTTCCCGACACGCAGCCACACGGTCGCAGCACAGGGCGGTATTTCAGCCGCACTCGGCAACATGGGCGAGGACGACTGGCGCTGGCACATGTACGACACGGTCAAGGGGTCCGACTGGCTCGGCGACCAGGATGCGATCGAGTACATGTGCAAGGAGGCTCCGGACGCCATTATCGAGCTGGAGCATTACGGCGTACCGTTCTCGCGTACCGAGGACGGCAAGATTTACCAACGCCCGTTCGGCGGCATGACAACGCGCTACGGCGAAGGCACCGCGCAGCGAACCTGCGCGGCGGCTGACCGCACCGGCCATGCCATGTTGCACACGCTGTACCAGCAGTCGCTCAAGCACGACGCCGAGTTTTACATTGAGTATTTCGCCGTCGACCTGATCATGGAGGGCGCTGCCTGCCGCGGCGTGGTTGCCATCGATCTCGCGACCGGGCGCCTGCATCGTTTCCGTGCGCACCAGGTCATCCTGGCGACGGGCGGCTACGGTCGATCCTATTTCTCCTGCACATCGGCACACACGTGTACCGGTGACGGCAGCGCCATGATTCTGCGTGCCGGATTGCCGGTGCAGGACATGGAATTCGTGCAATTCCACCCGACCGGCATCTACGGTTCAGGTTGCCTGATTACCGAAGGATCGCGCGGCGAGGGTGGTTACCTGACGAACTCCGAAGGTGAGCGCTTCATGGAACGCTATGCGCCGAACGCCAAGGACCTCGCCTCGCGCGATGTCGTATCGCGCTCGATGACTATCGAGATTCGCGAAGGCCGCGGCGTCGGACCGGAGAAAGACCATATCCATCTGCACCTCGAGCACCTCGGCCCCGAAGTCATCGAGGAGCGCCTGCCGGGAATCGCGGAATCGGCACGGATTTTCGCCGGCGTCGATGTCAACAAGGAACCGATTCCTGTTCTGCCGACCGTGCACTACAACATGGGTGGCATTCCCGCGAACTTTAACGGCCAGGTCGTCACGAAAGAAGGAGACGACGAGGAGAAGGTCGTCGAGGGCCTGATGGCAGTCGGCGAAGCCGCATGCGTCTCGGTGCATGGTGCGAATCGCCTGGGTTCGAATTCATTGCTCGACCTTGTCGTCTTCGGCCGTGCGGCGGCGCACTTCTGTGCGGAAACGATGGAACCGGGCGCGCGCCACAAGCCGTTGCCGGATGACGCGGGACAGAACAGCGTCGTTCGAATCGATCGTTTGCGAAACAATGAAGGATCTCGCCTGACGGCCGAAATTCGTCTTGAGATGCAAAAGACCATGCAAGGGCACGCGGCGGTATTCCGTACCGGAGAAGTGCTCGATGAGGGCGTGGAGCTTCTGCGCAAGACCTACGCCAGTTACGACGATGTGCAGCTGAAAGACCTTTCGCTGATCTGGAACACGGACCTCATTGAGGCGATGGAGCTCGAGAACCTCTTGCTCAACGCCACGGCGACGATCGAATCGGCCGCCAATCGCCTGGAAAGTCGCGGCGCGCATGCCCGCGAGGACTATCCCGACCGCGATGACGAGAACTGGATGAAGCACACTCTGACCTGGGTAGGCGGTCCCGGCGATGTTCGTATCGACTATCGCGGGGTGCACAAGCACACGTTGACCGACGAAGTCGATTACGTTGAGCCGAAAGCGAGGGTGTACTGATGGCTGAATTCAGGCTCCCGAAAAACTCGCGCATCACCAAGGGCAAGCATTTCGACGCGGCCAACGGTTCCGGCAATACGCGCACCTTTGCCGTCTATCGCTACGACCCGGATAGCGGCGAGAACCCGCGCGTCGATACCTACGAGATCGACATGGACAACTGCGGTCCGATGGTTCTCGACGCGCTGATCAAGATCAAGAACGAGATCGACCCGACCTTGACCTTCCGGCGCTCCTGCCGTGAGGGGATCTGCGGGTCCTGCGCCATGAACATCGACGGCGGCAACACGCTGGCCTGCACATGGGCCAACGACGACGTCAAAGGCGATGTGAAGATTTACCCGCTGCCGCACATGCCGGTGGTTAAGGACCTTGTCACGGACCTGACCAATTTCTACGCACAGTACGCCTCGATCAAGCCGTGGCTGCAGGCGCGGACGCCGCCACCACCCGATTCTGAACGCTTGCAGTCCAAGGAAGACCAGGAACTCATCAACGAACCATCGGCCTGTATCCTGTGTGCCTGTTGTTCGACGAGCTGTCCGAGCTACTGGTGGAACTCGGATCGCTATCTCGGCCCGGCAGCACTGCTCGCGGCGTATCGCTGGCTCGTCGATACTCGCGACGAAGCGACCGGTGAGCGCCTCGATGAACTCGAGGACCCGTTCCGTCTGTATCGTTGCCACACGATCATGAACTGCACGCAAACCTGTCCGAAAGGCCTCAACCCGGCGCAGGCTATTGCCGAGACCAAGAAGATGCTCGCGGAAAGGAAGTATTGAGCGAGATATCTCGCCTTCGGTGGCAATGCCGGCGCGGAATGCGTGAGCTCGACGAACTCCTCCTGCGCTACCTGGAGAAGTATTACCCGGTCGATGACGACGGTGATAAGGCCGCTTTCCGGGCAGTTCTGGAGCTTGCCGATCCCGAGCTCAACGCGTATCTGTTGCAGCGACAAACGCCGACTTCAGAGCCTATCGCGCGTATCATTGACCGCATACTCCGCCGAAATAACGCCTGACCCTGTTCTGCGCCGGATCGTCCTCAGGTCCGGATTCCTGCTCGGCGTTGCGGCGTGCCTGCTTATCCTGATGCTGCCCGCCGCCTGGTGGGTTCGCGGGGTGCTGTCGATTGCGTGGATGGCCACGTCCTGGCTGGAAATTCGGCGCTTGCGGCGTGCCTGGCGGGCCTGTCACCGTCTTCGTTTCAGCGCTGCCGGAGACATCGAGGTGCTGGAGGCTGACGGGCAATGGTACGCGGCAAGCTGGATTCCAGGGAGTGTCCTGCTGCCAGGTGCAGGCTGGATTCGGCTCCGAAACCGCCATGGAGCCTCGTTTGGCGAGTTCCTTCGGGGGGATGCGCGGAGGAGTGCGGACTGGCGTCGGCTGCAAGTTATCTGGCGGCACGTTGGAGCTTCAGGTTGAAGCTGCTAACATGCTCATTGAACAGGAAAAAATAACAATAACGGCGGGTGCCAGGGCGATCTGCCTAGCCACGGACGAACGGCGTCACAGAACAAAGATGAATAAGGCAGGATTTCGAGAACTTATCGCCCAAACACCGGTCTATCCCGGTGTCGACAGGCTGTATGGAAATTCCGGCGAGCGAGTCTGAATGTCAAATCAGTCGTCTGACAAGAAGCTGGTCAAGCGGGTCCAGAAAGGCGACAAGGGCGCGTTTGATCTGCTGGTACTCAAGTACCAGCACAAGATAGTCAACCTGGTGATGCGGTATGTACGTGATCCTGAATTGGCGCTCGACATTACGCAGGAAGCCTTCATCAAGGCGTACCGGGCTTTGCCACGTTTTCGCGGCGATAGTGCTTTTTACACCTGGATGTATCGTATCGCGGTAAATACGGCAAAAAACCATCTTGCGGCGCAACGGCGAAGGCCGATGGATGTAGAGCTGGACCTGCAGGACCCGGAGCAGTACGACCTGCATGCCAAGCTCAAAGAGACGGATACTCCGGAAGGGGTAACGCTCAGCAACGAATTGAAGGAGACCGTAGAACGTGCCATCGGGGCACTGCCGGAGGATCTGAGAACAGCGATCATCCTGCGTGAACTGGAAGGCATGAGTTACGAGGAAATAGCACAGACCATGGAGTGCCCGGTGGGTACTGTCAGGTCGAGAATTTTCAGGGCGCGAGACGCGATCGCCAAGAAGGTCGGTCCGCTGACCCGGTGATCAGGGCCCGGTATGGTCCATGTGAGAAAACTATGAATGACGCGATAAGAATGCAGATATCCGCTTTTGTGGACGGCGAATTGCCCGATGCCGAAGCCGATCTTTTGCTGCGAAGAATGAGTCAGGACGCTTCCTTGCGCAAGCAGGCGGCTGAATTCCTTGAAATCGGCCGTGCCATGCGCGGTGAGCCGGGCGTCCCGGGTGTTGATCGCCTGCAGGAACGGATCAGTGCGGCGCTGGACGACAAACCCCTGGTTGACGATGAGACCATCCCGGAGGCGCCTCCGAGCCGGTCGATGCGGCCGCTTATCGGTGCCGCAGTAGCAGCATCGGTGGCTTTACTCGCCATCGTTGGCCTGCAATTCAGTCCCGGCATTGACGGGAACACCGGCGCGGTACCGGACAGCGTCGTCGCTGACGAGAATCCCGGTATCACGGTGCCGCTTCCAGACGATGAACTGCGGCAGTACGTCCTGAGCCACGGCGCATCGTCGAACAGCCTGAGTACTCGACTCGTGACGCTACGGCTTAGTGAAGAGGCGTTGGCTGAGGAAGACGCCGAAGACGATGCGGCGGACGAAGAGGCCGCCAACGAGACGCCGACTCAACCCTGATGCGGACTCCCGGGGGAAAAACTTTAGTCTGGCTCGTCATTGCGGCGGGCCAGCTTGCCTGCGGTAGCGCGGCGCTTGCCGAGCGCATCGGGCCGAGCGAGTGGCTCAGCCGCATGGGAACGGCAGTGCAGATGACGAGCTACGAGGGCACAGTCATTCGCATCCAGGATGGCAAGGCGGAGGCGCTCAAGGTAATTCACACGGTGAGCGATGGCGTCATTCGCGAAAAAGTCGTCGCGCAGGAAGGCAACGGACTCGAGATCATCCGCAATGGCAACGAAGTGCATTGCATTCTCCCGGACCGCCGCTCGGTCCTCATAGAGGAATGGGATGACCAGTCCACACTGTTTTCGACGTTGCCATCAAGCGAAGTTCGGTTTGGCAGCGAATACGATGTCTCGATCGTGCGCGAAGAACGAGTGGCAGGGCGCCAGGCCATTCTCGTCGCAATCCGGCCACACGACGACTACCGCTACGGTCATCGCATCTGGCTCGATACCGAAACGGCGTTTCCCCTGCAGACCCAGCTCATCGACGAAGGCGAGCCGATCGAACAGGTCAAGTTCGCAGACATCAGCCTGAACAAGGAAATCCACGCAAGCGACCTGGAGCCGTCCTACAGTACGGAGAATTTCCGTTGGCTGAAGCAACCGTCGCGCCATGTGAGCCACAAACTCGAGACGACCTGGGCCAGCACCGAAATGCCGCCCGGGTTCCGCCCGATTTCCACTCATGGCGAGACCATGCCGGGCAGCGAGACGGTCGTGACGCATATTCTCTACAGCGACGGCCTGGCCAGTGTGTCGGTATTCGTCGCGCCCCAGGGCGCCGAAATCACTGAAGGCCCATCTCGCGTTGGCGGTTCCAACTCCTACAGTGCCATCAGGGATGGCCACCGCATTACTGCTGTGGGCGAGGTGCCCGCCGTGACGGTTGAACAGATCGCGACGACAATGATGCGTCGCTGATTCACGCCTCCTGTAAACTGCGGGCATGGAACACACCCGCGGCCGAATTCTCTCCATCCAGCCTGACCCTGCGATCGCCATTGTCGAAGTCGACACGGTGAGCTTTTGCGCGCGTTGCGCCGCGGGCAAGGGATGCGGTGCCGGGCTGTTCGGCAGCGATCGCGGTCCGCGTCATTTCGAAGCGCCGATCGTCGGTCTCATGGACCTGCGCGAAGGGGACGAAGTGCGCATCGAACTTGCACCCCGCAACGTCCTGCACGCGGCTCTCGTGGTCTACGGGCTGCCGCTCACCGGCCTGCTGCTCATGGTCGGCATTGCGTATCTCTTCGGATGGTCGGACTGGATAGCGGTGCTCGCGGCCGGTACCGGAATCGTACTTGGCGCGTTCATCGGCCGCAGGCACCTGGCGCGGTCGAACTGCCTGCGGCAGTTCACGCCGCTTATCACGCAGCGCCTGTCAGGGGCGGAATGAAGTCTCTGCAGGTTTACAGCCGCCAGGGCTGCCATCTTTGCGAGGTGTTGCTCGGTGAACTGGCGCCCCTTATCGACGGTAAGCTCAAGCTCGAGGTGCGCGATATCGACAATAACCGCGAATGGCATGAGCGCTGGTTCATGGACATCCCTGTCGTCGAATACGAAGGTGCCGTCATCTGTATGCATTTTCTCGATCACGACGCGATAACAGGTATACTGCGCGGCTGAATTTCAAGGCCTGTCGCCAAGGATCGCCCGCGGCCTGCCGCCGGCACCAGGTTTCCCTTTGCAATGAAACACATACGCAACTTTTCGATCATCGCGCACATCGACCACGGCAAGTCCACCATGGCCGACCGTTTCATCCAGATATGTGGTGGCCTGGCCGATCGGGAGATGGAGGAGCAGGTGCTCGATTCAATGGACCTCGAGCGCGAGCGGGGCATTACGATCAAGGCGCAGAGTGTTTCACTCGACTACAAGGCCGAGAACGGGGAAACCTACCAGCTGAATTTCATCGACACACCGGGGCACGTTGACTTTTCCTACGAAGTTTCCCGTTCCCTTGCAGCTTGTGAGGGTGCACTGCTGGTCGTCGATGCTGCACAGGGCGTGGAGGCGCAGAGCGTCGCAAACTGCATTACGGCAATCGACCAGGGCCTCGAAGTGCTGCCCGTGCTGAACAAGATCGACTTGCCGGCTGCCGAGCCTGAGAAGGTCGTCGCTGAGATCGAGGACATCATCGGCATCGACGCACAGGACGCTATCCACGTTAGCGCGAAGACAGGGAAGGGTATTCCCCAGCTGCTGGAGCAACTTGTCGACATCATTCCTGCGCCGGAGGGAGAGCCGGACGGTCCGTTGCAGGCGCTTATCATCGATTCGTGGTTCGACAACTACGTTGGCGTCGTGTCCCTCGTGCGTGTAATGAACGGGAGGCTGGACAAGGGCAGCAAGATCAAGGTCATGTCGACCGGTATCGCGTACAACGCCGATCGAGTCGGCGTGTTCACGCCAAAGATGGAAGATCGTAACGAGCTCAAGACCGGCGAGGTCGGCTTTGTCATCGCGGCGATCAAGGACATCTACGGCGCACCGGTCGGGGATACGCTCACAACGGCGAAGCATTCGTGCGAGGAGCAGTTGCCGGGATTCAAGCAGGTTCAGCCGCGAGTCTTTGCCGGGCTGTTCCCGATCAGCTCCGATGACTACGAGAGTTTTCGAGAGGCGCTGCAAAAACTGCGCCTCAATGATGCGGCGCTGCACTTCGAGCCCGAGACGTCGGCCGCTCTGGGTTTCGGTTTTCGCTGTGGCTTCCTGGGTATGTTGCACATGGAAATCGTGCAGGAGCGTCTTGAACGCGAGTACGACCTTGAACTCATAACAACAGCGCCTACTGTTGTGTTCGAAGTCATTGACACGAGTGGCAACGCGCTACACGTAGATAATCCATCAAAGCTGCCCCCGGCCAATGAGATCGCGGAACTGCGAGAGCCAATCATTGCCGCCAATATCCTGGTGCCCGAAGAGCACGTGGGCTCTGTCATCAAACTTTGTATCGAAAAACGCGGCGTGCAAACGCAAATGCGGTATCTCGGTGGACAGGTTTCGATCGAATACGAATTGCCGCTGGCCGAGGTCGTTCTGGATTTCTTCGATCGCCTCAAATCGGTGAGCCGGGGATTCGCATCGTTTGACTATCATTTCCTGCGGTTCCAGCCAGCCCAGTTGCAGCGAATGGACGTGCTGATCAACAGTGAGCGTGTTGATGCGCTTTCCATCATCGTGCACAAGGAAAATGTGCGAACTCGCGGCCGCGAGCTGGTCGAAAAGATGAGAGAATTGATCCCGAGGCAGATGTTTGATGTCGCGATCCAGGCCGCCGTAGGCAGTCAGGTCATTGCGCGCAGCACGGTCAAGGCGTTGCGAAAGAATGTGACTGCCAAGTGCTACGGTGGCGATGTGTCGCGCAAGCGCAAGCTGCTTGAGAAGCAAAAAGCGGGTAAAAAACGAATGAAGCAGGTGGGTTCGGTAGAGATTCCGCAGGAAGCCTTCCTCGCCGTGCTGCGAACAGACAAGTGAGTACGAATTTTGATCATTAACCTGGCATTGATTCTAACGGTATTGACGGCGTTCACAGGCGCAGTCGTTGCAATGGACAAACTGGTCTGGAAGACCTTTGACGATGAGTCCCGCCGGGCGCCCACAGCTCAGGAAGTGCTCGTCGAGTATGCACGCTCGTTTTTCCCGGTGCTGTTGTTCGTGCTCGTCATCCGGTCTTTCGTCTTCGAGCCGTTTCGCATTCCGTCGGGTTCGATGATGCCGACCTTGCTTGAGGGAGACTTTATCTTCGTCAAGAAGTACTCATACGGGCTGCGTCTTCCGGTTACGGAGACCAAGTTCATCGAGACCGGGAACCCGGAGCGCGGCGACGTCATCGTATTTCGGCTGCCATCGGATCCGAGTATCAACTACATCAAGCGTGTCATCGGTTTGCCGGGTGACACCGTGGTTTACGAGCGCCACCGCCTCACTATCAATGGTGAGAAGGTGGATCTGAGGCCAGGCGACGATGCCTCGTGGAGCGTGCCGCTGTTTGTCGAAGACCTCGACGGCCGCGTGCATGACATCCTCGTGACCAATCCCGAGTATTCGACTCGCGACAACACCTACCGCGTACCCGACGGGCATTACTTCGTCATGGGAGACAATCGGGATCGCAGCAAGGACAGCCGTTTCATCGGTGCAATTCCCGAGGAATACCTGGTCGGCGAAGCGGTGCGCATCTGGATGCACTTCGTGCCCTGGAATATGCCGGTCTGGGAGCGGATTGGCACAAAAATCCAATAATGTGGTGCCAGTCACTGATTTGACCGGTAAAATCGCGATACGTTGGGCAATGTAACGTAATCCATGCACAGCTGATTGAACGGAGAGATAGGTATGTCTTTGAATTACTTGGAAAAATGGCGAAACAAGCGCCAGCAGGCCGGTATGACCACTATGGGCCTGATCATCCTCGTAGTGTTCGTTGGCCTGTTTGCGTTCGCCGGTATCCGCTTGACGCCTGTGTATCTGAACTACATGAAAGTCGCCGGCGTTGTCGACGGTGTCGGCAAGGAATTCGATGGCAGTGGCGCGTCGCGCTCCGCGATACGTAATTCAATATCCCGGCGCTTCGACATTGACAGTGTGAGCATTATTACGGCCAAGGACGTGAAGGTAACGGCGGTCGACGGCGGGTTCGAAGTGGCTGCGACGTACTCACACAAGTCTCCGTTTATTGCCAACGTCTCATTCGTGGTGGATTTCGACAAGAGAACACTGATCCGCCGCTAGAAACTTCCGGCCGCCAGGCGGCCCGGCTACCAGAGCGATACCATTGGACAAGGCCGAGAGCTGGCTCGAAAAAACGCTGCACTATCGCTTTGACGATACTCGCCTGTTTGCTCAGGCGCTGACGCACCGCAGCGCAAACGGCGATAACAATGAACGCCTGGAGTTCCTGGGCGACGCCGTACTCGACTTCGTAATTTCCGACGCAGTTTTCAAACTGCGTCCTGATGCCGATGAAGGCGATCTCAGCAAGTTGCGTGCCTCACTGGTCAAGGATACGTCGCTGGCGAAACTGGCGGCCGATCTCGGGATTGGTGAACACCTGGTTCTTGGGAGCGGCGAACGCAAGACCGGCGGACATCGACGTGAATCGATTCTCGCCGATGCGCTCGAAGCAATTCTTGGCGCCGTCTTTCTCGACTCGGGCTTTGACGAGGCGGCCAGGATTATCGGCCAGGTGTTTGAGGAGCGACTCGCGGACTTGCCGCATGCGGATGACCTGCGTGATGCCAAGACGCGGCTGCAGGAGTGGCTGCAGGCACGCAAGCTGTCCTTACCCGAATACGATCTCGTCGGTGTTTCCGGCAAGGCGCATCAACAGAAGTTTTCCGTGTCGTGCACAGTTACTGAGCTGTCGCAGACGACGGCAGGCGAATCGACGTCACGACGAAAGGCCGAGCAAAAAGCCGCCCGCAGTATGTTGCAGGTACTTTCCGGAGAGCGACCGTGAGTGACCATCGCTGCGGCATGGTGGCCGTCATCGGCCGTCCCAATGTTGGCAAGTCAACGCTGATCAATGCTGTGATGGGGCGAAAAGTCAGTATCGTAACGGCCAAGCCGCAGACGACACGACATCGCATCCTGGCTGTACATACCACAGAGGAAGCACAGATCATTTTCGTCGATACGCCCGGTCTTCATCGCAAGGCCGGCAAGGCGATGAACAAGCTGATGAATCGAACAGCGGCAAATGCACTCGCCGATGCCGACGTCATTCTGTTTGTCATCGATGTGACTCGCTGGACCACCGAAGACGAAGATGTCCTCAATCGACTCAAGAAGGTGCAGGCGCCGGTTGTCGCCGTCCTGAACAAGATCGACAAGGTCCACCCCAGGGAGAAACTCCTGGATGCGCTCGGCCTGATGGCGGCGCGCTTCGATTTCGCCGAGATCATTCCGATTTCCGCGCACAAGCATGACAATCTCGATCAGTTAATGGCGATGTTGCCCGGTTTCCTGCCCGCGTCGCCACCGCTGTTTCCCGCGGACATGCACACTGACCGCAGCCGGGAATTTCATGCGGCCGAAGTAATCAGGGAGAAGCTGACGCTCATGTTGCACCAGGAGCTTCCCTATGGACTGACCGTGCAGGTTGAGCGCTATCTCGAGGAAGCGGGTGGCCTCACAATCAACGCGGTCATCTGGGTCGAGCGGGACAGCCAAAAGGGTATTGTGGTCGGCAAGAACGGTGCGGTACTCAAGAAAGTGGGGCGCGCCGCAAGACTCGAACTCAAGGAACAACTGGACTGCAATGTGCATCTCGAGCTGTGGGTCAAGGTAAAGACCAACTGGGCCGACAACGAGAAGGACCTCATGAATCTCGGCTACGAAGCGCCGTAGAAGCGACCATCGATGAGTAACCCGAGGCGTGTTCAGCAACAGCCAGCGTACATCCTGCACCATCGGCCGTTTCGCGACTCGAGCCAGATACTGGATGTACTGACTCGCGATCACGGCAAGGTTGCTGTGGTGGCACGCGGCAGTCGCGGCTCGAAATCCCGACTGGCGGGCGTGCTGCGCCCGTTCCTGCCATTGCGGGTGTCCTGGGTGGGGAAGTCGGATCTCGGCACGTTGACGGGCGCTGAAGCCGCGGGGGCCCCCTCCGGGCTGCGCGGTGACGCCTTGTTATCGGCTTACTACGTAAATGAGCTCATTCTGTATTTCCTGCACCGCTACGATCCCCAGCCGGAGATCTACGAGCTCTATGCGCAAGCCATAAAGGCATTGTGTGGGGCGAGCGATGTAGCTGCCTGCCTGCGCCATTTTGAACTCGAATTCCTGGGCCTTCTTGGTTATGCCGTGAATCTCGATCGCGAGGCCGGTTCCCAGAACGAAATCGACCCGGACAGCAACTACGACTACCGCGTGGAGGAGGGGCCGATACCGGTCGAACGCTCCGAAGGACCGCTGATCTTCCGTGGTGCGACCTTGCTGGCCATCGCGGCAGGGCAATTTGACGAGCCCGAGGTGTTGCGCGCGGCGAATCGGCTGCTGCGAGATGTCATCGCCTATCACCTGGGTGGCAAGGAATTGCAGAGCCGCAAGGTGCTGCTGGAAGTGCATCGGGGTAGAATTGCGCCTCCTGAAAACCGGAACACGGTCGATGAGTGACGAACCCTCCATATTCCTTGGCGTGAACATAGATCACGTCGCGACGCTCAGGCAGGCGCGAGGCACAACGTATCCGCGCCCGGCCGAAGCTGCGCACCTGGCCGAGCGGGGCGGAGCGGACAGCATTACCGTGCACCTGCGCGAGGATCGGCGACATATCCAGGATCACGATCTCGATGAGATTAATGATGTCATGCGTACGCACATGAACCTCGAGATGGCCGTAACCGATGAGATGATTACCATTGCAAGGCGCATTGCCCCGTCCGATGTATGCCTGGTTCCCGAGAAGCGCGAGGAGTTGACGACCGAGGGCGGGCTTGACGTTGCGGGCCAGGTTGAGAAAGTCAGAGCAGCCTGTGAGGAACTGGGGAAGGCCGGCATTCGTGTGTCACTGTTTATCGATCCGGATCGTGCACAACTGGATGCTGCGATTGCCGCCGGCGCACCCGTCGTCGAACTGCATACCGGCCGATACGCCGACACTGAAGGTGATGAGCAGGCCGCTGAACTCAAGCGCATTGTCGATGCGGCTGCATACGGTCACGGCCTCGGTCTCGTGATCAATGCCGGGCACGGACTGCACTACCAGAACGTCAAACCGATCGCGCGCATCGAGCAGGTTATTGAGCTTAATATCGGTCACGCGATCATCGCCCGCGCCGTATTTGACGGACTGGGCCCTGCCGTTACTGAAATGAAGCGGCTCATGCTCGAAGCGCGCTCGGAGTAAGGCAACGTGATTTTCGGAATTGGTACGGACATCGTCGAGCTCAGCCGGATTGGTGAAATCTACGAACGCTATGGCGATCACTTTGCCCAACGAATTCTCATGGAAGAGGAAATGGAGCTATACCGTCGCAGCAAGAATCCCGCGCGGTTTCTGGCCATGCGCTTTGCGGGCAAGGAAGCCACTGTCAAGGCGATGGGGACCGGGTTCGCTCACGGCGTGTGGTTACGTGACGTTGGTATTCTGAACAACGATTGGGGCCGGCCGGTTATCGTCTGGTCGGAGCGGGGCAGTCGCGTATGCGCACGCCTGGGCATCGGCAGTGGCCACGTCAGTCTTACCGATGACGCCGGACTCGTCATGGCGTTTGCCGTTGTCGAACACGTTGAACACAAAGATTAGGCACAACATGCATTGTTTTTCCTTTGATATAGAAACCATCCCGGATGTGGAGTTTGGCCGGCAGTTGCTGGAGCTGGATGGCTTGTCCGACGAAGATGTCGCGACGGCGATGATGTTCAAGCGACAACAGGCTGTCGGGCATGACTTCCTGCCATTGCACCAGCACCGGATCGTCGCCATCTCTGTCACGTTTCGGACCGGGGATACGTTCAAGGTCTGGAGCCTCGGTGACGAATCATCCGATGAAGCCGAACTCGTCCAACGCTTTTACGACGGCGTAGATCGTTACACCCCCGACCTGATTTCGTGGAACGGCGGTGGCTTCGACTTGCCAGTCCTGCATTACCGGGCCCTCAAACATGGCATCCAGGCGCCGCGTTACTGGGAGAATGGCGAGTCAGATCGCGACTTCAAGTGGAACAACTATCTGAGCCGGTATCACTGGCGCCATGTCGACCTCATGGACGTACTCGCCAATTTCAACAACCGCGCGTTTGCCAAGCTCGACGAAATTGCCGTGATGCTCGGCTTTCCTGGCAAGCTCGGCATGAGTGGGGCGAAAGTGTGGGATACGTTTCTCGCAGGCGGTATCAAGGAAATTCGTGACTATTGCGAGACCGATGTGCTGAACACCTGGCTGGTCTACCTGCGTTTCGAATACATGCGCGGCCATCTCGATGACAAGGACCTGCAGCGTGAGTATGCGCTCGTGCGTGACACGCTCGCGGCGGCCGGGCAAGCGCATCTCGATGAATTTCTCGACGCCTGGCCCAAGAAGGGCGGGTAGTGGCCAGGAAAAAACGGCGCGAGCCGGAAACTGCAACGATAGGTGGGGCTACACACGACGGGCGCGGTATCGCGGACGTCGAAGGCAAGAAGGTCTTTGTCGCCGGAGCGCTTGAAGGCGAGACGGTTACCTACAAGCGGCGCAAGTTTCGTCGCAACTTCGATGAAGCCGAGCTCCTGGAGATCCACGAGGCGTCACCGGAACGCATTGAGGCAAAATGCGAGGCCTTCGGGCGTTGCGGCGGATGTTCACTGCAACACATCACCCCGGAACACCAGCGTGACATCAAGGCACAGACGCTTGGGGATAACCTGGAGCGTATTGGCCGAGTGACGCCGGATACCTGGCTCGAGCCGATGACAGGGCCGGTATGGAACTACCGGCGACGCGCCAGACTTGCGGTCAAGGACGTTCATGGCAAGGGCCGGACCCTGGTCGGTTTTCGGGAACGGCACGCACCGTTTATCACGGACATGCAGCGCTGCGAGGTGCTCGCGGCCCCGATCGATTCGATGCTCACGGATCTCAGTAACCTGGTTGGCGCCCTGTCTCTCAAGGCGCGCTTGCCGCAGATCGAGGTCGCCGTTGCGGAAAACGACATTGCACTCGTATTCCGGGTGCTCGATCCCCCGACAGAAGCCGACATCGGTCTGTTCCGACAGTTTGGCGAAACTCACGCGCTGAGGATCTACCTGCAGACCGGTGGCCTGGATTCGGTCGCGCTGTTGTACCCGGACACGGTCAACGAGGCCTTGTATTACAGCCTGCCCGAATTCGATATTCGCGTGGACTTCGAACCCATCGATTTCGTGCAGGTTAACAGCGACATCAACCAGCGCATGGTGCACTTCGCAACCGAGGAATTGCGCGTTGGCCCGGAGGATCGCGTCCTTGATCTGTTTTGCGGCATCGGCAACTTCTCGTTGCCGCTCGCGCGCCTGGCAGGCACGGTTCTCGGGGTCGAAGGCGAGGTGACGCTCACAGAGCGCGCTGCGGCAAACGCCAGGAGCAATGGCCTGGATAACGTTTCGTTTCGCGTCGCAGACCTGAGCAAGATCGACGGCACGGAGAGCTGGGTACGAGAAGGATGGGACCGGTTGCTGCTCGACCCGGCGCGCAGCGGTGCTGCCGAAGTGGTTACGCGCATGCACCTGTTCGGGCCACAACGCATAGTCTACGTATCCTGCCACCCCGGAACATTGGCGCGGGATGCGGGAACGCTCGTGCATGAACAGGGGTACCGGCTCGAATCCGCGGGCATCATCGATATGTTCCCGCACACAGCCCATGTAGAATCAATCGCGGTATTTACCAAACAGTGAACAGGCCTGACGAGGCACGACAGATGTCGCTGGGACCCGTGATGCTCGACATAGAGGGGCTCTCCCTGAGTCCCGCCGACCGCGACCTGCTGCGAGAACCCGCAGTCGGCGGGGTCATCCTGTTCACGCGCAATTACGAATCACCGAGCCAGATCGCCGACCTGGTCAGCGCAATTCGGGCCCTGCGGAGCCCACCCCTGCTGGTGGCCGTCGATCACGAAGGCGGTCGCGTACAGCGATTCCGGGAGGGTTTTACTGCAATCCCGCCGATGCGCCGCATAGGCCGGGAGTACGACCGCGATCCCGAGTCCGGATTGCAGGCGGCGCGTGAAGCCGGCTGGCTGATCGCCTCCGAGTTGCGCGCCGTAGGCATCGACCTGTGTTTCGCTCCCTGTCTCGATCTGGACTGGGGCGTCAGCGAGATCATCGGCGATCGTTCGTTCCATCGCAAAGCCGATGTCGTCGCAGACCTGGGGAACGCATTTGCGCGGGGTTTGCGCAGCGCCGGCATGGCCGCGGTCGCAAAGCACTTCCCGGGGCACGGGGCCGTACTTGCCGATTCCCACCTGAAGCTGCCCGTTGATCGCAGGGACTATGGTCTCCTGCTCGACGACATGCGGCCCTACGAGCGTCTGATCAGCACCGCTGCCATCGCCGGCGTGATGCTGGCCCATATCGTGTACGAGCAGATCGATGCGCAACCCGCGGGATTCTCGGAATACTGGATTCAGCGTGAACTTCGGTCGCGACTGGGTTTCGGCGGTGCCGTCTTTTGTGACGACCTCAGCATGAAAGCGACACTCGAGTACGGATCGATGGCTGAACGCGGTCGGTTGGCGCTGGGCGCCGGCTGCGACATGATTCTCGTGTGTAATGACCGCGACGCGGCCCATGAAGCCGTTGATGCATTCAATGAATACACGAACCCACTGTCACTGGTGCGGCTGGCCCGCCTGCATGGCACAGGACAAACGCTGCGGGAGACGCTTCTCGCGAGCGAAGAATGGCGGACCGTCAACGAGCGGTTCTCACACTGGAGCGATCGCCCTGAATTCCATCTTGACGCTTAAGGTAAGTCGATGCACTACGGACTGATCGTTGGCAGCGGTTGGGAAGACCTTACGCAAGGTGACACCGGCACCGAGGTGGAGACGGCCTACGGCACACCGTCCGCGCCCGTGCACAGGCTGCGCTTCGGACAGCACAACGTATTGTCGTTGGCGCGACACGGGGAAGGGCATACGATTCCCCCGCACAAGATCAACTACCGGGCGAATATCCTGGCGCTCAGGAAACTGGGCGCAGACGCGATCATTGCCTTGAACACGGTCGGCGTCCTGACGTCGGTTCGTGACTCGGGGCAGGTGGCTGTTCCCGACCAGTTACTTGACTACACCTGGGGTCGTGAACACACGATCTACGATGGCGGGCGGGGCGACGTCGGTCACATCGACTTCACGGAACCGTTCTCGGCCGACCTGCGGGCTGGCTTGCTGGCTGCCGCTCAAAGGGCCGGTGTGGATTGCCATGACGGTGGTGTTTATGCCACGACGCAGGGGCCGCGACTCGAAACGGCGGCCGAAGTAGACCGGCTGGAGCGCGACGGGGCCGACTATGTTGGCATGACGGCGATGCCGGAAGCCGCCATCGCGCGTGAAGTTGATGTTGCGTATGCGTGTCTCGCGCTGGTCGTCAACCGCGCTGCCGGACGCGGGAATGTTCCGATTCACGACGATGTCGAAGCAAGCACACTGGCGGCGAGAACTGCGACGATGTCGATACTCGAAAACTTTTTCCA
>Ga0224508_10002086_pt1 | contig 17359 bp, 11 predicted proteins | sample SF_Jan12_sed_USG_4_FD_170157 | JGI IMG/M metagenome (GOLD analysis project Ga0224508, IMG submission 170157) | Sediment microbial communities from San Francisco Bay, California, United States - SF_Jan12_sed_USGS_21 | ecosystem: Environmental > Aquatic > Marine > Sediment | place: USA... | reverse complement strand
AGACAGCCAGGCTGGCGCGTACCTACGCGCAAAGAGCAGTGGATTCGGAACCGAATTTTGCTGACGGCTACCTGGAATTAGCAGACTACGCGCTCAACGAACGCCATGACGTGGCAGCAGCAGAACGCTATATCGAGAGAGCGCTTGCGATTGAACCGCAGAGTTTGAGTGCCCGACTTCGACTGGCAAGCCTTTCGACGTTGCGTGGAGATGCGATGCCATTACTGAAAGCGGCCCGTGAAATGGTCAAGACTGATCCGTTTTCTGCCATCGCCTACCGCTATTTGGGCCACGCTGCGATGTTTGAAGGTCATTACGACGAAGCAATTCAGGCTTTGCGCAAGGTACAGCGGATCGAACCGGACTCGATCGTCAACCACACTGCGCTCGGGCAGGCGCTGTTCCTGGCGCAACACTACGAGGAGGCTTTGGCCGAATTCGAACAGGAACCCATCGAGGAGTTTCGCCTCTACGGCCGCGCGATGGTCCATTTTCGACTGGGCGATGCCGAAAAATCTGAACAGGCGATTCAAGCGCTGATCGAGATGGACGACGGGACCTGGGCAGCGCAAATAGCGGGTGCGCAGGCGGTGCGCGGCGAAATCGATAGCGCGATCCAGTGGCTCAACTGGGGATACGAGCGTTACGATATTGGTGTCAATGTCTCCGCCGTCAATCCGTTCCTGGAGAATTTGCACGGCGACCCGCGGTTCGAAGAGTTTCTTGTGCGGTTGCAGTCACCGCCAGGTTCAACTGACTAATCGCTCGTGAATTTGACAGGCAGCAACGCCTACTCAGAAAAATGCCTGGCGATGATGGACTCCCAGTCGCCACTCTTGCGTGCTGCATCTACCCGTTCGCGCATCTTCGCCGTATCGGCCCGCATGTTGCGGACAAGCTCGACAAATCGCGGATCTTTGCGAATAGAGTCGAATAGCGGCATATAGGTCATGTAGGCATAGTCCACGAAGCCGAGCTCATACGCTTGTTGTAGCGTCTGTATTGCCTCATCCGCCTGTCCATCAACCGCCTGAAACAACGCAATAAACCGCAAGTCTGCGACATACAGCTGTCGGTCCTTCATGTACTCATCGACGACTACGCGGCCCTCTTCGCGGTAGGACTCAGATTTTTCGGTATTCCCGAGTTGCTGATGCGCAAAGGCAGCAAGCGCGAAATTCTCGGGGTCGCGAACCTGTACGGTGAACCGGTCCATCATTCGCGCGGCGTCATCGTAGCGACCGAGGATGATGCAGCGAATAGCCGCATCGAAATTCGCATTCAGGCTCCTGTTTCCTTCGCCTTCTTCATCTGCAATCCTGATGAAGAATTTCGCCTGCAAGAGCTGGTTTTTGAAATCGTTGGTCGCAATATCGACCAGCCAACGTATATCTTCGAGCTGGCCAAATACGGCGTTGTACGCACGGCCGTTGGCGCGCTCCTCTGCCACGATTGCTTCTGCGCGCGCGACATCGGCGGCTGCGCCATCAATGTCTCCAATTGCCAGCAAGGCCGTCGCCCGATAGACCCGGGTTCGCGATGAATCGTACCCTTCGCGCAGCGCGATCTCGAACACTGCCACCGCTTCGTCATATCGCCCGGCAGTTAGCGCTGCCCCGCCGAATTGGTCGAGATGCTGGATATCAAGTCTTGATCCCCTGTTCTCCGCGTAATTTGCCGCTATTTGCCGCATCCCTTTATCGTATTCACCGAGGCGAAGATAGGAATCCCCGAGATTGAATCTTAGCCAGGGCGGAGTGCGAAAAGGAGTCAGTTCCAGTCCTTTCAGGAGCACGTCGACTGCTTCAGCGTATCGCCCGTTTCGTTTTAGTACCATCCCGAAATGCTGGTAAGCCCGCCAGTTGTTGGGACCGTACTTCACCGCTTTGTCAAACGAGCGGCGTACGGCCTCGAAATCGCCGTCACGACCGGCAAAATAAGTAGCTAGCGAGTGCGCACCACTGAGTTTTGGATCGAGTTCGAGTGCTTTGGCGAGGTATTCGCGAGACAGCCTCACACCCTCGCCTTCTGACATGTGGCCGTACGCACCATGCCAGTACACGGTGCTTGCAAGTGCGGCCCAGGCCCGCGCGAGTTCGGGGTCCGTTTCGATTGCTTGTTCGAGCAATTCAATCGCCCGGTGGTTGCCTTCATCGAGTGGTGTTCTGTGAACTTCGTGGAGCGCCAATAGATACAAATCGTACGCATCGAGGTCATCGGTTATTGGCGCTGTCACCCGATTCCTGACTTCCGGCTCTAATTCTGCGTCCATTTTGTCGGCAACCGCCAACGCGATCTCGTCCTGGATTGCGAAAACATCTTTGCTTTCGCGATCAAACAACTCCGACCAGACGCTCTCGCCAGTACTCGAGTCGATCAGCTGCGTCGAAATGCGTAGCCGGCCGCCAGAGCGCTGCACACTGCCGACCAACAATCGTTCCGCACGTAGTTTTCGGGCGATAGTTCGAATGTCGGTGTCTGTTCCTTTGAACGCGAAGGTTGATTCGCTGGCAATGACTTTGAGTTTGGCGATCATCGATAGTTGGTGAATCAGGACCTGGGCGATTCCATCGGACAAATGCTCGGCATCCTTATTGGGCGACAAATCAATAAACGGCATGACGGCAACAGAGTTTGCGAGCAGGTGCGATTCGAGCGCGACGCCCTCAACCTGCTCGCCGGGCTTGATGAGCCAGACAAAGCCGGCGGTCCCGGCGCCGAGCAACCCGAGCGAAACGACAATGGCAAAGATGCCGGTCGCGCTGCCCGGTTTAGTACGGACAACTCCGTCCCGGCCGACGTCGAAGAGCCACGCGAGAATGACTGCGATAGGGAAACCGACCATCGCGAAGCCGACGATTGCTGTCATGACCCAGTTGGGCATGTTGATCGCCGGACCGATTACGTCGGCAACCTGGACCAGCACCCATGCAGCGGCCGCGTAAATCGCTGCAACCTGGAACACGCGACGGCGACGCAGGTCCTGCCACAGGTTGGATAGGTCTGAACTCATGTCGTCACGTTTCGAAGTGCCTGGCGACGATTGACTCCCAGTCGCCGGTGGCGCGGGCCTTTTCCACTCGCTCCCGCATGAGGGCCGTATCCGCGCGCATCTGTCGCACCAGTTCGACGAAACGAGGATCATTGCGGATCACTTCGAACGGCGGCATATAGAACAGATAGAAGGGGTTGCGGTAGCCGATATCATAGGCACCTTGCAACATCTCGACAGCCGCGTCGACCTTGCCGTCCGCCGCTTCAAACAAAGCAACCATGGTCAAATGGCCGGCCGAATCCTGCCAGTCATTCAATTCTTCAGCTACGAGATTGCGGCCTGCAACGAGGTAAACCTGGGCCTGTTCGGGATTGCCAATCTGCATGTGTGCGTACGCTGCAAGCGCATAATTCTCGGCATCGTTCCCTTCGGGCCCTAAGTGGTCAATCAGCTGGTCCATGATTCGAGAACCTTCGTCATGGTTGCCCAGAATGAGGGTTATCAGGCCCGCCTGGTAGATGTCGAACCACGCCCACTGATCATCGGCGCCTGCATCGATCTTTGTCATGAGGTCTTTCTTTGTCGCGAGCAAACCCTCCACGTCATTTCTGGCCGTGTCGACCTGCAACCGGTTGAGCAAGACGTGCGCTGTTGTCGTGTGCATGGATCGACCCTCTGCCTGTTCCTGCGCCACAATTTCTTCTGCCCGTTCGATTTCACGCGCGGCTGAATCCAGGTCGCCAAGGCCTAATAGCGCCTCCGCCAGGCTGGCTCGCGTTTTGGCAGATTCGTGCCCATCACCAATCGCTATTTCAAGAAACGCGACTGCCTCATCGAATCGCTGCGAATTGACGGCGGCTAATGCCAACCAGGCGATATATTGCCCCTCCAGGTTCGTTCCTTTCTGGTCTTTGTACGTTGCCGCAATGAGCCGCATCCCTTTGTCGTACTCTCCAATAGCTGTGTACGTTGTTCCAAGATTGACTCTCAGCAGCGGTTCGGGCTCGTAGGGCTGCAATTCGAGGCCTTTCGCGAGTACCTCGGCTGCCTCATGCTCTAGCCCATGATTATTGAGGGTCAACCCGTATAGCAGGTACGCCAACCAATAATTGGGGCTGTACTCAGAGGCCCTCGAAAACGCCTGGCGCGCTGCATCTAGATCCCGATCGATGCTGCCAAGCAGGAATCCTGCATGTGCGTGCGCTTCGCCCAATTCGGGGTCAATCTCCAGTGCCCTCGCAACGTACTCGCGGGACCTTCTCAATCCCTCATCGAACGATATGTACCCTCTTGTCCCGTGCCAGAAGGTCGTGCTTGCAAGACCCGCCCAGGCCAACGCAAGATCGGGGTCGAGCGCAACGGCCTTCTCGAAGTACTCAATCGACGTTGCGTAGCCATCATCGATTTGCGAAATCCGCATGTGATGTGTCCCCAGAAGATAGAGCTCGTAGGCGTCGAGGTTGTCCGTAATGACACGTGTGATTCGTTCTTTGATTGCCGACCCTAACGGCGCATCCATATTCTCGGCAACCGTCAGCGCGATCTCATCCTGGATTGCGAAAACATCCCCGCCCTCGCGATCAAACAACTCCGACCAGACGCTCTCGCCAGTACTCGAGTCGATAAGCTGCGTCGAGATTCGTATCCTGTCGCCTGACCGCTGGACACTGCCGACCAGCAACCTTTCCGCGCGCAATTTCCTGGCAATGGATGAGTAGTCAGTGTCCTCGCGATCAAAAGCAAATGACGATTTGCTCGCTATGACCTTGAGCTTCGCGATCATCGATAGTTGGTGGATCAGGACCTGGGCGATTCCATCGGACAAATGCTCGGCGTCCTTGTTGGGCGACAAATCGACAAACGGCATGACGGCAACAGAGTTTGCGAGCAGGTGCGATTCGAGCGCGACACCCTCAGCCTGCTGGCCCGGCTTGATGAGCCAGACAAAGCCGGCGGTCCCCGCGCCGAGCAATCCGAGCGAAACGACAATAGCCAGAATGCCGGTTACGCTGCCTGGCTTGGTACGGACGACCCCTTTGGGGCCAACGTCGAAGAGCCACGCGAGAATGACTGCGATTGGGAAACCAACCATCGCGAAGCCGACGATTGCAGTCATGACCCAGTTGGGCATGTTGATGGCCGGGCCTATAACGTCGGCGACCTGCACAATCACCCACGCGACCGCGGCGTAGATTGCGGCCACCTGGAACACGCGGCGGCGGCTCAAGTCGTTCCAAATGTCAGATAATCTGGTTGTCATAACGCTTCGAAGAATGACGCCGGGTAACCCCGCTGTACCTGCAGTATATCAGCCAAGTACTTGATCGCTTTCGGGTTTGTGGTCGCGCGACAGCACCCCCGATTTGTGCCATGATCATTGGCTTGGGGTAAGACGTTGCGCTCGCGTGGCGCCTGATCGATATGGAAATGAGAATAAAAAAAGGGGGCGATTTGTCTGGCCGTACCTCTGCACCAGCAGAACCCGAATGAGATAACGCGTGAATCGCTGGTCAAGATCCTCGAGATCATGTACCGGCTGGCGGCGCCCGAATCGCTGCCCGAACTCTTACGGGAGATCGTCGAAGTCGGCAAAGTTGCAATTGTTGCCGAAGCGGGAGCGCTGTGGCTTCTCGATCGGCCATCGGGTGATCTGGTACAGGTCATACCGTCCGCGCCCGAGCCCGAGCGCATCCAACTCGGCGAGGGTCTCGCCGGCAAGTGTGCCGCTAACCTGCAAATCAGCAATATTCACGAATGCCGCGACGATGCGGATTTTGCAGCATCGCCGCTTGTTGTCGATGATTTCGAAACACGCTCGCTGCTCAACGTCCCGATCACCGGCCAGGAGGGACAATTGCTGGGTGTCATGCAGTGGCTTGGCGAACACCCGGGCCAGTTCGATCAACACGACCAATGGATCGCGCCTGCACTCGCGGCCGAGGCCGCGATCGCCATTCAACATTCCGAGATGACCAGCGAACTGCTCGCCAACGCTATCCTCAGCCAGGAAGTCGCCGTCGCCAGGGAAATCCAGATCAGCACACTGCCCGAAACCATGCCCGAGGTGGCAGGCTACGACGTGCATGGCCAGTTCCTGCCAACGGATCATACGGGCGGTGATCTGTACGACCTCGTCATGCTGGACGGGCGGCTGTTCATCCTGCTCGGCGACGCCACGGGACACGGTTTCGGCCCCGCGCTGTCTGCCACGCAGATGCAGGCCATGCTGCGCGTCGCATTCCGGCTCGGCGCGGATCTCGATGCGGCCTATGTCCAGGTCAACAATCAACTCAATGAAGATTTGCCAGACGATCGCTTCATTACCGCCTTCATGGGTTTCCTGGACCCTGCCAGCCATGAAGTAGAGTTTCATTCGGGTGGCCAGGGACCGATCCTCTGTTACCGCGCAGCGAGCAACAGCTGCGAGTGGCACACGCCAACGAGCTTTCCGGTCGGCATCATGGAACTCGACGGTACGGTAACGGCGCAACGAATGGCCCTGCAGCCAGGCGACGTCCTGGCGGTTATCTCGGACGGGATCTACGAATTCGCGACGGCAGACGGCGCGGATTTCGGGGAGGACGGTGTCACTCGCGTGATGCAGCAAAACCACACACAACCGATGTCCGAGCTGAGCCAAAAACTGATCGACGCCGCCTTCGAACACGGCGGTGACGTCGAGCAGGCCGATGACATCACCTTGGTACTCGTGCGGCGGCTGCCCGAATAGGCGCACGCGAGAACGGAGACTGAACATGCAACAGGAATTTGGACGCAGCCTTGACGAACTGAAGAACATCGTCGCATTCACCGACGAGTTCTTTGCGAGCAATGGCATCGATCCGTCCGTGCGCTACATCGTCGACCTTTGCGTCGAGGAATTGTTCGTCAACATGGTGACCTACGACACGGAAACCGATTCGGACATCGCCATCGAGATGGTGCCACATGAGCATGGCGTCGAGGTAAGTATCACCGACTTCGGTGTTGACCGCTTTGACCCTCGCGACGCCGCCTCCGTCGATGTCGATGCACCGCTGGAACAACGCTCTCCCGGCGGCCTCGGGCTGTATCTCGTGCTGAAGATGGTCAGCTCGATTCATTATGAGTATCGCAACCGCAACAGCAAGATCACGTTTATCGCAGACCGGAAGTAAACATATGTTTCATATTGAACTTGATGAGGCAGGCAGAATAGTTGCGGAAGGGCGCCTCGATGCTGCGCAGGCACCCCATGCACAGGAGTTTCTCGATGCGATCACCGAGGAGTGCATTCTCGACCTGGGCAAGCTGGAGTACATCTCCAGCGCCGGGCTCGGCGTATTACTGCGCACGCACAAGCGCCTGATGGGGGGTGGCGGCGGCCTGAAGCTCGTCAACGTCAATAGCCATATCAGTGACATCTTTATGTATTCGGGCTTTGACAAGCTCTTCGAGATCGAACTCGCGGGATGAGCATTTATTCCAAAAACCGACCAACTTTTCCGGGCCTCGGACGTAATTATGGATAAGGACCGAGAATTGGCGATGGTCGCTGACTGCCAAAACGGCAACAAGAAGGCAATGGACACGCTTGTGAGAGAACTGCAGAAACCCGTCTACAACACGGCCTACCGCATGCTCGGTAGCGCCGATGAGGCGGCTGATGTGACGCAGACGACGTTTCTCAAGGTGTTCGAGAACATCGGCCGGTTCGACCCCAAATACAGGTTATTCAGCTGGACTTATCGCATTGCCGTGAACACAGCTCTTGATCAACTCAAGCAGCGCAAGCGTACCAAGCCACTCGAGCAGGCGCCGGAATCGACATTGGGTCTGCCGCAGGAAACGGCCGCCACATCGCAGCTCAGCGCCGAGGTGCAGTCCACCCTGATGGAGCTGAGCGACGATCAGCGCTCCGTGATCGTGCTGCGCTATTTCAGCGATTGCAGTTATCAGGACATTGGCCGGATTCTCGAGCTACCCGAGAAGACAGTGAAGTCGAGATTGTTCACGGCCCGTAAGCAAATGAAGCACAAACTGCAAGAGCACGGAGTATTGTCGTCATGAATGGTGATCGAGCACTGGAGCTGCTCAGTGCGGCCGCCGATGGTGAGCTGGGCGCTGACGAGCAGGCCGAGCTGGACCAACTGCTCGAGTCCTCGACCGAGGCGCGCGAGTCAAAGGCCGAACTCGAAGCCCTGGAATCTTTGCTGAAAGGCTTACCCGAGCTAGAACCCCCTGCGTCACTCCACACGCAGATCATGGCCCGGGCCAATCCGACAACCCCGCCACAAAGACCTGCGAAGTACGACTGGTTGGGTGCGCTTGTACCGGGCGCCGGATTGCGTTACGCCCTTGTTGCTGCCACTGGGGCTCTGGTAGCAGCAGTTTTTATGAATACCAACTCTATGCTCTCGGGACCCGATAACACCACCGACCTCGTTGGAACGATGGCCCCGAACGCGACATCTGCGAACACAGACATCATCGACAGCTTCTCGTTTCGTGACGACGGTTTTGAAAGCAATGTACAGCTGGAGCGTAGCAACGGCACGTTGTTCCTCAATGTCCAGATGAATGCCGCGGCACCGCTGGATATTTCAGTCGATATGACCGGCGCCGGTGTTCAGGCCGACGCCATCGCACAAATCGAGAGCAGTTTCGATTCGATCTCCCTTGTCGACCACTCCTTGTTCATGCGGGCTGTCGGTGAGCAGAGATTGACCATTTTGTTACGCCGTGTCGATGACGCGGCGTCCGCCGAAGAGGCGAATATTACGCTTGAATTCTCAAGCAATGGCAGATTGCTGCAGCGTGGAGCGCTGACAGCGACTTTGTAAGGAGCAAGGCAATGAGTACTGAAAACAAATCTCGATCCAGAACTATGATCGTCGCGTTCGCGGTGGTGATCGCGGTGGTCGCATATGTCGGCGTCAAGTACCCGATGCCTGGCGACGATACGGTTGGCACCGTGGCACCTGCCGAGCGACACCGTGGCGAGCAGATATCCAGCGACGATGTCACGCTCGACGACGAGAGCGTAGCGAAGGTGATGCAAACGGATGTCTATCAGAGAATCATCAGCGATCCTGAATTCGCCGAGGCTATACAAAGCGACGCGTTTCAGAGCGCTTTGCGCGACGAAGCGCTGATGGCGGCACTGCGCGATGATTCGATGCGCGATGTATTGCGAAGCGACGGAATGCGCGATGTGCTGCGGGACGATGGACTGCGCGATGCTTTGCGCGACGATGGGCTGCGAGATGCTTTGCGCGACGATGGACTGCGAGATGTCCTGCGTGACGACGGGCTCCGCGACGTTCTGCGTGACGACGGCCTTCGTGAAGTCCTGCGCGACGACGGCTTGCGAGACGTCATGCTTAATGACACATTCCGCGATGTTTTCGCCAATGACTTCTTCCGGGAGGCTCTGTTGAGCGACGCGACACGCGAAGCGCTGCGCGGCGATGTTGGGCTCGAAGATGCATTGCGCAATGACGTCGGACTCGCCGATGCGCTGGCGGCCGATCTCGAATTGGCCGATACGTTCAAGAGCGACCTTTTTCGCGATGTGCTTCTGAGCGACTCGCTACGCGATGGCTTGCGCGGCGACACATTCCGCTCGGTTCTGCGGGATGACGGGCTACGTGAGGTCTTTCGTAATGATGGAATGCGCCGCGCCCTGCGAGCCGATGGGCTCCGTGACGTCCTGCGAGCCGACGGCCTGCGTGACATCCTGCGCAGCGACGGACTTCGCGACGTGATGCTCGATGACGCGATGCGCGATGTCCTGCGCGACGATGCGATGCGCGATGTTTTTCGCAGCGACGGCCTGCGTGATGTTCTGCTCAGCGACGGCCTGCGCGACGCGTTTCTCAGCGACTCATTCCGGAGTGCCTTGCGTGATGATTCATTCCGCCGCGCATTGCGCGATGACACATTCCGCGAGTCACTGCGCGCTGACGCGTACCGCGGTATGCAACGAGGATCGACAGACTAGGTGGGTCTCCTGATATTCGCATCAAGCGCGTAATCGGACTCATAGCCCTTTCTGCGCTCGCCAGTCCGGCGAGCGCAGAGCCCTTTGAGATGGACCTCGTCGAGACCGGCGAGGTCCGACTCTTGTATCTCGACCCGTTTCAAACTTATCTCGTCCCACACACGCTGCGTAACTTTCATAATTCGCTCAATTTTCAACGCGAAATCTTCGCATGGACGCCGCACGAAAAATCGACGGTCATTCTGACGGATCTTAGCGATTACGGTAACGCCGGTGCTGGCGCCTCACCGTACAACGGCGTCTCGGTATTCATCGCCCCTGCCAGCCGCACGCTCGAAACCATGCCGAGCAGCGAGCGCATGTTCATGATCATGAATCACGAACTCGTGCACGTAGCAAACATGGACGTTGCGAGCTCGAAAGACCAGCGCTGGCGCAAGTTCTTCGGCGGCAAGCCACGTCAGTCTGACAGCCATCCCGAGTCCATTCTGTATAACTACCTGACCGTGCCGCGGCTCAGTTCGCCGCGCTGGTATCTGGAGGGCGCAGCCACGTTCATGGAGACGTGGATGTCGGGCGGCACCGGCCGCGCCCAGGGCCCGTTCGATGAGATGGTGTTTCGTGCCAAGGTTCGCGATGACGCCTATTTCTACAGCCATCTGGGCATCGTGTCCGAAGGCGTTGCCATCGACTTTCTGGCTGGCGTGAACGCTTACCTCTATGGCACCCGTTTTATCAGCTATCTTGCGTACGAGTACTCACCCCAGCACGTGATCGACTGGTTACAGCGCGGCGAGGACAGCGAGCGCTATTATTCAAAACAATTTCAAAAGGTCTTCGACAAGTCACTGGAAGACGCGTGGAACGACTGGATCGCTTTTGAGCATGAGTTTCAGGAAGCAAATCTCGCCGCACTGCGACAGTTCCCGCTCACCGAGACCGAGCCGCTGACAGGGCAGACGCTGGGTTCCGTGTCACGCTCTTACGTCGATGAGGAACGCCGGGAGATGATCGGTGCCTTTCGCTATCCGGGTGTCGTCGCGCACGTTGGCAGATTCTCGCTCGATACAGGCGAGGTTGAACACGTTACCGACATCAAGGGGCCGATGACCTATCGGGTGACCTCAACCGCATTCGACCCTGACTCGCGCACACTGTTTTATACGGCCGACAACCTTGCGTACCGCGACCTGATGGCCGTGGACGTGGACACCGGCGAGAAAGCAATGCTGCTCGAAGACGCACGCATCGGCGATCTCGCGTTCAATCCCGTCGACCGTTCGCTCTGGGGGTTGCGACACCTGAACGGCTACGTATCGCTGGTACGCATGCCGCATCCGTACACGGAGTGGAATCTCGTGCATGCCTGGCCGTATGGCCACGTCGCCTACGAAATGGACGTCTCGCCGGACGGCACGATGTTATCTGCGTCTGTTGGCGAGATTGACGGCCGGCAATTCCTGCGGGTCTTCCAGATTGCTGACTTGCTGGATGATAACGTCGAGCCGATTGCCGAATTCGAGTTCACGCCCGCCGCCCCGGAAGGCTTCGTATTTTCGCAGGACTCGAAAATGCTGTATGGCAGCTCATTCTGGACAGGCGTCTCGAACATCTTTTCCTTCGAGATAGAGACCGGCGATCTCGAGGCCGTCAGCAATACCGATTCGGGTCTGTTCCGCCCGATACCGCTAGCCGACGGCAGGCTGCTGGTCTCGGAATATACGGGCCAGGGTTTCTCGCCCACGATCATTGACCCGGTGCCTCTTGAGGATGTGGGCAACATCACGTACCTCGGCAACGAAGTCGTAAAGAAGCATGACGTCATCACCGAATGGAACGTCATCAAGACCCTCGATGAGGTCGACCACGAAGCGCTCATCACGAAGCGCGGCAAGTATCGGCCGTACCGCGAATTGGGCTTTGACTCAGCCTATCCGGTGATCGAGGGCTATCGCGACACCGAGGCTGCGGGCTGGCATTTTCAGTGGAGCGATCCGGCGGTGCTGCATAAATTTGCGCTGACGGCCAGCGCGTCAATCGATAATGAATTGCCGTCGTCTGAAAAGATTCACGTCAGCCTCGATTACAAGGCGCTCAACTGGTATGCGCGCTATCGGCACAACGGAGCCGATTTCTACGATCTCGCCGGCCCGACCAAGCGCAGCCGCAAAGGCGATGCCTACATCGTCGGCTATGAGCGATCCCTGGTGTACGACGATCCGCGGGAACTCGATTTCTCGGCGCAAGTCGCCTACTACAGTGGCCTTGATACCTTGCCCGGTAACCAGAACGTCCCGACGCTGCTAATCGAGGACATACTCTCAGCCGACGTCGGCTTGCACTATACAAACACGCGCAAGTCCGTTGGCTCAGTCGACCACGAAAAGGGCTACCGCTGGAACATCGACGTGATGGGCGACAGGTCCGACTTCAGTACGGTGGTCAAACCCTATGCCGGCCTGGACTTCGGCTTCGCCTTGCCGTGGAAACATTCTTCGATCTGGTTATACAACGCCGCGGGAACGAGCGATGGCGATGCGCTGGACCCGCTCGGCAACTTCTATTTCGGCGGCTTCGGAAATAACTACGTCGACAATCGCGAAGTCAAACGTTACCGCGATTACTACAGCATGCCGGGCTTCGAGATTGACGAAATCAGCGGCACGGACTTCGTCAAGTCCACGCTGGAGTGGAATTTGCCGCCGATCCGCTTTCGGGAAGTCGGCACGCCGAGTTTCTTCCTCAAACATATCCGGCCCGCCATTTTTTACGGCGGACTTCGAACCGATCTCGGCGAGTTGACCGAACGCACGGTGACGACGCTCGGCGCGCAACTCGATCTCGAGTTCACGCTTGCGCATCGGCTGCCGATGACCTTGTCGGTCGGTTATGCCGCTGGCTATGAGAGCGGCAATCGGTTGAGCGACGAGTGGATGATATCGCTTAAAATACTGTGATATGTCCACAGATATCCTCATCAGGGCGCCGGTTGGCCTGCTCCCGGTACTGATATTCCTCGTTGTCCTGCTGTACATGGACAGCTACAAGCTTGTCCGCCTGAGGACGGTTCTGTGGGTGATCGGTGCCGGCGCGTTGATGACTGTGTTCGCCTACTTTATCAACGGCGCCCTGCTCGAATGGCTGCAGATCGATTTCAAGACCCTGTCGCGATACGTCGCTCCTCTGACCGAGGAGTTCCTGAAGGCGCTGGTTATCATCGCGCTGTTTCGCATGCACCGCATCGGCTTCCTTGTGGACAGCGCGATCATGGGTTTCGCGGTCGGCACCGGCTTCGCTTTTGTAGAGAATCTCTACTATTTGCAGTCGGCCGGTGACGCGCATGTCGCGGTCTGGGTGGTCCGTGGTTTTGGTACCGCCATCATGCACGGCGGCGTCACGGCGATCTTTGCGATCATGTCGCAAGCCCTGACCGAGCGACACATGAAGATCAACCCGCTGCTCTATATTCCCGGTGGCTTTATTGCGGTCACGTTGCATTCCGCGTTCAACCACTTCTGGTTACAGCCGATGCAAATGACGCTTTTCATTCTCTTGCTGTTACCGCCAATCCTCACCGTCGTTTTTCGCAAGAGCGCCACGCACCTGCACGAGTGGCTCGAACTCGACTTCGACGCCGACGCGCAATTGCTGGAACAGATCAACTCCGGTGATTTCGCAGCGTCGAAGATTGGTCGGTTCCTGCACGATCTGCGCGAGAAGTTCGAAGGTCCGGTCGTCGTCGACATGCTGTGCTACCTGCGCCTGTACACCGAGCTGGCGCTGCGCGCCAAAGGCGTGCTGATGATGCGCGAGAACGGACTCGATGCACCGATTGGCGAACGCACGCGCGAGAAGTTTGCAGAAATGGAATACCTCGAAGGCAGCATCGGCAAGACAGGCGTACTGGCGATGCGGCCGTTCCTGCACATGACGCGCAAGGATCTGTGGCAGCTTTACGTGCTCGAGGATCGTGGTTAGCCGGATCGGCGGCTAAAGTGAATGTCGATATACGGCCATTGCGATGCGTTAGTTTCCGCCCGCTGCGGCGAACTGTTCACAGGTCCCCTCTTCGGGTTGCCAGACAGCCGCGTAAGGATTGTCGGTGCAGACGACGTCGAGAAATTTCTTGCGCTCACGAGCCTCGCGCGACTCCAGCATCTCACGAATCGGCACGAATCCTGGGTCGTCGTAGAGCTCTTGCAGATACGCTAAATTCGGCCAGATGTAATCGCCATCCTCCACCGCCTTGGCAATCAGCGCCAGGCCCCTTTCGCGCTCGCCACCCAGAAAGGAGGCAAGGCCGTCTTCAAAATCAACACGATTCCGATGCCGCCACCACGTGCCATTGACGATCCCGGCCTCGCGGTAACGGCGCACGTTGTCCTGTATCGCCGCCACGACTTCGAGGGCCCCTGCTTCATCACCGGCGCTCCGGCGGATGGCGATCAACGCAGCAGCGTCGATTGCTTCGACGGCACCGAAGCGTGCGACCCGTCCGCCTGCCTGTTGCCACACCTCCTCCTGCATAGGCCGGGCGCGCGAGTAATCACCCGCATCGGCCAGGGTCTGTCCCAGCATGTAACGGTGATTAGGAGACGTCGGTTCCTCGACAAGACGCGCCTCCGCGGCCTCGATTGCGTCCCCCGATCTGCCCAACACACTCAGCAGCCAGGGATTCGGTCTTGCTCGAATGGCAAGCGCCTCTTTCTCCAGGCCAAGGATCGCGAACTTCCCTTCCAGGCGTACCCGTATTCCCTGGTTGTCCGGCTCGAGTCGCAAAGCATCCAGATTGCTGAGGACCAGGTTGGCCCATTTGCCGCCAAGGGATGTCAGCGCTCCCCGCGCTCTCGCTGCCAACCATGGCGAGATAGACTGCAACCTTCCAATAGCCTGTTCGGCCTCGGCAAGCCGGTTCCTCGCGATCAGCTGCGCCGTATAATTGCTGGCAGCCACCACCGATAGCGGATCGAGCCGCACGTGTTTCTCCAATAGAGCAAACTGTTCCTTATAGCGGCCGAGAGACCCATGGATAGTCGCCATCCAGGAATAGACGATGGAATAGTTTGGGTTGATCTGGATCGCCCGTTCGAAACGCGACAAGGCTTTTTCCTCGTGAGTCTGGATCCACCAGAAATAGCCTTCGGCGGCGTGGATCTCCGCGAGGGCCGGGTCAAGGGCCATTGCCTGCTCGACATGCGATGCCATTGTGGCAACCAGGTCGACGTGGTTCAGCCCACCTTTTAAGCCGGTGGCTATGGCCAGCTCTGCATGGGCAAGCGCGTAACCGGGATCCAGGGCAATTGCTTTTTCGAATTCGCGCACCGCGCCCTCAATGCCGGCTTGCGTGCGCTGGACCACCAGGTAGCGGCCCCTCAGGTACGCGTCATGGGCTTCGGGATTGGCCGTCGCATTGGCTCGGGGAGTGGGCACACCTGAGAGCTCCAGGCGTCCTTTGATAGCCTCGACGACCGCCGCTGCGATCTCATCTTGCACGGCGAAGGTACTTTCGAGTTCACGGTCATAAGATTGAGACCACAGGTGGGTGTCGGAGCTCGCATCGATCAACTGCGCTGTGATACGCAGCCGATTGCCCATCCTGCGCACCGACCCTTCAAGCACGTGAGCGACGTTCAATTGCTTCGCTATCGTCGGGATCGCGACATCCTTGCCCTTGAACGAGAACGCCGAGGAGCGCGAGATCACTTTCAGATCGGGTACCTGGGCCAGCAGGTTGAGCAACTCTTCGGAGATGCCGTCGGAGAAATACTCCTGCTCCGCATCCGCACTCATGTTCTCGAACGCCAGCACCGCGATGGACTGCTCCGGCGGGGGCGATGTCCACCACTTGTCGTAAGCAAACAGAATGATTCCGGCAGACAGCAATGAGATGACGATGAAATCCAGCCGTCGGCCGGTGATGTGCGTGATGGACTCCGCCCGATCTACGTCTTTCTCGAGACTGATACCCTCCGGCGTAATTTCGTAGAACCACGAGAAGATCAGGGCTATCGGGAATCCGATAGCGAGCAGCCACAGCGTGGTTGTGCCGACCCAGTCCGGCAGCCTGGCGAGGTCGATCAGTACCTCGGCCACTTGCATGATCAGCCACGCGGCAACCACGTACAGCACCGCCATGCGGTGCACGTTGCGGCGCTTCAGTTCTGACACCAGCCCCATACTGATACCTATAGACCTGTTCTACAAAAGGCTTAATAGCGGTCGACCGCAAGAATTCAGGAAGCTATAGCTGCAGTTGATTCTCTACGATGTACGCCCAGATTTCTTTCCCAGCCTGTCTCGCATCTGCATCGATCTCCTCGAGGCGATCCGCAACAACCGGTTCCTTTGCCAGGTCCTTGTAGAAACTGATCAGACGGTAACGCAGTATGAGATCATAGAGTTCAGATGGCATAACTTGCCCTTCGAGATCCTCGAGCGCCAGCTCGACTGCGAGCTCCTTATTGCCGCGCGCCATTTCAATCGCAGCAACTGCACCTGGACTATCCCGCCATCCGGGAAAAGACTCGTCCCAGCGTGGCACGACAGCATCCAGCATTCTGCGCGTTTCTTCTGTTGGCCGAGTCTTTGCCAGGGCCAACACGGCGTGGTATTGGAGCCGCAATTCTTTGTGGCTACCAGGCTTAAAGTCCGGCGACAGAATGCCAGGCCGTAATTCATCCAGGACGGCCAGCGCTTCCTCGCTCCTGCCTAGTTCGGCCATGGTCGATACAAACACCATCACAGCAAATCGGTATGAGCCATGACGATCTTCAATATCGTCACGCAGCATTCTTTCGCTTAGTTCACGCGCTTGTGAAAATTCATCCAGCGACATAAGCCGGTACAGTCTCGCCATTTTTACGAATGCCTGATCGGGTTCGATCGCCATCGCACGCCGCAAGTACTTGTCACCCTCGTCTGTTAAACCGTATCCGAAGAGAATCACTGCAATTGAACCTGATAGCTCATCATCAAGCGGGTCAAGCTCCCACGACTTTCTTTCCAGCGCAAAGGCCTGCCCATACTGCTTGCGGGCCCAATGGATGTTCGCAGCGAGTGAGTAAGCAGACGCAAAGTCCGGGTTGAGGTCAATTACTTTTTCTAATTCCGTCTGCGCCCTATCAAGGTCGCCCTCTATAATAAGCCGCATTCCGGCGACATAATGCAGTTCTGCGTTGAGTGGATCGATGGCAATGCCTCGATTCAGCCACTCCACTGCCTCTGCCGGCCGTCCCAAACGCAACAACGCATTGTGCATACTCCTATAGAGCCACACTTTATTCGGCATCTGCCCGATTGCAGCGGTTAGCTGGGTCAAGAACTCTTCTGTGTCCCTGCGCTCGTGATCCGACACGACGTACTCGAGACGCAGCACGGATATA
>Ga0224508_10002085_pt1 | contig 17361 bp, 14 predicted proteins | sample SF_Jan12_sed_USG_4_FD_170157 | JGI IMG/M metagenome (GOLD analysis project Ga0224508, IMG submission 170157) | Sediment microbial communities from San Francisco Bay, California, United States - SF_Jan12_sed_USGS_21 | ecosystem: Environmental > Aquatic > Marine > Sediment | place: USA... | reverse complement strand
GCCTGGCTCGAACGTTTCCTCGATGAATACCCGAGTACGGTCATCGCCGTAACGCATGATCGCTATTTCCTCGACAATGTTGCGGGCTGGATCCTCGAACTCGATCGGGGTCACGGCATCCCGTGGGAAGGGAATTACTCGTCGTGGCTCGAGCAGAAGGAGGCGCGCCTCAAGGTCGAAGAAGCGGGTGAAAAGGCCCGCAAGCGCGCGATGGAGCACGAACTCGAGTGGGTGCGCAGCAACCCGAAAGGCCGCCAGGCGAAGTCCAAGGCACGCCTCAAGCAATTCGAGGAACTGTCGTCGCCCTCGTACCAGCAGCGCCTCGAGACCAATGAGATCTACATTCCGCCCGGCCCGCGGCTCGGCGATGTCGTCCTCGAAATCGAAAACCTCAGGAAAGGCTTTGGCGACAAGTTGCTGATCGATGACCTCAGCCTCCAGTTGCCTCCAGGCGGAATCGTCGGTGTGATCGGCCCGAACGGTGCCGGCAAGACGACGTTGACGCGCATGATTACGGGCCAGGAGCAACCCGACTCAGGGACTTTGAGGCTGGGAGAAACCGTGCAAATCGCGGCGGTCGACCAGTCCCGTGAAAGCCTGGATGACAGCAAAACGGTGTGGGAGGAGATCTCCGACGGACTCGACATGATCCGCGTCGGCAACTACGAGACCTCTTCGCGCGCCTACGTCGGTCGCTTCAATTTCCGCGGCCAGGACCAGCAGAAGAAGATCGGCCTCCTCTCGGGCGGCGAGCGCAATCGCGTCCACCTTGCCAAGATGCTCAAGGCCGGCGGCAACTTCCTGCTGCTCGACGAACCCACCAACGATCTCGATGTCGAGACCCTGCGCGCGCTCGAAGAAGCGCTGCTCGAGTTCCCGGGCTCGGCCATGGTCATTTCGCATGATCGCTGGTTCCTGGATCGCATATGTACACATATGCTCGCGTTCGAGGGGGACTCGGTCGTGACCTGGTTCGCAGGCAACTACGCGGATTACGAAGAAGACAGGAAACGTCGCCTGGGCGCCGATGCGGCAAACCCGCACCGAATCAAGTATAAAAGGTTAGAGGCTTAAACTACTGGGAGTACGACGATGAATCTGCTGCTGACAGCCAGTACGGTTTTCGCGCTGATCACGCTGTATTTCGTCTTCTCCATGGCCCGTCACGCAAAGCGTCGTCGCCCGGTCAGGGCAACACGCTCGCTGGCAGGCGGCGCGGCGTCCGCGTGTGCCGGCGGCGCCAGTATCATGCTGGCATTCAGCTACTACGGTTATGGACGACTCGTCGACGAGCAGTACATCGGCAAGATCCAGTTCAGCCAGTCTGCTCCTGAGCAATACGTCGCTCGCCTTATGGTCGATAATGAGCGTGACAGGATGTTCGAGTTACTCGGCAACGAGTGGCAGATGGACGCACGCGTCGTCACCTGGAAACCACCCGCTACCCTGCTCGGCCTCGACCCTATATTCCAACTCGACCGCTTGAGCGGACGCTACGCTGAAATTGATGACGAACGCTCAAAGGTTCGTTCGGTGCATTCGCTGTCCGAGCCCGTGACCATGGATGTCTGGCAGTTTGCACGCAAGTACCCAAAGCTGATGCCGGGCGTCGACGCGCATTACGGCACAGCGACATACTTACCGATGGCGGACCAGGCCGTGTTTGAAGTGACGATGACACGCACCGGCCTGATTGCACGTCCCGCCAACGAAGCGGCAGAAAATGCTGTCGGCCAATGGGGACAGTAATCATTTATGGATTATGTAAAGCATATGCGGCGGTGCGTTTTTGATCATGCATACTGAAATTGCTGATCTATAAGAAATATAAGACTGAGCGATATGGCAATCGTAATTGATAGAGATCAGGGGATAAAAAGCGAATTCGACGACCAGATTGGCCTCGAATGCCCCTACTGCGGCGTGTTCGCACACATGCAACCGCAGTCCGTTCCGGATGCGGCATCCCTGTTGCGCGACAAACCCAAGCACGTCGGGCTCGTGTACAAATGCGATTCCTGCAACGCGCCCGTGTTCCTTCGTTTTGCGGTACGCCAGTACGAAGACAACAAGGTCGAGCTCTACCGCAATTACGTGGAACTCGAACGGCCGAAGGAGCGCTTCGCATTCTCCTACCTGCCCAAGCACACGGAGGTGTTGTTCCGCGAAGCATTGAGCTGTTACTCGAACAACAACTTCAATGCGTTCGCGTCCATGTGCCGACGCGCCTCGGTCAGTGCATTCCATGCATTGGGCGAAGGCGGCAAGTTGCGGGCCTTCGAAGAGGTGGTTGTGGCCCAGGACATTGCCAGCATTGACGATGAGACGTTCGCTCCGATCAAGAACGTCCTTTTCAGCACCGGGACACACGAGGAATTGCCGTTATTGAACCGCGCGCAAGCCGGAATCCTGCTCGAGGTCCTGAAAGACATGTTCTACCAGTGCTTCGTTCGCCGCGGGAAACTCACGCGCGCGATCAAGGTGCGTCGCTTCTTCGTGACCGAAGCCAATAACGACAACGTCGCTTCGGCTTAGCCTATCGCAACCCTGGCATTGCGGAACATGCGCATCCAGGGACCATCCTCGCCCCAGTCATCGGGATGCCACGAATTCTGGCGCGTCAGTGCCACGCGCTCCGGGTGCGGCATCATGATCGTGACGCGTCCGTCCTCATTGCTAAGCCCGCAGATGCCGTCCACCGAACCATTCGGATTCGCGGGGTACCTGTCGGCAACCTCACCGAAGTTGTCGATGTAGCGCATCGCGACCGTGTATGACGACGTGTAGCGCGCCGTATCATCGGCGAATTCAGCACGACCCTCGCCGTGTGACGTAGCGATCGGCACGCGTGAACCGGCCATGCCCTGCAGGAACAGCGACGGGCTTTCGACAATTTCGACCAGGCTCAGGCGTGCTTCAAACTGCTCGGACTTGTTGCGCAGGAAACGTGGCCAGTGGCCGGCGCCGGGAATGATGTCCTTGAGGTGCGACATCATCTGACAGCCGTTACAGACGCCGAGAGCAAAGGTGTCGTTGCGCTCGAAGAATGCCGCGAACTGATCTCTCGTGCGCGAGTGGTACAGCACCGACTTGGCCCAGCCGCCGCCAGCGCCCAGGACGTCACCAAATGAGAAGCCACCACAGGCAACAAGACCCTGGTAGCCATCCAGCGTGTCGCGACCGTCGAGCAGATCACTCATGTGTACATCGACGGCCGTAAACCCGGCCTTGATAAACGCGGCAGCCATTTCGTTCTGGCTGTTGACACCCTGCTCTCGCAAGATCGCGATACGCGGCTTCGCGGATCGACGCAATGGACGCGCAATGTCTTCCTGCGGATCGAACGTCAGGCTTACATTCAGTCCCGGGTCCTTGTCATCGAGGACGCGTTCGAATTCTTCTTTCGCTGTTGCGGGGTTATCGCGCAAGGCCTGGATTCGGTAACTCGTCTCGGACCACGCGCGCTGCATGGTCGAACGATCGAGACTCAGTACGTTGCCTTTGTCACCGCGCACGACGAGCTTGCCGCTGTCGTCCACGAGGCCAATTGCATCTGCCTTGATGCCATTGCGATCGAGCACCATCTGTACCTGTGGCAGCTTGCTCTTCGCAACCTGTACGACCGCGCCGATTTCCTCGCTGAACAGTCGCTTGAGCAACTCGATCCGGGACCCGCCCAGGGTCAGCGTTACGCCGAGCCGGCTTGAAAAGATCATTTCCGCGACTGTTGCCAGCAGGCCTCCATCGCTTCGATCGTGGTAGGCCAGCAGCATGTCGCGCGCGTTGAGTTCCTGCACGGCTGCAAACAGGCCTTTGAGCAATTCCGGATCGTCAAGATCCGGCGTTTTTCCGCCGGTTCGCGCATACGACTGCGCCAGGCACGAGCCGCCCAGGCGATTCTTGCCGCCCCCGAGGTCAAACAGGAGCAGGTAACTGGCCTCGCCAGTCTTGCGCAGCTGTGGCGTCAGGTGTTTGGTGACATCCGAGACCGGCGCAAAAGCCGAGATGATCAGGGACACTGGCGCCACAACATTGTGTTCGCCCTTGTCATCCTCCCAGCGGGTACGCATCGACATTGAGTCCTTGCCCACCGGGATCGCCACCCCAATAGCACGACACAACTCGTCGCCAACGGCCTTTACCGTATCGAACAGGTTGGCATCTTCACCGGGATGCCCTGCGGCCGCCATCCAGTTGGCAGACAGGCGCACCTTGCTCAGTGAGCCGATAGGTGCGGCGGCAATATTCGTTATCGATTCGGCAACGGCCATTCTCCCGGAGGCCGGCGCGTTGGTTGCCGCGAGCGGCGTGCGCTCGCCCATCGCCATGGCCTCGCCCGTCACGCCGCTGAATCCGGTCGATGTGATCGCCACGTCGCTGACGGGAACCTGCCAGGGACCAATCAGCTGGTCGCGAGCGCTCAGGCCGCCAACCGTGCGATCGCCGATATGAATGAGAAAGGACTTGTCCGCCACGGCCGGGAACCGCAGGACATTCAGCGCCGCCTCTTCTATTTCGATACCGTCGAGGTTCAGCAGTTCTTCCTCAAGATGCTGATGCTCGACGTCGCGCTCCATTTTCGGCGGGTTGCCAAGCAACATCTGCATCGGCATATCGACGATGCGAGTGTCGAAGTGCCGGTCGTTAACCGTGAGGTTGCCGTCATCGGTCAGCGTGCCAATGACGGACACGGGGCAGCGTTCGCGTTCACACAGTGCATTGAATTCTTCGATGCGATCGTCGGCGACAATCAGCACGTAGCGCTCCTGCGCCTCGTTGCACCAGATACCCATCGGCGACATGCCCGGCTCGGCATTGTCGACTTCGCGCAATTCGATATCGGCCCCGTGACCGCTGTGATCGACAGCTTCGGGTACCGCGTTCGACAAGCCGCCTGCACCGACATCGTGAACCAGCAGGATCGGGTTGTTACTTCCCATCTGCCAGCAGCGATCGATGACTTCCTGGGCACGACGTTCCATCTCGGGATTGCCACGCTGCACCGACGCGAAATCCAGTTCAGCGCTCGAGGTGCCGCTCGCCAGCGAGGACGCGGCGCCGCCTCCGAGCCCGATCAACATGGCCGGACCACCGAGGATTACCACCCTAGCCCCAACCGGGACATCGATCTTGTTCGCGTGCTCCTCCCGGACGTTGCCAACGCCACCCGCGATCATGATCGGCTTGTGATAGCCGCGGATTTCGGTCTCGGGCAAACCCGGCAAATGACTCTCATACGTACGGAAATAGCCGGCGAGGTTGGGCCGGCCGAATTCGTTGTTGAACGCTGCGCCGCCGATCGGACCGTCGATCATGATCTCGAGCGGCGTCGCAAGGTGCTCGGGATGCGGGAAATCGTCTTCCCAGGGCTGCGCAAAGCCAGGGATGCGCAGGTGCGAAACCGTAAACCCGGTCAGGCCTGCCTTGGGTTTCGCACCCAGGCCCGTAGCGCCTTCGTCGCGAATCTCGCCGCCCGACCCGGTCGCGGCGCCCGGAAACGGCGAAATCGCCGTCGGGTGATTGTGTGTCTCGACCTTGATGAGCACGTGGACCGGTTCCTCAACGTACTCGTACTCTCGATCGGATGGACGCGGCATCAGACGCTGGCTGGTCCAGCCCTCGAAGACAGCCGCGTTATCGCTGTAGGCCGAGATCACGCCGTCCGGCGTTTTCTCGGTCGTCGACTTGATCATGCCGAACAGACGCTGGTCTCGGGCTTCGCCGTCGATCACCCAGCTCGCATTGAAGATCTTGTGCCGGCAGTGCTCCGAGTTTGCCTGCGCGAACATCATCAGCTCGGCATCGGTCGGATCGCGTTGCAGATCGCCGTAGCAGTCGACGAGATAGTCGATCTCCTGGTCGGACAGCGCGAGGCCGAGATCAGTGTTGGCCGCGGCGAGCGCTGCGCGCCCCTGTTTGGCGAGCGGCACGACGCCGACCGGCGCCGGTTCGTGTTCGGCAAACAAGGCTTGCACGCCGTCGGCACTCTGGAATACGGCATCGGTCATGCGATCGAACAGCAGATGGCTCAACGCCAGCGCATCGTCGTCCGTGACTTTGCCTTTGAATTTCACCGCGTAGCAAATACCGCGCTCGATGCGATCGACCGCTTCGATATCGCAGGCATTGGCGATGTCTGTCGCTTTGGACGACCAGGGCGAAATCGTTCCCGGCCGGGGCACTACGTATAAGGTTTTCGCGCCGCGCGACAGCCTCGCGGGCTGGTCCCCTGAGAGCAACAGTCCATCCAAGCGGGTCTTGTCCTCTTTGGACAACTCGGCATGAGTGGCGACGAAATAGGTGAATCGGGCCTCGACGGCGGCTACGCGGTCATCAGCACGCTTCAGGGAGCGGGTCAGTTTGGCCAGGCGAAAGTCAGATAGTGCCGCCTGTCCTGGCAGTTCGAGCATCGGGTTCGAGGGCCTTTTGCGACGTGGGTGGGAATCGAGTCGCGATAATACTGGAACCGGTACCCGGCGACTACTAGAGCCTGCTAACTGGCCCTACTTGTTGCTGTCACCCGGTGTGTAGACCGGCAGTGGGAACTGCGCCACGTTGCTGCCTTCAAGTTTCGAAATCTTGCTGACGCCCTGCTTGTCCACCTCATCGATGCGGATGATCGAATGCATGGGCAGGTAAGTCCGGCGCACATTCTCGAATTCCGACTTGATCTTCTCCTCGGCAGGATCGACCACCACGGTCGTGCGTTCGCCGAAGACCAACTCCTCAACTTCGACGAAGCCAAAGAGTTCGCCATGGCCAACCGAGCGGGCGTAGATCTCGTAGACCTGTCCCTGGCTCATGAATACGACTTTGAAGAGGGGTTCTTTGCTCATGCTTGGTGCTCAGTCTAACCAAAACCCTTTATGTTGGCTGCATTTACTGAGAATCAAGGCCTTAGGGCCTGCGGCCGCTGTTGATTATGTGAACTGGGTAGCAGTCTAAGGCCTTGATTCAGCGCACAATTGGCCGATATTGGAGAGGAATGCCATGCCGTTGATCATAAAACTTGTCTCAGAGCACCGCGATCTGGTCGGTGACGACTGCGTGCGTGAGTACTATGAGGACGGCGGCACGATCGGTCGATCGTTACAGAACGACTGGATTCTTCCGGATCCGGACCGCTATATCTCGGGTCGTCATGCCACGATCGACTACAAGGGTGGCATGTATTACCTCGCCGACACGAGCAGCAACGGCGTCTACATGAACGGCGAAATAGAACCGATCGGCAGGGGCAATCCGCGGCGCCTGTTCGACGGCGACCGCATGCGCATGGGTGACTTCGAATTCGAAGTCTCGATCGACAAGGGTGAGAGCCTCGTGATGCCGCTCGACCCCAAACCGTCAGTCGCACCCGACCACATTGAACAGTTCGTCGACGAAGACATCATCGAGACCGGCATGCAGTTGCTGGACGAGGCGGAAATCACCGGCGATGACGAGTTTCAGTCCGTGCTCTTCGGCAAGGAACCGGAGAAGGCCGAGCCCATGCCGACGCCCGAACCAGAGCCGCAGCCTGTCACTGAGTCCGCGAATGACGGAGCTGTCGACAAGAAAGTCGCCGTCACGGCCGAAGACCTGTTCGACTCGTTTCTCGACGGCCTCGGCATCAGCCGGGCCGAGCTTCATCCTGCCGTCGACCGTCCTGAGATGTTGATGACAGCCGGCATGGTGCTGCGCGAATTTGTCGACGGTACGATCAACCTGTTGTCGAGTCGGGCCAATCTCAAGAACACGTTCCGCCTGGACCAGACAATCGTTCTGCCAAGGCACAACAACCCGATGAAGTTCTCGGATAACGCTAACGAACTCATCAAGCAGTTACTGGTCGGCGCCGAGGGTGAATACCTGGGCGCGCGTGACGCAGTGCGCGAAGGCCATCGCGATCTGATCAATCACCAAAATGCGTTCCTCGACGCCATGAACAGCGCCTTTATCGAATTTGCCGATCGCTTCGATCCGGATGAACTGCAGGAAAGCTTCGACCGGACGCTCGACAGCAAGTTGTTCGCGTTTATGAACAAGTCGAAGTACTGGGACCTGTACAAGGACCTGTACCCGATCATGACGGAGAAAGGCGGCGGACGCTTCCCGCAGATGTTCGCGGAGGAATTCGTCAGTGCCTACGAGCGCCAGGTGGCGGAATACCAGCGACTCGATCGTGAGGGCATGACCCAGCCCGCCGGAGCGGACCAGGGCGCAGACCTTGTTCCGGACCTGATGGCAACGCAGAAGCTCGACGCCCCCGTGATCGCCGAGTCAGCCAATGCCGACTCGGCGTTCGAGGAAGAAGAGGTTCTCGAGATCGTTGACGCCGACGATCTCGATCAGAGTTTCATCGACGACCTCGAGAACAGCATGTCCGAGGAGATCCGCCAGGATCAGCTGGGAAATTAGCCCGCCCGGTTCTGCCGGTTCTCAATCAAGTCATCCACGACCGACGGATCGGCGAGGGTCGATGTGTCACCCAGTTCGCCGAAATCATCGGCAGCAACCTTGCGCAGGATGCGCCGCATGATCTTGCCGGAACGCGTCTTGGGTAGTCCAGGCGCCCATTGCAGCAGATCCGGTTTCGCGATCGGACCGATTTCCTTGCGAACCCATTTCTGTAGATCGGCGCGCAGCTCGTCGCTCGGCTCGACACCTTCCATCAGCGTCACGTAGGCATAGATACCCTGCCCCTTGATCTCGTGCGGATAACCGACGACCGCAGCCTCGGCAACATTGTCGTGCGCAACCAGTGCACTTTCGACTTCAGCCGTACCCATGCGGTGACCGGAGACATTGATGACGTCATCGGTGCGGCCCGTGATCCAGTAGTAGCCATCCTCGTCGCGCCGCGCACCGTCACCGGTTGTGTAATAGCCCTCATAGGCGGAGAAGTAGGTCTCGATGAAGCGTTCATGGTCACCGTAAACCGTCCGCATCTGCCCGGGCCAGCTATCAGCGATGACCAGGTTACCCGCCACGGCGCCTTCAAGCGTATTGCCTTCGGCGTCCAGGAGCTCCGGCTGGATGCCGAAGAACGGGTTCGTCGCCGAACCCGGCTTGAGAGCCGTTACGCCCGGCAATGGTGTGATCAGGATGCCGCCCGTTTCGGTCTGCCACCAGGTATCGACGATCGGGCAACGACCGTCGCCGACGACGTTGTAATACCACTCCCAGGCTTCCGGATTGATCGGCTCACCGACCGACCCAAGCAATCGGAGATCCTTGCGTGACGTCTTCTTGACGGGATCGTCGCCTTCGCGCATGAGCGCACGAATCGCGGTCGGGGCCGTGTAGACGATATTGACGTTGTGTTTGTCGCAGACTTCCCAGAAACGCGACGACGTCGGGTAGTTTGGCACGCCCTCGAACATAAGCGAGATTGCACCGTTGGCCAACGGGCCGTAGACGATGTAACTGTGTCCCGTGACCCAGCCGACGTCGGCCGTGCACCAGTAAATATCACCCGGGTGATAGTCAAATACGTACTCGTGCGTCATGGCCGCATAGACGAGATAACCACCTGTCGTGTGCAGTACGCCTTTCGGCTTGCCGGTCGAACCCGACGTGTACAGGATGAACAGCGGATCCTCAGCATTCATTTCCTCGCAGGGGCACTCGGCATCAACATTGGCCTCAACTTCGTGCAACCACTCGTCGCGGCCTTCGACCCAGTCGATGTCGGCGCCGGTATGACGCACGACCAGGACCTTTTCGAGTGTGGTCACTTCAGGGTTGGCCGCCGCAGCGTCCACATTGCCCTTGAGCGGTACTTTCTTGCCACCGCGCAGTCCCTCGTCCGCAGTAACGACGATGTTGGATTCGCAGTCGACAATACGCCCGGCGAGTGCGTCCGGCGAAAACCCGCCGAATACGACGGAGTGCACCGCACCAATGCGTGCGCAGGCAAGCATGGAGATCGCAGCCTCCGGAATCATGGGCATGTAAATTGTCACGCGATCACCGCGCTTGGCGCCGACAGCCTTCAGGGCATTGGCGAACTTGCTCACGCGCTCGTACAGCTCGCGATAGGTGATCTTCAGATCATTGGCAGGATCGTCGCCTTCCCAGATCAGTGCGACGTCGTCGCCTTTGCTCTCGAGATGACGGTCGACGCAGTTGTAGCAGACATTGAGCGTGCCATCTTCGTACCAGCGAATATGCAAATCGTCTTTCGCGAAGGAAACGTCCTTGACCTTGGTAAACGGCTTGATCCAGTCGATACGTTTTGCCTGCTCTGCCCAAAACCCTTCGTTGTCGTCGACCGACTTTGCATACATCTCTTCATAGCGAGCCTTGTCGATAAGCGCGCGCTCTTTAGTTGCAGCCGGAACCGGGTAGATTTGCGTATCCATATTGCTTTGCCTTTTTGTGTGTTACTTGCCTTTTGTTTGCAGCAAACGACGTGCCTGGACAAGGTGTGGTCGGTCAATCATTTTACCATCCAGACCCACAGTTCCAGCGCCCGGGCTCTCATCAAATAGTCTAATGATGCGCGCCGCACGCTCGAGCTCTTCAGGGGTCGGCTCAAACGCTGCATTGATCACCTCGACCTGGGCCGGGTGTATCGCCAGCATGCCGCTGAAGCCGTCACGTCTTGCTTGCGAGGCGTAGCGTAGCAAGCCCTCAAGGTCGCGAAAGTCCGTAAAGACCGTATCGACAGCCGCAACTTCCGCAGCGGCGGCCGCGAACAGGCACAGGGACCGCGCCATCTCGAATTGTGGCAGCCAGTTGCCGTCCGGATCGCGGTTCGTGACGGCCCCAACCGCCGCGGCAAGGTCCTCGGCACCCCACGAGAGGGCTTCGAGGCGGGCGGTCGCACCGATATAGCTGTTGAGCGTAAACAGGGCTTCGGGGTGCTCGGTGCAAAGCGCCATGATCCGCGTACTGCCCTGTTCCAGGCCGTGCTCAACCTCGAGTTCGCCAATACGCTCCGCGAGCAATACGGCGTCCGCGGCACTGCGCGGCTTCGGCAGGATGATGCCAGCGGGTGTACCCGGCATGACGGCCTGGAGGTCCGGGATTGAGTCGTCCGTGTCGATCGGGTTGATGCGCACCCAGATATTGTCTTTGCCCTGCAGGTACTCGGCGGCCAGCTTCCTGGCTGCAGGGCGTGCTGCGGCGGCCACCGCGTCCTCGAGATCCAGGATCAGGGCATCGGCCCCCGCGCCACCCGCCTTCTCCAGTTTGCGTTCGGAGTCCGCGGGGACGAACAGGTAGCTGCGACTCATGCGGGTTTTCTCATCATGAGTGCCGAGCGTTTGCACTCGCCAACCAGCTCACCGTCCTGGTTGTACGCCCGATGGGCGAAGACGACGATGCCGTTGTCGGGCCGTGACCGGCTGTCGCGAACCTCGAGAACCTCGGATTCAACGCGAATTGTGTCGCCGCAAAAGAGCGGCTTCGGGAAGCGCACGTCGTCCCAACCGAGATTAGCCACGGTCGTTCCGTGGGTCGTGTCATTAACCGAGATGCCGACCATGAAACTCAGCGTCAGGCAGCTGTTGACCAGCGGCTTACCGAACTCCGTGTTCTTCATGTATTCCGCATCGAGATGCAATGCCGCAGGGTTGTGCGTCATGGTCGTAATCAGCACATTGTCGGTTTCGGTAATCGTGCGCCGAATCGGGTGATCAAAGGTCTGGCCGACCTCGAATTCCTCAAAATACAGTCCTGGCATCGAAGCCTCGCCGTTCGTATCGCAGAACCGCTAATTGTGCCAGCGTCGTGCACATCATGACAGTGGCGTGCATAATCCAGCCACAATAAAAACAAGGGGATGGCGGTGGCCGATTCATCAAATACCTCGCAGCACACGATGTACATCGTGCTCATCAGTTGCATTGCGACGATAGGCGGATTCCTGTTCGGGTTCGACAGCGGTGTGATCAACGGCACGGTCGATGGCCTGCAGTCTGCGTTCGATTCCGACAGCGTCGGCACAGGCTTCAATGTTGCCTCGATGCTGCTGGGTTGCGCCTTCGGCGCGTTTTTCGCCGGACGCCTGGCCGATCGCTACGGGCGACGTTCGATTATGCGCATCGCGGCGTTGCTCTTCATTGTCAGCGCATGGGGCTCGGGAATAGCCGGTAGCTCGATGGAATTCGTTGTCTACCGCGTCCTGGGCGGTCTCGCCGTCGGCGCTGCCAGTGTGCTGGCTCCAGCCTATATCAGCGAGGTGAGCCCCGCTCGTTATCGCGGCACGCTGGCCACGGTCCAGCAGATCGCGATCATATCGGGGCTGTTCCTGGCCTTTTTCAGCAACTACCTGATCGCCGATGCCGCCGGGTCCTCGATGAGCGAACTCTGGCTGGGATTTGAAGCCTGGCGCTGGATGTTCTGGGTCGAACTGATTCCGGCGACGATTTTCCTGCTCGCCTTGTTCATCATCCCGGAGAGCCCGCGCTTTCTCGTCCTGCACCGCCAGCGCGACAAGGCCATCGAGGTTCTAACGAAGCTGAGTGGCGCCGACGCGGCGGTGCGCAAAGCCGATGAGATCGATGCATCGCTCGCAGCCGATCATCACAATCCGAAGCTGGCCGACCTCATGGATCCATCCACAGGGCGCATTCGCAGACTCGTGTGGGTAGGTATCGGCCTCGCCACATTTCAACAGCTGGTTGGCATCAATGTCGTGTTCTATTACGGCGCTGTTCTTTGGCAGTCAGTCGGGTTCACGGAAAGCGATGCACTGCTGATCAATATTGTCAGCGGCGGACTGAGCATTGCCGCCGTCATCGCGGCCCTGCTGCTCGTGGATCGCATCGGCCGCAAGCCGATACTCCTGATTGGCTCTGTCGGCATGTCAGCGACACTGGCTGTCGTAGCGTATGCATTCCTCAACGCCACGACATCGGCAACGGGTGACCTTTCGCTTGAAGGCGTCTACGGACCGATGGCCCTGATCGCGGCCAATGCCTACGTCATGTTCTTCAATTTCTCGTGGGGACCCGTCATGTGGGTCATGCTCGGAGAGATGTTCCCGAACCAGATCAGGGGAACTGGCCTGGCCGTTTCCGGTCTCGCTCAGTGGGGTTCGAATTTTGCCATCACGATGACTTTCCCAATGATGCTGGCAGGAATCGGCCTCGCCGGCGCGTATGGCTTCTACACCGCCTGCGCCATAATATCGATCGTGTTCGTCATCAAGATGGTGCACGAAACACGAGGCATCGAACTTGAGGACATGCAAGGCTAGAGCTGCACTCATGACAATTACGCGACGCGAATTCAATAAAGCCGGTCTCGGCGCCCTGTCACTTGCGGCCATCGGCGGCAATGCATTTGCCGGCCCCGAGCACATGATTCGCAAGGCGGTCCCTTCGTCCGGCGAAGAGCTCCCGATCATCGGACTAGGCACGAATCGTTACGGCGTAGGCGACGATGCGGAGAAACGTGCAGTTCTGCGAGCCGCTCTCGAACGTTTCCATTCGCTTGGCGGCACCGTCATCGATACTGCACCCATGTATCGCTCATCCGAAGCGGTATTGGGTGACCTGATCGCAGACCTCGGCATTCGCGACGATCTGTTCATTGCGACCAAGGTCGACAAGGATGGCGGCGGCGCTGCTACTCACGCACAAGTCGAAGAATCGATGCGCCGCCTGCACACACACGAGCTCGAGCTCTTGCAGGTTCACAATCTCATCGCCTGGAAAGAGGCTCTGCCTGTGTTGCGCGAATGGAAACAGGAAGGAAAAGTCCGGTACATCGGTATTACGACATCGCGTGCGCGGCAGTACGAGGAGTTCGAAAAAGTCATTGCCCGGGAAAAGCTCGATTTCATCCAGATCAACTACTCGCTCGAACAGCGCGAAGCAGCCGAGCGCATCCTGCCGCTCGCAGCGGATCGCGGCGTCGGCGTCATCATCAACCGCGCATTCGGCGGCGGACGTATCTTTGAGAAAGTCGGCGCACTGCCGCTACCCGACTGGGCACGCGAGTTCGGTTGCGAGAGTTGGGCGCAGTTCCTGCTGAAGTACGCAATCGGACATCCTGCGGCAACCTTGAGTATTCCGGGCATGACCAAGCTGCGTCATGTCGACGACAATTTCGGTGCCGCACACGGTCGACTACCCTCCGCCGACGAGCGCAAGCGCCAGGAAGCGTTTTTCGACGCGCTGTAAGCGTTTCTTACATCGCCTTCGCGCGTTCGATCGCCTCGACAATCAGTTGCTTGGCGACGTCGACACCGTGCCAGTCGCCAATCTTCACCCACTTGCCGGGCTCGAGATCCTTGTAATGTTCGAAGAAATGCTCGATCTGCGCCGTCGTGATTTCGGGCAGGTCCGTGTAGGTCACGACGTCGTCGTAGCGCTTGGTCAACGCATGCGACGGCACGGCGATGACCTTTTCGTCCTGCCCGGCGTTGTCCTCCATGATCAGGACGCCTACCGGCCGCACGTTGATGACGCAACCCGGTACCAGCTCACGAGTATTGATAACGAGCACGTCGATCGGGTCGCCGTCCTCCGACAGCGTATGCGGCACGAATCCGTAATTCCCCGGGTACGACATCGGCGTGTACAGGAAACGATCGACGACGAGCGTCCCGGCTTCCTTGTCGAGTTCGTACTTGATCGGTTGGCCGCCCAGCGGCACTTCAACAATGACATTAACGTCATCTGGCGGGTTCTCGCCGATAGATATTGCGTCTACACGCATGGTCCGGTGCTCCTCAAGCTAGTCCTTTAGTCGGGCGCTATTCTAACCGGGATTCAGGCGTTTAACAGGAATGCCGCTGCGAGCAGCAGAACAATGACCAGGCCCTGGAGGGCGACGCGCTCCCACATGAATTTCTCGGCGTGCTCCTGGTCGTACGTGCCGCCACGGGCCATCGATTTGAGCCCCATCGCCAGTACCACTACCGTGGCGATCAGCGCTGCAATGACAAGGACGCTTGCGATAGACATAGGTTCCTCCTTGGGTCCGTTAACGGACAGGATGTCCTGGAATTCACCATACCCCGGCAAGGCTCCGACACAATTGAGACTTATACGGACTTTCGCGAAATCGCCTATGATGGCCGTCCCGGGCCCACTCAAGTAGAGAGACCATGCGCGATCTGCTCATTTTGCTTTCGATCACCTTGCTTGCGCTGCCTTGCGCACACGCGGGCGATGTGACGTTTCGAAGAGACTACGTCGACGGCAACCATGGCCAGATCCATGTTCTAACCGCCTCGCCTGCCGAGGGAGCGGCAACGCAGACGCCAATGATCTGCCTGTCCCCGAACCCGATGGCGGGCCGTTATTACCGGCTGTTCATGAATGAACTCGGCAAAGACCGCGTTGTGATTGCTCCCGACTACCCCGGGCTCGGGCAATCCGATGCGCCGTCCAGGATGATGGACCTGGCGGGCTACGCCGACTCGATGGCCGAGGTCCTCGACGCGCTCGGCTATGGCGATGCGGACAAGGTCGACGTCTGCGGCTATCACACGGGCGCCATGGTCGCCGTCGAGCTGGCCGTGCGGCGACCTGACCTCGTACGCAAACTCGTTATCGCCGGAATCCCCTACTACGAGGCGGACGAGCGCAAGCAGATGTACGAAGAGAATGTTGTCGCGAAAGAACTCAAGGACGACTTCGACAGCTTGCGAGGCTCTTGGGAATTCACAGTCACTACGCGGCAGGAGGGCGTCTCAATAGAACGTGGTTACGATAATTTCGTGGACATTTTGCTGCAGCGATACATCACACACTGGCCATACCACGCCGTATTCACTTACCCGGCCGAGGAACAGGCGCCGAAGGTGACCCAGCCCGTTTTGATCCTGAACACGCACGGCAGCCTCGAAAAGGAAACACGGGCAATGGCACCGCTGTTTCCGGACGCCACGCTAATTGAAATCCCCGAACTGCATCATGGCGTTTTCGATGTCGGCGCCGAAAGACTGGCAGTGTTGGTCAGAGCCAGCGAGGACGGCAAGCAAGCAGATCGCTAGCTGCTATAGTAGCGAGGCTATCCCAAGAAAAATAAAAATGAGGATTGGCCCATGCAAAACGCACGACTCTCACGACGCCGCTTTGTACTGACGGCTCTGGCCGCGTCAGCGGCCACCACACTATCGCCACTGCTCCTGGGTCAGGGAAGGGCCTGGGCAGAGAAGCGCGACCCGTCCGCAAGTCACACGCTTGCCCGAGCTTTGTTGCCGCATGCCGGTTTGGCGGACGACGTCTATGCTGACGTCATGGACAGCGTCTTCTCGGCGTTGGCGACCAGTCCCTCTACCGCGACATTACTGGACACCGCCGAGGCCGCACTCGACGCACAGCAAAGCGGTACCTGGATCGATGCCGCCGACGATGCACAAATCGAAGCGGTCGTAAACATCCAGGGCGAGCCGTTCTTTGCAGCCATCCTCGCGACGCTGCGCGGCACCTTCTACTACCACCCTGAAGTCTGGAAGCACATTGACTACCCCGGTTCATCGAAGGAGTACGGCGGCTATTTGAATCGCGGCTTCAACGATATTGCCTGGCTCCAGGAGGTCGAGTGATGGCTGCTCAATTTGATCACAGTAACGCGTCGGTCGTCGTTGTCATTGGCTCCGGCGCCGGCGGCGGAACCGTCGCAAACGAACTCGCACAGAAGGGAATTGATGTCGTCTGTCTTGAGGCCGGGTCACGCCTATCGCTTGCCGATGTCGTCAACAGCCCTCCTGTGATGGATGCAAAGATGGGTTGGCACGACAAACGCATCGGGGCTTTTCTGTGGGTCTGCAAAACCGTCGGGGGTACAACGATGCGCTGGTCGGGTGTTACGCCGCGCATCCAGGAGCACGAGTTCAAGGCGCGGACCACGTACGGACAGATCGATGCCGGCACGACGCTTATTGACTGGCCGATTACGTTGGACGAGCTGGCCCCCTACTACGACAAGGCAGAGTCAAAGATGGGCGTGTCAGGCACGCAGGGAATTCCCGACTCCGCGGAAACCAATAACTACAAAGTATTCAAGGCCGGCGCAAAGCTCGCCGGCTACAGGCACGTAACGAGTGGGCGCATGGCGATCAATCCGGTCGCGCGCGATGGCAGACCCGGGTGCCAGCAAATCAGCTTTTGCCACGCGGGCTGTGCGGTTGGTGCGAAGTGGTCGACCCTGTACACGGAAATCCCGAAAGCCGAGCAGACCGGCCATTTCGAATTGCGTGCCAATGCGATGGCCGTGCAGATCACGCATGATAAGTCGGGCAAAGTCTCGGGCGTCGTCTACCGCGATGTAGACGGCAACTTGCGCGAGCAAAAAGCGCGGGCGGTCTGTGTTGCAGGCAATGTTGTCGAGACAGCGCGTATTCTTCTGAATTCCGAATCGGCGATGTTCCCTGGCGGTCTCGCCAATTCGTCCGGCCACGTTGGGCGCAACTAT
>Ga0224508_10002084_pt1 | contig 17364 bp, 18 predicted proteins | sample SF_Jan12_sed_USG_4_FD_170157 | JGI IMG/M metagenome (GOLD analysis project Ga0224508, IMG submission 170157) | Sediment microbial communities from San Francisco Bay, California, United States - SF_Jan12_sed_USGS_21 | ecosystem: Environmental > Aquatic > Marine > Sediment | place: USA... | reverse complement strand
TTAACTTCATGACATCCAAGAAAAAGGTGGCGGAAGGGATAACATTTGACGAAGTTGTCGAGTCAATGGAAATAAAGGCGAATGATGTCAACTTCAAAAAGGTAGGTCATAGTCAATTTTGGAAGGACGTCAGCGCAATTAGTGGCCTCCCCACTTTAAGGGTGGAGGTACTGCATTTTTGTGACGCGACTGTTGGGCGCGCCATGCTCGACTACAGTCCGGAGTTTGTCATTTTCATACCGTGCCGTATCGCCGTACTCGAAGACGCCGAAGGCGACATCTGGGTTATGACGCTGGACTGGGATGTGTCGTGGCTTGCGATGGCCTGGCACCCCGATTCAAAACTCGAAGAAGGGTTAAAACAGGAAGCTATTCGGCTTCGCGATGCCATGGAAGAAATTATGCACGCTGGTGCAACCGGTGAATGGTAACTACTATTCTTAATACAACACGTTAACAACGACTCATCGTTAAAAATAAATGACCGCGAAAAAAATATGGAGTCTGAGGTAGTCCATAAAGTTGCGCTGTGGGGATTTATCGGTGCGATGGTATTTGGCGCTGTTGCCAACCGCACCCATTTTTGCACCATGGGTTCTATCAGCGACTGGATCAATATCGGAATCAAGACACGTCTGCGCACCTGGATGCTGGCGATGGCCATCGCTTTGGTCGCCTCGCAAATCATGCAGGGTTTGGGCTGGATTGACCTGCGACAATCGATTTACCTGACGACGAACTTTGCCTGGTTAGGCTATATCATCGGCGGCTTCTTGTTTGGTATCGGCATGACCATCGGCTCCGGTTGTGGTCAACGCACCTTAGTAAGAGTGGGTGGCGGCAACCTAAAATCCGTAGTCGTATTGCTGATCATGGGCATCACGGCTTATATGACCTTACGCGGATTACTCGCTTATGTTCGTATTGAATTTGCCTCCGCGACCAGTGTCGATCTATCCGAGTTTGGTATTACCGATCAAAGTATCGCCGCCATTATCGGGCAATGGTTCGGGTTCAACCGGCAAATCGTTTTATACGCCCTGACCGCCATAATAGGTCTGGGCGTGACCTACTTTGCATTTAAAGACCCTGCCTATCGCCGGGATATCGAAAGTATTATGACAGCCGCAGTCGTCGGTGGTCTGGCGGCGGGTGCCTGGTATGTGACGGGGGTCATCGGCAATGACGATTTCGAACCGGTGCCATTGGAAGCGTTATCTTTTATTGCTCCTTCCGGCAACACCATCAATTACCTGATGACATACACCGGAGCCACAATCAATTTTGGCATTGCCGTCGTACTGGGGGTTATAGCCGGCTCAATGCTTTATTCCATAGTGACGCGAACTTTTCGTATCGAGTCTTTTGCTTCGCGTCATGACTTGATCGCACACTTGGTTGCCGGTGTGCTAATGGGTTTCGGTGGCGTACTGGCGCTGGGTTGCACCATTGGTCAGGGAATTTCCGGCATGTCAACTCTGGCGCTGGGTTCGCTCATGGCATTGTTATCGATAATATTTGGGTCGGCATTTACTATCAAAATGCAATATCATTTGATTGACGATAGTTTTAGTCGTGCTGTTGCTCAAACACTCGCGGATTTTCGATTGCTGCCAAAAACATTGGTCGCGCCACCGGCAAATTGAATCCAAATAGAAACTCTGTACACATTGCCGATTGGATAAAAATCTATACAAAATTTTACATAGACAAGAGAAGGAGATACTACAAAATGATGAAGCTTAAATATAATGTTACATTCATACTTGCCGCTGTTCTGACCGCTTTATTTGCCAGCATAACACACGCAGCCGAAGATGCCGGTCATGGCAAGGATTACCGCACGTTCCATTCCGATGGTTCGATTGACTATGGAAAGATCGGTGATTCCTATAGCGCCGATCTGATCATGTATCTCGCAGGCAATCAATTCATGGTTATGGAAGAGTTAATAAAGGACTTTCAATCCAAATACCCGGAAATAAAAACAGTGTTTTGCGAAACCATCCCACCGGGACAGATTTTCAAAAATCAGTTGTTGCAACAAGGGGAGATTGAAGGACAACAAATTGCCCAAAACCCGGATGTATTTGCCAGCGTGAACATCGGTCATCTTAAGAAACTCAAGGAAAAAGAACTTATGGATGACCACATCATTTATACCCATAATAAACTGGAGTTGATGATTGCTGCGAACAATCCAAAAAACATCAAAGGCGTCGAAGATCTTGGCCGTGATGACTTGGTACAATCTCATCCCAATCCTCTAACCGAAGGGATATTTAAATTCTATGGCTCGGAAATGCTGAAAGACGCCGGTCTCTTCGACAAGGTCACCGGCGGACAAGAATGCAAGAGTTGTTGGGCGGTGGAAGGCAAGACTTGGTTTACCTCGCGGCACCATCGCGAAACACCGCAAATGATTGAAGACGGCGAAGCGGATGTCGGCATTGTGTGGACCACTGAGATCACTCATGCCAAAGTGCAAAATCGCCCCATCGATGGTGTGGCCATACCTGCCCCGCTGAACAAGCAAGACAAAGTCGGTTACGCGATTGGCAAACTCAAAACCGGACGCAATCAGGAAAACGCAGACAAGTATTTATCGTACCTTGCGACAGACGATGCGCAAAACATCTACGCCAAATATGGATTCTTAAAAGCAAGCGCAGACGAACTTACACTTAAACCATTGTAAATAAATCTAATAGACAAATTAACAAATTATTTAGCTACTTAATTCATTTGAACAGAACTTTGTATGAATTCTATCTAATTATTATTGTCTACAACTTAACTTACAACATAACATAGGAATATAAAATGAAAATCGTCCTTCGTTACATCTTAATTTCATCTCTACTCGTTAGCGCACTAGTCAGCGTTCAGACCTATGCCGCGGAAAAATTGAAAGTCGTGTACCACGTTTCTGAACTCGAAAAAGTTCCTTTTGTACTCACTAATATAAAAAACCATATCAATGGAGTTGGTGGTGCCGAAAACGTAGAGATTGTACTTGTGACGCATGGCCCATCAGCCAAAGCGTTTCATAACGATAATGTTAAGGAGAAAGTATCTTCGATGGTTGACGAACTTCAGATCGAAGGTGTGGCATTTAATATGTGTGGTGTCACTATGGGTAAACTGGATTATAAGTTAGACGATGTTTTGCCGGGATTTGTGCGACGTGACGAAGGTGGCGTCGTACGCATCGCCGAATTGCAATCCAAAGGTTATCTCTACATTCGTCCGTAAATCAATTTTTCTCTATAAAAACCCGGCATTGGATCGGTGCCGGGTTTCTTATTTATTTCTGTTTGATTGTTTTGCCGCCGTTATCGCATTCGTTAAATATTGCGAAGGAGCAAGTTGTGCATCAAACGTGATCGCACCCGCTTCGATTTCATTATCCATTTCCCATCCCGTCCTTTGTAACAGATGCTTCGTGGGTCGGTTATCACCCAAGGTGTAAAACAAAAATCGCTGCACGCCATCGTCCATTGCCACTTTCGCCAAGTATGCGAGCAACAGCTTTCCAACACCTCGGCCCTGGTATGCATCGGCGACAGTCAACGAGACTTCCGCCGAATCGGGTTTGTAATGCAATCGTATATAACGACCCACACCAATCCCCTTTCCACCGAAACCGAGCAATGTTTGTTCCACCATTCCCAGCGCAACATGAAATTCGCCATCCGGATGGGTTAAAAATCGCAACTCTGTTTTATTCAGTTCCTGTTTTGAATGCAGAAACCGCCGGTGACGCGATTGTTCCGACAGACGTTTAAATCCAAAATGTAATCGATATTTATCCATGGGTCGAATGCTGCGCAATCGAACCGGAGTACCATCTGACAACACTATTCTTCGAGACCTGAAGCTCGCGTAGTGGCGTTCCGACGCGCGCTGATGCAGTTTAAACCGAAAAAGCGAAGCCAATTTATGATGCATATTTATCACTTTAACAAAATTGTTGCGGTGCAACAATACAAGGATTTCATCATGGGGTAACGTGAGAATCGCGGAATGAAACGGCCCGTAAACAAACTCAGCGATCAACAACTTGCCGATGTCGCCGCATGGTATTCATCACGACCGCCAGCCAATACAACAGAGACTCCGCCAACACCCCGGATTTGCTAGTTAATGGCAGTCCCGATCGTAATGTGCCGGGGTGTGCGGCCTGTCATGGCCAAACTGGTGAAGAAGGTTACGGTCAGGCGCCTTTTATTCCAAAACTCGCGGGCTAAAAGGTCGAGTATTTAGAGATCGCGTTGGACGATTTTAAAGTGGGATTGCGGCGAAACATCGACCTGGCTTCGGTCAGCATATTCGAGGCACTAACCAACCACTAGATCGAAGCAGTGACCCGCTTATTACTCCGTACTCTGAAGATGGCACGTCGATATTCATCCCGCGAGGTATATGGACAAAACGTCGATAGTGTTCGAAATCCTTAACATTACGATCATGTTTTTGAATGGATAAACTTGACCCAAGTCAATGTTTACAAACAGAAGGCAACGGTATAGTTCCAACGATAATCTAAACGGGTGAACAGACCTGTGTGCGTTGACGAAATTCAAGACAACTAATCCCACTTCACCAATACACTTTCGGAGGCAATTGATGAAAAAAAAGAAATTTACTAATCGTTTAGCCGTCATTACTTTGGCGGCGGCATCTTGCTTGACATTCGCCGCGCAGGCGGCCGAAGGCGTTTCAAGCGGGGCGTTACTGGCCTCAATGTGTAACACCTGTCATGGTGTTGATGGTGGCGGCTCCAAGTCGATTCCCGCGTTAAACGATCTCGAGAGTGATGAACTCGTCGAAACCATGCTGGCGTTCCAAACGGGTGAAGAAGACTCCACCATAATGAACCGTCACGCCACCGGCTACAGCGAAGAACAATTGAAAGCCCTCGCTGATTACTACACTAGCATGCAATAAGGGAGGTAAAAACTAATGAATCGTTACAATCGCAGAGATTTCGTAAAATTTATGGGCGCCGTAGCGGCCACCACGCCGCTGACCTGGGCAAACACCGCGACCGCGGCGAGTGGCAAGGTTGTCGTAGTCGGCGGTGGATTTGGTGGTGCAACCTGCGCCAACTACCTAACCCGCTGGGGTTCCGGCATAGAAGTCACCCTGGTCGAAAAAGAATCGCAGTTCATTACCTGTCCGTTTAGCAATGAGGTAATCGGTGGCGATGCCGAGCTTGACTCGATTACGCACAGCTATGATGGTCTCATAGCACGTGGTATAAATGTCGTAACCGATGTTGCATCCGGCATCGATACAGCGGGCAAAAAAGTCAATCTCAGTAATGGCGATGCCTTGGACTACGACATGCTTGTGGTCTCACCCGGCATTTCGTTTAAATGGGGCGAGGTCGAAAACGACGAAGAAGCCACCAAGGAAGCAATGCCCCATGCCTGGCAGGCAGGACTACAAACCACATTGCTACGCGATCAAATACAAGCGATGGCCGATGGCGGCACAGTAGTTATAGTACCACCGACGAAGCCGTTTCGTTGCCCACCCGGACCTTATGAGCGCGCCAGCCTTATCGCGCATTACCTTAAGAATAATAAACCGAAGTCAAAGATACTTATTGTCGACTCGAACGAAAGTCATTCGAAACAGGCAGCATTCCAGGAAGGCTGGAACGCACTGTACGGTTATGGGCCGGAAGGCATGATCGAGTGGGTAAAGGGTTCGGAAGGCGGTCAGGTCGAATCCGTGGATATGGCCAACATGACGGTGACGTCGGCCTTTGGCGAAACCTACAAGGGCGACGTTATCAATCTCATCCCCCATCAGACAGCCAACAACCTGGTCCACGAATCGGGACTAACCAATCAGGACGGTTGGTGTTCCGTCGATCAGGGTACGTTCGAATCGGCTGCTTCCAAAGACGTGTTTGTCATCGGTGATGCCTGTGTCGCCGGCGCCATGCCAAAATCAGGCCACTCGGCGGCATCGCAGGCGAAAAACTGCGCAGCGGTGATCATCTCACGTCTTGCCGGTGTTGAACCACCGGCGCCAACGTATGCCAACACCTGTTACAGTTTGATTTCACCCGAGTACGGTATCTCCGTTGCGGCGGTATATCAACTGCAGGAAGAAGGCATCACCAAAGTTTCCGGTGGCGTTAGTCCGGTGGAGCAGTCCGAACGCGTGCATTCCAAAGAAGCCAAGTACGCAAAAGCATGGTACAAATCCATAACATCGGATATGTTTAGTTAGAATCGTTTGTTGAGTAGACAAAGGCGGCTTCGGCCGCCTTTGTTTTCTGTATCTTAAGAAAACTACGGATGACTCCTTTCGCTGGAGACGGCACAAAGAATTTCTAGGTTATTGATACTGTATGTGCTCGATAACAATACAACATTGCACCAGAGTAACTACGCTATTTCTGGCAGTAGCTATGGCTACCGCCTGCAACAATGACGACGATCCCAAAATCAGTTTTCGCGATGATGTATTTCCCATAGTTGCGAGTAAGTGCTTGTCATGTCACGAGGAAAACGGGCGCGGGTATAAACACTCGGGCTTGCTCCTCAACAATTACGAGAACCTTTTAAAGGGATCTGTCAACGGCCCAGTGATAACACCGGGCAGTACGAGCAAGAGCACCCTTTCTGTGTACATTCATCCAAGCGCTGACCCGAGTACGCAAATGCCATACGGGAGTAGAGCACAACTAACCAAATCCGAAATTACCACCATCGACCTATGGATCGACCAGGGGGCAAAGAACTACTAAGGGTTATAAGCTCAGACGTTCCATCTTGACCCATGTCAAGGTGAGGTTCACCGACCACTCCTAGAATTAGCAGTTACATTCGGAGCAGCCATCCGAGGCTGTGCCGTAAATAGCAGAAAGGATGGGAGAAATGAATTTATCGGGAATTCTGGTTCTGGCACCACCCGAGCGGTGCGCTGAAGTTGCGGACTCGCTTAACCAAATACCCGGAGTCGAAGTCCATATTTGTGAACCGCAAGGCCGGATTATTGCTGTGCAAGAGGCCACGACGATTGACGACGAAGTCGCAGGCCTGCGCAGGATAAAAGATTTACCTCACGTTATTTCCGCTGAACTGGTCTACCACTATCTCGGCGATGACGACTCACCGGTGCAATCCTCTGGAGTTCGTAAAATTAGCGCGGAAAACGAATCACCTAATATACCCGCTTACCTCAATAATTAGTTTGCCATCACAGGAGGCGTAACAATGACCCTCAATAGACGCGAATTTCTCAAAGCCCATGTCGCCACTGCCGCGGCAGCCACGGTCGGCATACCCGTCACCCACTCGGCCCTGGCCGCCACACAAGCCGTCGAAGCGGACTGGCAGTGGGACAAATCCGTTTGCCGTTTTTGCGGCACGGGTTGCGGCATTATGGTGGGCACCAAAGACGGAAAAATTGTCGCCACCAAGGGCGACCCGGACGCGCCGGTTAATCGCGGTCTGAACTGTGTAAAAGGCTACTTCAACGGCAAGATACTGTATGGGAAAGATCGCCTAACTCAGCCGTTGTTGCGTATGAAGGACGGCAAGTTTGACAAGCAAGGCAAGTTTACGCCGGTCAGTTGGGAACAGGCATTCGATGAAATGGAAAAGCAGTTTAGAAATGCATATCAGGAACTGGGGCCGACCGGAGTGGCGATTTTCGGTTCCGGTCAATACCTGATCCAGGAAGGCTACGCGGCGGCCAAACTAATGAAAGCGGGTTTTCGCAGCAACAATATCGATCCCAACGCGCGCCATTGCATGGCGTCCGCCGTCGTTGGCTTTATCCAGACATTCGGCATCGACGAACCCGCCGGCAACTATGACGATATCGAATTGACCGACACCATCGTCACCTGGGGCGCGAACATGGCCGAGTGCCATCCTATTTTGTGGGCGCGTGCAACCGACCGTAAATTGAGCGACCCGGATCGGGTGAAAGTCGTTAACCTCACCACATTCAAGAATCAATCTTCCGACATCGCCGACCTCGAAATTCTGTTCAAGCCCGGCACCGACCTCGCTATTCTCAACTACATTGCCCGGGAGATCATACAGCGAGACGCTGTTAGCCAGGAATTTGTCGATAAACACTGTGTTTTCGCTACCGGCCCCTACGACATCGGTTATGGCATGCGTGGTATCGATGACTACGCATACGATCAGGAGAAAGATACCCAGGCCAAGGAACTCAAAGTAAAACTGGATAAGTACGAAGCCATTGCGCAACGGCGTAAAGAAGGCGATGTCATTGAGCAGCACAACCGCAAAAAACCAGTAAAGCACTGGTTAATCGGTAGCGAGGATTTCAAGACCGCAGTCGAACCTTACACGCTGGACTTCGTTGCGGAGCTGGCCAAGGGCGACCCGGACGAACCCCTCGATCAATTCAAAACAAAGTTAGCCGCACTGGCCGACCTGTATATTCAAAAAGATCGCAAGGTCGCTTCGTTCTGGACTATGGGTTTTAACCAACACTATCGTGGCAGTTGGGTCAACGAGCAGGTGTACGCGGTACATCTGTTACTCGGCAAACAAGCGCAGCCGGGTAACGGTGCATTTTCACTCACCGGTCAACCCTCCGCCTGTGGCACGGCCCGGGAAGTCGGCACCTTTGCGCATCGTTTACCCGCCGATATGGTGGTCATGAATCCAAAACACCGGGCGCGCTCGGAAACATTATGGAAACTTCCAGAAAAAACCCTGAATCCGAAAGTCGGCAGTCACATCACCAAGATCATGCGCGATCTTGAGGATGGCTCGGTTAAATTCGCCTGGGTACAGGTTAATAATCCATTTCAAGCGACGGCCAACGCCAACCATTGGATCAAGGCCGCACGGGAAATGGATAACTTCATCGTGTGCTCGGACCCATATCCCGGCATCTCCGCCAAGGTAGCTGATTTAATTCTGCCATCCGCCATGATTTTCGAGAAATGGGGTGGTTACGGTAATGCCGAACGGCGTACCCAAATGTGGCGCGAGCAAGTGCCACCACCTGGTAAGGCACGTAGCGATGTCTGGCAGGTACTTGAATTCTCAAAACGCTTCAAACTGAAAGATGTCTGGAACGAACAGTCCGTACCCGGTTTAATATCGGATGGTTTTGACGAAGGTAAGTTACCGGATGTATTGACGGCCGCCAAGGAGATGGGCTACTCACCCGATGACACCTTATATGAGGTGTTATTCGAAAACGAACATAACAAGCAATTTCCATGGCCGGATCCTGTCGCCAAGGGCCACGACAATCATACGGTGAGTACACTCGGCGTTGACTGGTTCGTTGAAAAAGCACTGTTCGAGGAATATGCAGAGTTCGGCCGTGGTCATCAACACGATCTGGCTTTCTTCGATGATTATTACCGTGACGATGTACGTGGTCTTAAGTGGCCTGTCATCGATGGCAAGGAAACCGAATGGCGGTTTAACGAGGAATACGATCCGTATGTCACCAAGGGAACCGGCTTCGAATTTTATGGGCCTGCATTGAAGGCACTGCCCACCGGCGACCTGGACGATGTCACTAATCCGGAAAAGGTCAGTCTGGCTGGCAAAGCAAAAATATTCTTCCGGCCCTACGCGGCACCACCGGAACAACCCGACGATGACTATGATTTGTGGTTAGCCACAGGCCGTGTCCTTGAGCATTGGCATACCGGCACCATGACCCGGCGCGTGCCGGAGTTACATCGCGCGGTTCCGGCGGCACAAATCTTTATTCATCCCGCGGACGCCAAGGCACGCGGTTTGAAACGCAACGACTTGGCGTGGATTGAATCCCGACGAGGCAAGGTTAAAGCGATCGTCGAAACCGAAGGTCGAAACCGCACACCGAAGGGTTATACCTTTGTTCCGTTTTTCGATGAGGGCGTCTTTATCAACAAAGTGACGCTGGATATGACCTGCCCGTTGTCCAAAGAAACGGATTTCAAAAAATGCGCGGTTAAGGTCTACAAAGCATAAGCGATGTAGATGTAAACACAGCGCACATACTCATCAGGTCGCTTTAAGCCATGGTAAGAACAAATCGATCGCGCAGGCAGTTTCTTACCCAGACCACCCAAGGCGCAGCATTGGCCACCACGGGTGGTCTTGCCTGGTTTTATTTGCTGAACGAGCAAGCTCAGGCAGCGGCTTATGCCATCCGCCCCCCCGGCGGTGAGGACAAGGACGAGTTCTATGCCAAGTGCATTAAATGTGGCCAATGTGTTCAAGCATGTCCCTACGATACCCTGGAGCTGGCCGCAACCGGCGATAACATCCCCATTGGCACGCCCTACTTCGTACCACGGGACACGCCTTGTTACATGTGTCCCGATATTCCCTGTGTTGACGCCTGCCCCACCGGTGCACTCAGCCCAGATCTGACCGAGATCAATCAGGCGCGCATGGGTCTTGCCAGCATAGACATCGAGAATTGTCTGTCCTGGCAAGGTCTTCGTTGCGAGATTTGTTATCGCGAATGCCCGGTACAAAACAAAGCGATTTCAATTGAACATCACCCACGTCACATGAGCAAGCACGCCATGTTCGTTCCCATGGTGCATAGCAATTATTGCACCGGATGCGGTATTTGCGAACAGGCATGCCCGACAGAAAAGGCCGCCATCCGGGTTGTACAACCGGAGTTGGTACAGGGAAAAATTGGCGAGCATTATCAACTGGGCTGGGAAACCGACACGCCGATCACGCAAGAGTTCAAGCCTTATAAAAATGACACTCTGCCATTTGGAAATTCAAACAACACCGGGCAAGCATTGGACTATCTTAACCAGGATGACTCGCTGTGATCGATCTTGTGCGTCAACCGAAGTTATCCACTAACGGCGATCCGCAGCAGGGACCCAACGGCCGTCCCATGCATCACTTACTAACCTCAACGTCGCTTATTGGAAAACTCTGGTTGTGGCGCTATGTGATTCTTCGGCGCGTCTGTCAGTTCACCATACTGTTGCTGTTTTTTGGCAGCGCGCATTGGGGCTGGACGATTGCAAATCAGCCGATTCTAATCGGCAATTTGAGCGGTTCCGAGTTTTTAGGCTTCGTACCGTTGGCCGATCCGTTCGCCGTACTGCAAATATTCGTTTCGCAACATGTATTAGCGTCTAAGGTGATTATCGGCGCCATCATCGTACTCGCGTTATACGCACTGATTGTCGGGCGCGCTTTTTGTTCCTGGGCTTGCCCCATAAATATGGTGACGGACCTGGCCAATTGGATGCGTAGCCGGTTACAGGTCAAAGACCTGTTTCGACTAAGCGGCAACACGCGTTACTTTGTGCTTGCACTAACGCTGATGCTTTCCGCCATCGCTGGGGTCGCCGCATTTGAGTGGATCAGCCCCATCAGCATGTTCTATCGCGAATTGATTTTTGGACTGGGCATGGCTTGGATGGCGGTACTCGGCATATTCGTATTCGATTTATTCGTTTTAAAAAACGGATGGTGTGGTCACCTGTGCCCACTGGGTGCTTTCTATGCTCTGGCAAGTTCACGCACCGCGCAATTAAAAGTTCGTTTTATCGAAAAAACCTGCACACACTGTGGCGAATGCGCGTCGGTCTGCCCTGAACCCCAGGTGTTAAACCTAAAACAGGCCGGCATTAACAACATGATCACTTCTGGAGAATGCACTAACTGTGGCCGCTGCGTAGCACTGTGCCCCGAAGGCAGCTTGCGACTTGATATACGATTTTTGATCGCTTCAAAGCACCAACTAAATCCCGCCACACCCATCAGGAGGACGGCATGAAATACCATCGATTTATAATCGCCTTATTAACCATTGCTATATCCGGTATTGTTCAAGCGCAACAGTCGCTGGATGATGCGCAACTGGGCCTCGACAAATCCAGTGTATTCGATACGCCCACACCGCAAGCGTTTTCTCATGCAGTGCTCGACCCGGAAGACAGTGACGCGTTGCCACGCTCCTTTCCCGGTGCACCACCACAGGTTCCACACGAAATTGAATCCATGCTTCCTATTGTGACTGATGACAACCAGTGTTTAGAATGCCACGACAAACCAAAACATATCGGCAAAAAATCCAGTACCCGCTCACCCATGCCTGAAAGCCACTATGCGATCAAAGGTGAAAACAAAAAGGAATGGCGTATGGCGGGCGCACGCTTCACCTGTACCCAGTGTCATGTACCCCAGGCCGATGTTGGAACTCTGGTCGACAACACATTTGAGGCTGCGGAATAATTCGTGGCATCTATCAACACCACTCGTCGCGGATTTCTAAGCGGGAAGTATCTAACACAATCCGGGCGGGAACAGATCGCGGGTCAGCAGGAAACCTGGGGGCCTGCACCACCGTGTTTGTCCTATACTTTAACTCTTGATTCTTGCATTGACTGCGACGGCCCCTGCGCCGATGCCTGCCCGCAAAATATCATCGGTTTTTATCCTGCCGATCACCTCAAAGCCGCGCAGGCCTATCTTGATTTCACTGACGCAGGTTGTACATTTTGCCAGGCGTGTGTTGACGTATGCCCTGCCGCGCAGAGCCAATCGAAGAACGCAACAACGGTATTAGGAACCGCTTTTATCGACGACGAACGTTGTTTCGTATCGTGCGGCGTGACATGCATCAGTTGTAATCACTGTTGTCCCCAATACGCCATTCAGCGCAATAGACATAATACGCCCGTAGTTAACGGCGATCTTTGTACAGGATGTGGGTCGTGTGTTGCAATTTGCCCAACCCAAGCCATATCGGTAAAAGTCGTGACGAAATGTGTAATCCAGTTTGATACACGCTAATCAAACAGCTATTCGAAATCAGGATTAGTCCAATCCGGTGTCGCGAGTAGTTCCGTGGGTGGCTTTAGACGGGATACATAGTCAGCAACTGCCTGTAAATCCTGATCGTTCAGTTGCTTTATTTGGCTGGTCATATCCGGATTCGAATTGCGGCGCTTACCATCACGAATCCAATGCAATTGGCGTGATAAATATTTATAGTGTTGGCCGTGAATACGCGGATAAAACCGTTCGTTGTCGCCCTCCCCGTTCATACCATGGCACCAGGCGCAGTTTGCATTATAAGTTTGCTTCCCCCGTTCAAGATAGGTACCTGGGCCAAATCCCGGTTCAGGGTTCATCAGTAACTCTGAAATATAGGCGGTAACATCAGCGATAGCCTGTTCACCACCAACTTCTTCTTGTAATGAAAATGGATACATCGCCGGGTTATCCCTGTTGCCCAGACGTATGTCCGTCAATTGTTTGATCAATACATTGCGGTGCTGGCCTGCAATGACAGGAAAAGACCCATCCGCTTGCCCCCAACCATGTGGCAAATGACAGTCGGCACAATGCCGATACACTTCCAATCCGTTGGCGACATCGGGTTCCAAATCCATCGCTCTTTCACGGCTGGCTTCACCTTCTAACCACGCGACAGCACTCATTGAAACCAATGCCATGCAAAATAAGGCCAACGTTCGTAAAACAGTTCTACCGTTCATTTTTTTAATGAAGAACAATACTTTGATTCGTGTTAAACGATGCAACAGCGCTCATGTGCAATGGTGCAATAAGTTATACACACAGAGAGTTAGAAGTATAGTTACTGTGTCGCTTCCGCGGACTCTTCGGATTGCGCTGCGTCATCCGCCGAACCACCTTCCGGTGCCGCAGCACTTTCACTATCAGAGTGGCCTTCGCTATCAGCATCGCCGTCCGCTTGAGGTGTCTGCCCTAAACCTGCCCAGGTATTTGGATCAAACCAGTTAAACCCGGCTCCTGTGTTGCCGTAGCCCTGCGCACCCGGGATCGCATAGGCCGCCGGATTCATCCATTGCATGTAAGTGGCCGGATTCATAAATGCCATGTAATTACCCGGATTCATCCACTGCATATACGTCGTGGGATTCATGTAGGGCGCGTACGCCGCCGGGTTCATCCATTGCATATAGGTCGAAGGATTCATCCAGGGACCGTAGGCCGCCGGATTCATCCAGGCCATCCAGTTATTCGGATCCATGAATTGCATGTAAAACTGAGGACTCATGAACTGAGCGTACGTCGCCGGGTTCATGAATGCCGCATGCGTACCCGGATTCATGAATATGGCCCAGCCACTCGGATGAGCAGGGTTGAACTGTAAAGAATTCGCTGAATCCGGCAAATCGTCGGTCATACTTTGGCCAGTGGCCGGATCCGTCATCGTCCAGTGGAACGCCGACGCTGGCACCGTGCACAATGCAATATACAAAATTGATGCTATAAACAGTTTCTTAATCATGATGTTCTCTCCTATCCATAAAATAGTGAGTAGCTCTCTGATACTATCCAATCAAAGCGTTAATGAATAACATTGACCGCAACATCATTAACCGAGCTACCGGCTATTGTTGGGATTCACCAGGCGATTTGAACCGAGACAACATGTGTTGTCGCATTGAATCAAACATTTCTTTTTGTTTTTCATCCAGCACATCGACCTGTTTATTATAAGTCGCGATGGCTGTTTCAATCGATTGTCTCTGCAGTTCAAATATTTCGCCGTACATGGCACCTATAGATTGCGCATCAGGCACTTTGGCGGCGAATAAGCTGCGTAGCTCATTAAACTTATTCCCAATTTCATTCATTACCTTAACGCTTTGGGAACGCGCCTCCTGGCCTATTGTCGTAATTTGTTGCTGTTGTTCCTGTGACAGATTTAACGCACTTATCGGATTCGTCGTCTGCGGCATCATGCCCGGCATGACCGGCACGCCCATCTGGGGCGCCATCATCGGATAAGACTGTTGCGGCATCATGGGATAACCCATGGGTACTGGGTACTGCGCGCTTGCCATAGGTGAAATCACCATGGGTACAATAATCATTAACCCTATCGCTGTATAGTACGCAATAAATAAAAATGATTTTTCAACGAATCGTGTATGCTTCATTTGACTACTCCTAAATCCATCCATTTTAACGAAGCGTTCTGCTTCAAAAATAAAAAATATGGACACAATTGTGCCCATATTTGAACTTCTGCTATGTCGAACGAATCGACATTAGTTTGATTGGGCCTCTCCCTCGCCGGCCTGATCTGTTTGCCCTTGGGCCAAGCCCATATTCATCCAGGTAGTTGGGTCGAACCAATTCATAGTACCTGAGCCAGCAGCGCCCGATGTTTGCATACCGGGGATTGCGTAAGCGCCTGGATTCATCCATTGCATATAAGTGGCTGGATTCATGTAAGCCATGTAACTTGCGGGATTCATCATTTGCATGTAAGTGTTCGGATTCATGAACTGCATATACGCCATTGGATTCATCATTTGCATGTAAGTGGATGGATTCATCCACTGACCATAGGCTGCCGGATTCATCCAGGCCATCATATTATTTGGATCCATGAACTGCATATAAAACTGCGGACTCATGAACTGACTATAGGTAGCTGGATTCATCATCGCCGGATAAGTAGCGGGATTCATAAACACGGTCCAACCGGATGGATGGGCTAAATTAAACTGCGGCATTCCACCCGATTGCATGGGATTGCCCATCCCCATCCAAGAAAACGGGTTGGACTGCTGACCACCACCGCCCATCCAGGATGACATATCGAACGGATTTGGCACAGCCGATGATTGCTGATTTGTCTGTTGAGCCGACGCGTAAGATGACAGGCCGAGACTTAAGCCGAGCACTAACGCGATGATTGCCTTTCTAAACATTTTTGATACCTCCATAGTGGGGTTTTTAGCTAAAAATAAAATCCTGACCAATACTGTAACTGATTATTTACGATAATTGTAATATAATAAACTTATTATATGTATTAAGTATTGATATGGATCAAGATAACGTGTTATTTCCTCCTGCAATGTGTATAACCGCAAGTAAAAATGCGTCCCGGGAGGCTAATTGTCGGCGCTGATTACCTGTTTTAGCGTGCTTACAATTTCCGATGTATCCCATCGCCGGGCACCATGAGCAACGTGCGTGACCCTGCCCTTCCTGTCAATCACATAGGTTCCGGGTAAACCGCGAATAGGCCAGTATTGAGAAGCCTGGTTATTTCGATCCGCTAAAATAGTAAAAGTTAACGGCGTACGCATGGAAAAATAAAAATGCGCGATTTGTTCATTGGATTCGCCAATGTTGACTGCCAGGATTTCGAAATCCTCGTCTTTGAGTTGATTCCATAAACGTTCGAGCGACGGCATTTCTGCACGACAAGGAGGACACCAGGTCGCCCAGAAATTGACTAATACTACTTTGCCTTTTAAATCGGACAGTGTGTGTAATTTTCCACCGATGTCGGGCAACTCAAAATTCGGCGCTGGGGGACGCTCGGGCAACTCAGTCAAACCGCCAATGTTGGCAGGGTATGCTACCGATGCAGCTGCGAGAGCCAGGAAAAGGAAAGCCTGGCTGGTTGACAGTTTCAACCGAATTTGCATTTTATTTACATCAAGCTGTGGAGCTTCATTAAAACAGGTTTACGATTACTACTCACATAGATTCTTCTTTTGACTCCATTACCGATAATAACTCTTGATCTATGTCAATAAAGGGCGGATTAGACGGTATAAACACATGAGTTTGTTGTTCAATGACGAAAGTTCCAACACGAATTAAGGTATAATACCGCTTGTGTTCTAAAGGTGGTTACACCGACAGGAGAATGAGTTGAGACATCGAAACAAGTCAGCACTTCGAGGATCAATTGCATTACTTTTTTTGTTGTGTGTAAACGCCCCTTTTGCGTTCTCGGACAATTTTTCCCAAGTAAATATTCAAGGGGCGGCGTTTGTAAGTTCACAACAACAAGAAGCCGCAGACCAATTAAGAAAGGCGGATGCTTCTTCCAATTTAACCAATTTAGGTCCGGCTGACGCTTGCTTTGAACAAATCAGGATAATCATGTGCCCGATCGCCGGACAAATACCGTTCTTTAGAGACATGTTGGGTCAAATGTCAGTATGGGGAGGGTTTTCCTGTCCGACAGGTCCTATTACGTCCAACGCTTCCCCGTCCAACAATCCTTCCCAATACCCATACTCACAGTAACCTTCCCCCACGGAAAATTCACAAAGTTAATTTGTCTTCCGAGTCGCAACCAGCGACGCAGAAAGTTTTTCATCGAGCGTTCTCTCAACTCCTCATCTTGTAGTCGATATCTTGTAGCCAATTGGCTGCGTGCGAATAGCAACGCGGCGATGGGTCGCTCAGAATTTACCAGCGATAAGCAATCTTTTTGACCTGCATCATAAACTTTAATTTACAATCCTCTAATATAATAATACTATAATTTTGCAACAACCACCCGACGTGTACTTTAAGGAGGTGCATGATGAAAATTTTCAAAAGATTGACCGCAACT
>Ga0224508_10002083_pt1 | contig 17386 bp, 13 predicted proteins | sample SF_Jan12_sed_USG_4_FD_170157 | JGI IMG/M metagenome (GOLD analysis project Ga0224508, IMG submission 170157) | Sediment microbial communities from San Francisco Bay, California, United States - SF_Jan12_sed_USGS_21 | ecosystem: Environmental > Aquatic > Marine > Sediment | place: USA... | reverse complement strand
TATCGCGACCGGCTGGGGCTGCCGCTATCGCCGTCATCGCGGCGCTTTCCTGCCTGCAACCCTCCCCGTCAATTGCTGGGCCCGATGTTGGCCTGGTCTCGCTCGACGGCTCTACCACGATCGAGGGTGAACTGATCGATTATGACGGCAAGGTCTACACACTGCGCACCGCGGTAGGCGTGGTCAAGATCGACGCCGCCCAGGTCACTTGCGATGGCGAGGGCTGCCCAGGCCAGGGCGGCGCCGGCGGCCAGTTCGATATTACCGGCTCGAACGTGATTGGCGACGGGCTCATGCCCGCCCTGATCGAGGGCTATGGCGATGCCTTGGACGCGATCGTGCTGCGCGAGGTCGGCGCTGGCATCAACGAACACATCTATCGCGTCGTCGACGATGCGGGCAGCGAGATCGCCACCATTGGCGTCAGCGCCCATGGCACGGCAACCGCCTATCCGGCGCTCGCCGATGGCAGCGCCGCGATCGGGATCGCGTCGAGCCAGATGGCCGGCAACGAGCAAGGCGTGACTGATATGCGCGGCTCCGCCGAAGAACAGATCCTGGCGCTGGACGGACTGATCGCCATCGTCCACCCCGACAATCCGGTGCGCATCCTCACAATCGACCAGATCGCCGCAATCTTCGCCGGCCGGATCGTCAACTGGGGCGAGGTCGGCGGACGCGATCAGGTGATCAATCTCTACACCCCTGATCAGAGCTCGGGCACGCTCGAAGTCTTCAACAGGCTGGTCCTGGCGCCGCGCCGGCTGGAACTGGCCGACACGGCCGAGCAGCTGGGGGACCACGCGGACCTTTCGGACCTGGTTTCGATCGACCCAAGCGGGATTGGCTTTACCAGTTTCGCTTTTCAGCGCGGCGCGCAAGCGGTGGCGATCCGGCAGCCCTGCGGGCTGATCTCGCCGCCGACGACCTTCGCGATCAAGACCGAGGAATACCCGCTGGGCCGTCGGCTCTACACGTATGCGCCGGACGCGGCGCAGACGCCCCGCTCGCGCGGCTTCATCGACTTCACACTGTCCAATGCGGCCCAGCCGATCATCGGCGACGCGGGCTTCGTGGACCGCTCGATCGAGACCGAGAGTATCGAGGTCCAGGGCGGACGGCTGGCCAACAGCGTAACCGCCGAGGGTGATTTCTCGTTGCCGGTCTTCCGCGAGATGCTGGGCGAGCTGCGCGGCGGCGCCAGGCTGTCGATCACCTTCCGGTTCAACGAGGGTTCGAGCAACCTCGAGCGCCGGTCGCAATCCGAGGCCGAGCGGTTCGCGCAATTGCTGGCGCAGGGCGTATATCGGGGCAAGGATATCCTGCTGGTTGGCTTCACCGACTCGGTCGGCGATTTCAACGTCAATCGCGGCCTGGCCGAACGCCGGGCGCACCGTGTGCTCGAGACGTTCAATGCCTCGGTCGAGGCGGGCGCGCTCGACACGGTGCCGATCTTGGCTCAAAGCTACGGCGAGTTGACGCCGGTGGGCTGCAACGACACTCCACAAGGCCGCGATCTGAACCGCCGGGTCGAGGTCTGGATCCGCGATACGCGGAATTAGGTGCGCCTCCGTCGTTTGGTGTTCAGTCCGCCTCCCGCGCCCCCACCTCCCCACCCAACCACCAATTTTCCACCATTGGTAAGATTGGTGGTTGGGTGGGGAGGGGGCAATCCGACATACACTGCGTCAGATTGCACCTTGTGTTGCACTGCAACATAGGCGATGACTTACTTTGTCCAGATAAATTGGAGGAATCCCCATGTCCCGTGACGTCGTCATTCTCGACGGTGCCCGCACCGCCATTGGCACGTTCGGCGGCGCGCTTGCCGGCACCGCCCCCATCGACACCGCAGCCCATGTCGCCAAGGCCGCGCTTTCGCGCTCGGGTGTGGAAGGCGGCCAGATCGGCCATGTGGTCTTCGGCCATGTGATCAATACCGAGCCACGCGACATGTACCTCAGCCGGGTCGCAGCCATCGAGGCGGGAATCCCGGACACGACGCCCGCGATGAACGTCAACCGGCTCTGCGGCTCGGGTGCTCAGGCGATCGTCTCGGCCATGCAGGCCGTCGCGATGGGTGACGCCGACTACGCGCTGGCAGGCGGTGCCGAGGCGATGTCGCGCAGCCCGCACGCCATGCAGACCGCCCGGTTCGGCCAGAAAATGGGCGACACCAAGGTCGTCGACATGATGATCGGGGCACTCAATTGCCCCTTCGGCACCGGCCATATGGGCGTGACTGCCGAGAACATCGCCGAGGAACGCCAGATCAGCCGCGAAGATCAGGATGCCTTCGCGCTGGAGAGCCAGCAGCGCGCCGGCGCCGCCATGGCCGATGGCCGCTTCACCAGCCAGATCGAGCCCTTCACGATCAAGACACGCAAGGGCGACATCGTCTTCGACACCGACGAGCACCCAAAGCCAGAGACCACCGCCGATGACCTCGCCAAGCTGCGGCCCGCCTTCAAGAAAGACGGCACCGTGACCGCCGGCAATGCCAGCGGCATCAATGACGGCGCCGCGGCGATTGTGCTGGCGGAGGCGGGCGCCGCGGATGCCGCGGGGTGCAAGCCGCGCGCCAAGTTGCTCGGCTATGCCCATGCGGGCGTGCGGCCGCAGGTCATGGGGCTCGGACCGATCCCGGCGGTCGAGACCCTGCTCGCCAGGACCGGCCTGTCGAAGGAGGACTTCGACGTCATCGAATCGAACGAGGCATTCGCCGCCCAGGCCTGCGCGGTCAATCAGGGCCTCGGGTTCGACGGCGCCAAGGTCAACCCTAATGGCGGCGCCATCGCGCTCGGTCACCCGATTGGCGCGACCGGCGCGATCCTGACCCTGAAATGCCTGGCCGAGCTCGATCGTATTCAGGGCCGCTACGGCCTGGTCACCATGTGCATCGGCGGCGGCCAGGGCATCGCGCTGGCGCTCGAGCGGGTTTCTTAACAACCACGCTTCGCGCGATGGATAGGGCGGACATGATTGTCCGCCCCATAAAAGAAGACCCCGGCCACCGGACCGGGGTCTTCCATCTTAGGAGAACCGGCGCGGATCAGGCTCCGCGCAGCGTCCCCAGTAGCTGCTTTCCGGCGATCGTCAGGTCCAGGCGCCCCAGCGAAAGTTCCGCCAGGCCCAGACCGAGGAAACGTTCCGCGTGCCGGAAGGGAATCTGTTCCCGGATCGGGCCCTGATCCAGCTCCTCCAACGACCGCTTCTCGTCCGGACTCAACCGCTCGGTCAGCTCTTTCACCCTACTCCACATCGCAAACGCGCCCCCACGCGAAATCTAAAATCCACCCCATACGCATAGAACACGCCACGCATCCAACTCTGTCCGAGAAAACCCCAAGAATATGGTTTGACGAAGGAGCGATCTGGCCGAAGCAAGGCGGTCATTCGGGCCCGCGCCCAAATCTGCGCGGCATTTCGCACAGAAGTGTCCAAGTCTCGGCGGAGCCTAAGGGTATAGAATTCAAACTTTTTCAAATAAATTCGGATAATCCCGCAGCTTGCGCGGCGGCCCGAACCGGCTGGTCACCAAACCGCCGCAAACTGTCGCGCGCGGGCAACAGTCCCCGATCATCGCGACATTCCGCCACGGCGCGCGCTTGCCTGTCCGCAGCGATTCGAACCAGAAGCCACAACCCCATTCCGAAGCGCCGAGCCCAAGCGGCGGGAGCTTTCGCCTCCTCCGGTGCGGTTCCGCCTTGCGGGCGCCGTATGCCTGGGCCGGGTCGTGACGGGCGGGGATGGAACAGTAGCTCAGTGGCAGAGCGCCGGGCTTGAGGCCCGGAGGCCGGTGGTTCGATTCCGCCCTATTCCGCCAATGGATGTAGCTCATTGGGTAGAGCAACGGACTGATACTCCGTGGGTAGAGGGTTCGAGTCCCTCCTTCCAAACGCTGCCTGACACGCAGCACCACGTTCAGGTCGTGGTTACATATCGGGTCTCGGGGCTGGCCTTGCGGAGGCCGGCGATCTCTCCTCCCGCCTTCGGGCGGGCGGGGATTGACCCAGCCACCGCCCGTCGCTGGCAGCCAGCGCCGGGGGTGATGGCCAAGGCGGGCCTGGGTCAGGCCGAGGCCGGTCCGGGGGCGACCCCGGAGCGGCCGACGCCCCGCCCGGGCTCTCCGACGCCCGCTCTCCCCGGCCCGCGGCCAGGGACGGCTGGCCGGTCCCGAGGCTTCACCTGATCCCGTCCGGATGGGCCGACGGGAATCTGCAAAGGAGACTGCGCACGCAGAACGAGACGAGAGAGGAATGACGACAATGATGACCAAACTGATCGATTGGCTTCAGGGCCACACCCGCGTCCTGGTTGCCGAAAACGAGCGCGTGGTCGCGCTCCACAAGGGCCGGTTCGTCGGAATCCTCGGCCCGGGCGAACACCTGATCGCGAACCGCGACCGGACGCTCGTGGCCGAGCGCCACGACCTGAACAGCCCGGCCTTCGACTCGAAGTTCGAGCGGGCGCTGATGCGCGAGCGCGCGGCGTTGGCGGCCGAGCATCTGACCGTGCTCGAGCCGGTGGATGGCGAGGTCGCCGTGCTGATGCGCGAGGGCGCGCTGCACGCGGTCGCACGCAACGCCAAGGAGCGCGGGGTCTACTGGACCGATGCTGGCCCGTGGGAGATCAAGCGCTTCCCGCTGACCGACCGGATGGAGATCGCGGAGGAGCTGCGCACCCATATCGAGCGCGGCGGCTGGAGCACCATCGCCCACAAGGCGACGGTCGAGCCGGGCCAGGTGGGGCTGCTGACCGTCGGCGGTGTCTTCAAGGGCACGCTGACGCCGGGGGTCCACCTTTTCTGGAACACCGGACGCGCCGTGCAGGTGAAGCTGGTCGATACCCGCTGGACGGTCCGCGACGTGGCCGGCCAGGAGGTGCTGACCGCCGACCGGGTCACCATCCGGGTCAACATCGCGGCCAACTACCGCGTGACCGATCCTGAATTGGCGGCCAGCGCGGTGGACGACTTCGCCGAGGCGCTGCACCGGGCGCTGCAGTTCGCCTTCCGCAAGACGCTGGGCGCGCGCACGCTCGACCAGCTTCTGGCCGAGAAGGTGACGGTCGACGCCGAGGCCGCGGCCAAGGTCCGCGCCGAGATGGCCGAGATCGGCATCGAGGTCGGCGAGATCGCGCTCAAGGACGTGATCCTGCCAGGCGAAATGCGCGAGATTCTGAACCGCGTCGTGGCGGCCGAGAAGGAGGCGGAAGCCAACGTCATCCGCCGCCGCGAGGAAACGGCTGCCACCCGGGCGCTGCTCAACACCGCCAAGGTGATGGCCGAGAATCCGGTCATGCTCCGGCTGAAGGAGCTCGAAGCGCTCGACGGCATCGCCGGCAAGGTCAAGAACCTGACCGTGCTCGGCGGCACCGACGGCCTGATGAACGGCCTCGTGAAGCTCGGCGACTAAGCCTGGGCCGCCCCCAAGGGGACGGCTCTTTCCTTTCAAAGCCAGAATGTCCCGGGCTTAACCCGGGGCCTCGACGATCATCGCAATCCATCGAGGCCCCGGCTCACGGCCGGGGCATTGTGGAATTCCCCCGCTCGGCCACCAGCCCAATACGCGGCCGGCGTCCCATCTGGAAATCCGCGATCCGCTGCGGCACCCGGTCGAGGAACCTCAAGAGTTTCGGATCCAGCACCACGGCCAGACCCCGGCAATCGGCCATCGCCCGATCGCCCATGTCGCGGTCCCCGTCTGCGAGCGCGGCGATCAGCCTTCCGTAGCGCGCGTCGAATTCGGCGAAAGCATCGGAGGCCTTCACCTCGGCGCCCCCGATCAGAATCTTGAGGGCCACCGGCTCGGCCTTGCCCTTCAGCGCCACCCGGCCCGCCTCGACAAAGGCCAGGTCCGGCGCGTCCGCGGCGGTGGAATCGGTCACGACGATGTCGTAGCCAACCTCCTTGCAAGCGGATTCCGCCCGGGCCGCCACGTTCACCGCATCGCCGATCGCCGAATAATCGAACCGCTCGGCCGAGCCCACATTCCCGACGCAAGCCGGCCCGGTATTGATCCCAATGCCGATCTCGACCGTATGGGTCTTGGCGACGATCTCGGGCAGGCCGAAGCCCGCGCCCGCATTCATTTCGGCCACCGCCGCCCGCATCTTCAGCGCGGCCGCGCAAGCCCGCCTTGCATGATCTTCCTGCCGCAGCGGCGCGTTCCAGAACGCCATCACGGAATCGCCGATGAACTTGTCGATGACACCAGCCTCGCGCGCAATCTCGGTGCCCAGCCGGTCCAGCAGCTTGTTCAGGAACGTCACCACTTCCTCGGGCGCGATCCGTTCGCTGAGTTGGGTGAAATCGCGCACATCGGTGAACAGCACCGTCAGTTCGCAGTTCTCGCCTCCCAGCCGCAGCTCGCGGTGGCTGCGCTCGATTTCCCGCAGGACGGTCGGGTGCACATAGTGGCTGAACGCACCCCGGATCGCGCGCCGCTCGCGGTCGGACGTCAGATACCGGAACGAGGTCGCCACGAACCATATCACCAGCCCGCCCGCCAAAGGGAAGCTTGGATCGAGCAGCACCTGATAGCGACCCAGCGCGTCCCAGGCGCCGACGCAGATCAGTGCCGCGACAACGCCTCCAAAGAACAGCGCCAGCCGCGCGCCGCTGAACAGCGTCGTCGCCGAGATGATCAGCGCCGCGATCACCAGGGCCAGGATTTCCAGCCCGCGGGTCCAGTCATGCCGGTATAGGAACTGCCCGTTGACGATCTGCTCAATAGCTTGGGCGTGGATCTCGACCCCCGGCACGTTCTCGCCCAGCGTGGTCTTTCGGATATCGAAGAGCCCGGTCGCCGAGGTGCCGACCAGGATGATCCGCCCCTCGATCCGCGGCGCCAGGGCGCGGAGCTTGTCGTCGTCGAAAATGTCCGCGGCGCTGACATAGCGATCATCCCGGCTCGGGGTGAAATACATGTTCAGCTCGCCCGTTGGCTCGGTCGGCACCTCGAATGCGCCGACCCTGACCGACTGGACACCGCCTGTCTGCGGGTCGGCATGGACCACATAGGTCTGGGCTCCTTGCGCAACCCGCAGTGCCTCGGCGGCCAGACTGGGATAGAGCTGCCCGCCATCGGACCACAGCATCGGCGCGCGGCGCACGACGCTGGACGTGACCTCGCTGCTGAGCGCGACCGCGCCGACACCCGCCGCCGCTTCGGCCAGGACCGGCAGAACCGGCGCGGCGCCGCCCAGACGCAGCACGTAAGGAGCGGGGTCCTCGCCGGTATAGGCGAAGCCCGCCTTGACCGGCGGCAAGGCCCCAGGCTCGACCGCGCTGCCGAAGCCGACCACCACCGCGCCGCGCGCCATGGCCTGGGCGAAGGCCCGGTCGTTGTCCGGCAACGGCCCGGCCGCGCTCAAGGCCGGGCCCAAGACCGGGCCCAAGCGGGGATCGGCGGCCAACCGGTTCGGCGACAACCGGTCCGCCTCGGCAAAAATCACATCGAAGGCGACCGTTGCCGCGCCCGCCGCGTGGAGCCGGTCGACCAGCTCGCCCAACATGTGCCGCGGCCAGGGCCATTGACCCAGCGCCTTCAGCGAGGCCTCGTCGATATCAACGATCCGAACCGGCGCGTCCGCATAGGCGCGCGGCGACAGGCGCTGCAACAGATCGAACGAGGTCTCGCGCGCATTGCGCACCGGCAGCGGATCAACCGCGCGCAAAACGGTCAATAGAACGACGCAAAGAAGGCTGATCGCAAAGATCGAGAGGTTGCGTGCTAGCTTACCGTGCCGCGGTCCTCGGCTGCGGCCTTGCCCGGCCGAGGCTGGCCCGGACATAGCCATCAGGCGCGGCCGTTGCCGTTGCCACCCCCGTTGCCGCCGCCATTGCCGTTCCCACCACCGTTGCCGTTGCCGCCGCCGTTACCGTTGCCGCCACCGTTTCCATTGCCACCGTTTCCGCCGCTGGCGCCATCGCCGCCCTCGCTGCCCCCGCCGCCATCGCCTCCGGCATCCCCGCTGCCATCGGCCCCGGAGGCATCGGCCGAGTCGGAGCCGTCATTGCCGCTGCCGCCGTCGTTACCGTTACCGCCGGCATTGCCGTTGTCGGCGCCGCGCCCAGGGTTGCTGGGATCCGTATCGGCGTTTGGGTCCTCGCCCTGGCTGGCCTCGCCGCCATTGCCCAGACCGTTATTGCCCCGGCCACTCGGGGCGGGTGCGGGATCAGGCGCGGGGTCCGGATCGGGCGCGGGCGCGGCTTCCGGTGCGGGAGCGGGTTCTGGCGCGGGTTCGGCGGCCGGTGCCGCCGCCGTTTCGACGCCTTCCAGACCGGTCGCGTTGCCCGGCGCGTCCGCGGTGCAGCCGCGGCTCGATTGCCGGAACGGCTCCAGCAGCGTCGATTGGTTGACTAGGTAGGGAAAGCTGCCCCGCGTCTGATCGACCCGCCCGTCCTCGACTTCGACCTCGCGCACACGCTTGCCGTCGGTCGTCTGAAGCAACCCGCAGGCCGAGGCGACCGCCGCGCAGTTGCCTTGGCTGCCGCAAAGCGTCGCCGCCCCTTCCAGCAGGACCAGCTCGGTTCCCTGGAGGTCGCTGACGGTGAAGTCGAACACCGTGCCCCGCACGCCGATCGTGCCCGACGGCGTGCGGATCTGATATCCTTTGTCGTTGATATTGCCGCTGACGAAGCGGAACGCCCCGCCCAGCGCCTTGACCGCGAAACGGTTTTCCGCCGCCTCGCCGCGGAACAGGAACTCCTCGATGACCAGGGACGAATTCGGCCCCACCACCATCCGGGTGCCGTCCTGGAACCGAAGCTGCGCCTCGCCGACCGCGTCGGTCTTGACCACGTCGCCCAGAAAGATCGTCGCGCCCACCGCAAGGGTCCGGTCGCCGATCTGGCCGGACACATTTGCCTGATCGATCACCGCCAGCGCCTCGCCGATGCCGTTCTCGGCAGCGTGAGCGGTCGAGAAGGAAACCGAGGCTAAGATCACACCTAGAACTGGGAACACACGCATTGCGGGCCGCCGTTCAGACCAAGGGTTTTATCTCTGGGACGAGGGCTGGGTTAGGCTTTGGCCTGCCCCGCATCTCCCCCCGTTAAATACCCGCAAATCCTAGCGATTTCGGACAGCTTTAACCAGAATTTCCCGGCGCGGTGCCCGTCCTGGTTGAGCGCACTCGGGCATCGCGCTTGATGTAGCCTCTCAACTCATGCGGATCGCGGCCGGGAAAGATTGACGAAACACGTTCGGCTTGCCGTGCACTTGTGCAGTGCGGCATCGAGTCCTTGTGAACGGCCCCTGCGACGCGATTTGGCCGGCCCGCGCGCCCTTCGGCCGGAAATCAGGCGAATCGGTTCAGTCCGTACCGCTCAGGCTCAAGCCCTGATCGGTCACGATCGCCGCGATCGCGTCGGCCAAATCACGGTCCTCGATGTTCTCGCCGCCGCGCGCGACGCGGATATCGTGTGCCCGGCGCAGGACCTGGGCATGAGTGGCGCCCTCGGGCGGCTCGAACTTGTAACACGCCAGCTCGATCCGCAGCCCCAACGGATCTTGGAAGTAGATCGACCACATAAAGCCCCGGTCGATCTCGCCGGTATTGGGTATGCCGGCGTCGTCCAGCCGCCGCGCCGCTTGCTTGTAGCTGGCCAGGCTCACCTGGAAGGCCAGATGATGGACCGAACCGATCTGGTCCTGCACCCGGCCACCGGGCTGCCGGCTCTCCTCGGTGAAGACCGTGATCAGGCGCCCGTCGCCCGGGTCGAAATACAGATGATTGACCGATGCGTCGTCCAGGTTTGGCTGCTCGAACACGAACGGCATCCCCAGCACGCCTTCCCAGAAATCGATCGAGGTTTGCCGGTCGGCGCCGTTCAGGGTGATGTGATGCACCCCCTGGGTCTGCAAGATTGTCATGGCCGCCTCCCTCGCTCTACAGCGCGTTGCGTCAACATATCGTTAACGATTTGCATCAATTCTCCGCCAGGAAAAGCCAGAAGATGCCCAGATCTCGGAGATAGGCTTGCCAAGAGGTCGCCAGAACGACCAACCCGCGCCCGACCTTGACCGACCCGATAGATACGCCGCCAGCGACCAGCCGCCAACCTCGCTGTGGGCGGCATTGAATGCACGGGACGAGCAACCGCGCTCCGTGGCGGTCCCGGACGGGACAGCACCCGTCTGGCTCACGGTCCTCGTGGTCGCGATCCTGGCGGTTTCTATGTTCCTGGCGGGTTTCCTGGTCGGCGGCCGCATGGCGTCCGGCGACGTCGCCGCCCAACCGGACGTAGGCCGATTTTCCTACGAAGCGGGTTCGGGCAAGCTGCCGTCGGACGAGCCGGCCCGTTAGGACCAGGTCTGACGGTAGGGCAGACATGATTGTCCGCTCCTATGCGTGCCTCCCCCTAAGGGTGCCTCAATGCACCGCCGCCATTGCGTCCTGGGTTGCGCCCTTGGCACGATCGCCAAGCACCAACCCGTCCTCACCCGCGCTGACCGCCAGGGTTTCGCCGTCGCGCAAGGTACCGGCCAGCAGAAGCTCGGCCAGCGGGTCCTGCAGCGCCTTCTGGATCACCCGCTTCAAGGGCCGCGCGCCGTAGACCGGGTCATAGCCCTTGTCCGCCAGCCAGGCCATTGCCGCATCGTCCAGATCCAGCGCGATCTTCCGGGGTTCCAGCCGCCCGGCCAGCAGACCGAGCTGGATGCGCACGATCCCGCTCATATGCCCGCGGCTTAGCCGGTCGAACAGGATGATCTCGTCCAGCCGGTTCAGGAATTCGGGCCGGAAATGCGCGCGCACGATGCCCATCACCTGGTCTTCGACCTGGGCCGCCTTGCCGCCCTCGGGCAGGCTCGCCAGGAACTCGGAGCCGAGGTTCGAGGTCAGGATGATCAGCGTGTTCTTGAAGTCGACCGTGCGCCCCTGGCCGTCGGTCAAGCGGCCCTCATCCAGCACCTGCAACAGCACATTGAACACATCCTGATGCGCCTTCTCGACCTCGTCGAAGAGCACAACCTGATAGGGCCGGCGCCGCACCGCCTCGGTCAGCACGCCGCCCTCGTCATAGCCCACATAGCCCGGAGGCGCGCCGATCATGCGCGCGACCGAGTGCTTCTCCATAAACTCGGACATGTCGATCCGCACCATGGCCTGATCGTCATCGAACAGGAACTCGGCCAAAGCCTTGGTCAGCTCCGTCTTGCCAACACCGGTGGGCCCGAGGAACAGGAACGAGCCCATCGGCCGGTTCGGGTCGGAAAGCCCGGCGCGGGCACGCCGCACCGCGTTGGCGACCGCCTCGACCGCCTGTTCCTGGCCGATCACGCGCTGGCCGATCACCTCTTCCATTCGGATCAGCTTCTCGCGCTCGGCCTCCAGCATCTTGTCTACAGGTATGCCGGTCCAACGGCTGACGACTCCGGCCACGTGCTCGGGCGTCACCGCCTCCTCGACCATGGCGCCGGACTGTTCGGCTTCTTCGGCTTCCACCAACTTCCGCTCAAGCTCGGGGATGGTGCCGTAGCTAAGCTCGCCGGCCTGGGCCAGATCGCCCTGACGCTTCGCGATCTCCAAGCGGTTGCGCGCCTCGTCGAGTTGCTCTTTCAAGTCCCGCGCGGCGCCCAACTTGTCCTTCTCGGACTGCCAGCGGGCGGTTAGTTCAGCCGAGCGCTCCTCGAGGCCGGCTAATTCCTTCTCAAGGTTCTCGAGCCGCTCCTTCGAGGCCGCGTCAGATTCCTTCTTCAACGCCTCGGCCTCGATCTGCTTCTGCATGATGTCGCGGTCGAGCGCGTCCAATTCCTCGGGTTTCGAGTCGACCTCCATGCGCAGCCGGCTCGCCGCCTCGTCCATCAGGTCGATCGCCTTGTCCGGCAGGAACCGGTCGGTGATGTAGCGATGGCCGAGAGTCGCGGCGGCCACCAGCGAGCGGTCGGTGATCCGGACCCCGTGATGGACCTCGTATTTCTCCTTGATGCCGCGCAGGATCGAGATCGCGTCCTCGACGGTCGGCTCGGCAATGAAAACCGGCTGGAATCGCCGGGCCAGTGCTGCGTCCTTCTCGACATGCTTGCGGTATTCGTCGAGCGTGGTGGCGCCGACGCAGTGCAATTCGCCGCGCGCCAGCGCGGGCTTCAGCAGGTTCGAGGCATCCATTGCCCCTTCCGCCTTGCCGGCGCCGACGAGGGTATGCATCTCGTCGATAAACAGGACGATCTGCCCGGCCGCGTTTTGGATCTCGGTCAGAACCGCCTTCAGCCGCTCCTCGAACTCGCCCCGGTACTTGGCCCCGGCGATCAGCGCGCCCATGTCGAGGGCCATCAGTTGCTTGTCGACCAGGCTTTCCGGCACATCACCGTTGACGATGCGGAGCGCAAGCCCCTCGGCGATGGCGGTCTTGCCGACGCCGGGCTCGCCGATCAGCACTGGGTTGTTCTTGGTGCGCCGGCTCAGCACCTGGATGCAGCGCCGGATTTCTTCGTCCCGGCCAATTACGGGGTCCAATTTGCCCTCGCGCGCCGCCTCGGTCAGGTCGCGCGCGAATTTCTTCAGCGCTTCGAATGTGTCCTCGGCAGACGCGCTGTCAGCGGTGCGCCCCTTGCGCAGATCATTGATCGCCTGGTTCAGCGGCTGCGGCCTGACGCCCGCGCTCTCAAGAACCTTGGCCGCCTCGGTGCCCTTGGCCAGCGCCAGCGCGGTCAGCACTCGCTCGGCCGAGACGAAGCTGTCGCCCGCCTTCTCGGCGATCCGGCCAGCCTCGTCGAGCAGCTTGGCCAAGCTCGTGTCCACGTAGATCTGGTCGCCCCCGCCCGAGACCTTGGGCATCTTGGCGATCGCCGCGTCGATCCCCTGCTTCGCAGCGGGCGCATCGCCGCCCGCGGCCGCGATCAGGTTCGCCGCCAGCCCCTGCTCGTCGTCGAGCATGGCCTTCAGCAGATGTTCGGGGGTAAGCCTTTGGTGTCCCTCACGCAGCGCGATCGTCTGGGCCGCCTGCAGGAATCCGCGCGCGCGGTCGGTGAACTTCTCCAAGTTCATTTGTCTGCTCCTCAAGCACGTCTGCGTCTGGCGCCCTTTTGGCACGCCACGCATCGCCTTCACGTCCGGGACACCCGGTCCAGCGTGTCCCCTCGAATGCGATGTGGGCATTTCGCCCGGGCCATACAAGCCCATTTGGGTAAGGTTCTTGTTGACCGGCAAGCCCGCCCAGCGCATCTATGGGCCGCATTCCCGGAGGCCCCATATGCCCGATGACGTTCAGCCCAATCTCTCAAACAGAATGCATGCCGATGATCGCTTGATCGTCGCGCTCGACCTGCCCGACGCGCTCGCCGCTGGCGCACTGGTCGAGCAGCTTGGAGACACGGTTTCCTTCTACAAGATCGGGCTTGGGATGCTGACCGGCGGCGGCCTGGCACTGGCGAACGAACTGAAGGGCCAGGGCAAGCGTGTCTTTCTCGACATGAAGCTGTTCGACATCGGCGCGACCGTGGAAAAGGCGGTGGCCGGTCTCGCGCGGTTCAGGCTCGATTTTCTTACGGTCCACGGTGACCCCCAGGTGGTGCGCGCGGCAGCGGCGGGCCGCGGCGATGCGCCGACCCGGATCCTGGCCGTCACGATCCTGACCTCGCTCGACCGGGAAGACCTGGACCGGATGCTGATCGTGCCGGGCGCAGTGCGGGATCTGACCGTCGAGCGCGCCCGCCGGGCACTGGCTGCCGGTGCCGACGGGGTGATCGCGTCGCCCCAGGAAGCGGCGCTGATCCGTGCCCTGCCCGAGGCAGGCGGCAAGCTGATCGTCACACCGGGCGTGCGCCCCGCGGGTGCGGCGGCCGGCGACCAGAAACGGATTGCGACCCCGTCCGCGGCACTTGCCGACGGGGCCGATCATATCGTCGTGGGGCGTCCGGTCTGGGCGTCAGAGAACCCGCTTGCGGCAGCCGAGGCGATCCTCGCCGAGATCGCATAAAATTCGGAGACCCGCTGTCGATTCGGGCCATTAGACAAGACGAATAGTAGTGTTTAAATACTTGCAAATAAAGACTATTTCTGCACATATTCGTGACGGGCACGGAATAATTGCGAAACGAAATTACGACTGAGGATCGACGCGGATGCCAACTGAAAGACGAAAATCATTATGAACGGATCGACTGAGAAGCCCTTGCTCTACTCGCGCACGCTCGCGCGCGCCTTTGATCTGGCGAATATGATGATCGAGGCGAACCTTTCCGCCGAGAAACCCTATATCTACGAAGCGGGCGGCGGCTCGCGGAGCGCCCTTCCGCAGGCCCTGCTGGACCGGGCCCGAACAGTGGTCGTTGATATCTCGCAAGAGCAGCTTGAAAAGTGCGATTACGCCGACGAAACGGTCCTCGGCTCGGTCGAAGAATGGCATGACGACGGTAATGTGGATCTGGTTTCCTGCATCAACGTCCTGGAACATGTGGCCGATGTCGAGTCGTCGCTCAGATGTTTCTCCAAATCCCTGAAGCCTGGCGGCATTCTATTCGTGGCGAGCCCGCGTAAGAACAGCCTGCAAGGCATCGTGACGCGGTTCTCGCCGCACTGGTTCCATGTCTGGTACTATCGAAATATCAAGGGTGATCCCCGCGCCGGCACGCCTGGAAATGCACCGTTTTCAGTGTGCTTTGCCCATGGGATTGAAAAGGGGCCGATGACCGACATTCTCCGTCACGAGGGCCTCAAGATCCTGTGCTTCTTCGAATACGAGGGCACGCATGCGCGGACCTTGTGGCGACGTAAACGACCACTCTACTATGCCTATCGCGCCGTTACCGCGGTCGCCGATTTCGTGACGTTCGGAATCTTCAAGTTTGGCTTGTCCGATTTCTGGATGGTCGCGCGAAAGATGTAGCGTTCTCCCGCTCGAACCCCGGATCGCCCATGCCATTCGGAACGGGCGATCCTAGGTTTGCGGCTTTAGGTTGCGCGGCGCGAACTGAGCCGAGGACCGGTGCGCGCCATTAACATCCGGCACGATCGGCCCGCATATGTCGCTCGGGCGCCGAGAACAGGCCCCGGACCATGCCCGAGGTCGCGCTCAGAACATTGCGAAACACCCGCGCCCGTTCGGCCATCCCGCGCGCCTTGGCAACCTGGTACGCCCGTTCGAAGTCGTCATTCGACATCTCAATTGGATCGATCATTTTCAAGTTCCTTTTAACTGTGGAGCCATGGGCCTCTTGCTGAATGACAATCTAGGCGCTACCTCATCGGGCGACAAACGAGACTTTCTGGGGTTTCAGTTAAAATGGCCTTGTCTGACAGCGCTGCTCGTCTGCCACCCCTGACCGCGCTGCGTGCCTTCGAGGCAGCCAGCCGCAATATGAGCTTCGCCAAGGCCGCCGAGGAGCTGTTCGTCACGCCTGCGGCCCTCAGCTATCAGATCAAGAGCCTTGAGGAGCATCTGGGCACGCCGCTCTTCCGCCGCCTCAACCGTGCCGTCGAGCTAACCGATGCGGGCCGCGCGCTCAGACCCGGCGTGGCGGTGGGATTCGATGCCCTGATCCAGGCGGTGCGCAGCCTCGAGCGGCTGACCGGCGGCACGGTGCTGACCGTCACCGCCGGGCCCGGTTTCACCGCAAAATGGCTGGCGCCGCGCTTCTTCCGTTTCGCCGAGGCGCATCCGGGGATCGAGCTGCGCTTCGTCGCCTCGCTTCGGATGATGGATTTCGACCGTGACGGCATCGACGCGGCGATCCGCTTCGGCACTGGGATTGATACGGGCGCCTATAGCGAGACCCTGGCCGACGATTGGGTGATGCCGGTCTGCACGCCGGACCTAGCCGAGACCCTGAAAAGCCCCGCGGAGCTCGCCGGACAGACTCTCATCCACGATGACAGCCTGATCTTCATGGATCCGTGCCCCGACTGGCCCATGTGGCTGAAACTGGCTGGGGTCGCGGCCGACGGCACCCGCGGCCCGCGTTTTTCGAACGCGGATCATGCGGTCGACGCGGCCCAGGACGGCGGCGGCGTGGTGCTGGCGCGCGGCTCGCTGGTCGAGCGCGACCTGGCCGCGGGCCGTCTGGTTGCGCCGTTCAAGATGGGGATCGATACGGGCGGACAGTTCCGCTTCGTCTGCCCCATGGGCCGCGAAACTAGCCCGCTGATCGAGACCTTCCTCGGCTGGCTGCGCGAGGAGGTTGTCAGCCTCGGCAAGCTGCGCCAGGCCTACGACGTGCGGCCGCTCAGGCGGTGACCGGCACCGGCAAGGTCAATCGCCGAGCTCCTCGCCGCGCAGAAGGCGCTCCACATCCTCCGCCGTCTCATCGGGGTCAAACTTCCAGGCCTGGATGAGATGGGTCGGGTGCAGGTGGGCGTTCAAGCATGCCAGATGTGCCCATTTCCCTAAGCGGATCGGCGCGTTGTTGCCCAGATCCACCGAAATATCGAACATCGAGAATTCTTCGGCGCCCATCGGTTCGTTGCAGAAGGCACAAGGCGATGGATTGTGCGGCGGTTTCTTTTTGCGCCTGCGGCCCTTCTTCGGCTTGAGGTCCGGGTTCAGCCTGTCGATCAACCCTGTCATCGCCCGGTTGAACCCTCCGGTATCGTCCGCCTCGGCCCAAAGCTCGGCCAACTCGCTGCGCGAGATCACCGCCGAGACGTGATCGCGCGCATTGTGGAACAGCGCCTTGTCCGGCGCGCCGAACGCTTTCAACCGATCCAGCAAATCGCCCGGCATGTCGTCGACCGGGCGGCCCATCATCGCGGCGACGCATTCCGCCGCGGCGACGATCTCGCTGGCCTTGTCCGCATCGATCGACGCCTCGGGCGTCTCGATCGAGAACGCCGCCCGGATATCGTCGACCGTCTCGATCGTGCCCGCGAAATCCAGCGCGGCATCGTTTTCGAAGCCGCCCGCACCCCATGCGCCCATCTCGCATCTCCCTGCTTTCTTGCCGCGAAATATACCCGATAGAGAGAGGCGGAGGAACCGCGGACCCGCAGGGGCCTCGGCACATGTCGCGTTAGGGCCCATCAGCGTCGCTTGGCTCCGAGCGGAGATTTGCGCTCGGCGCCAGAGTGCGCCAGATTTTCCGATACGGCTCAGCCGAGGCGGCTAGAAGACGGGGTCAGACGATGAAAACGCATGCGCGGGTTGTTGTTGTTGGGGGCGGCGCGGTGGGCGCCGGCATCGCCTATCACCTGGCCAAGGCCGGTTGGGAGACGGTGCTCCTCGAGCGCGACGAGTTGACCAGCGGTTCCACCTGGCACGCCGCCGGGTTATTGCCGCTCTTCAACATGGGCTACGCGACCAGCCACATCCACGACTATTCGGTCAAGTTCTACAAGTCGTTGGAGGAGGAGACCGGCCTCAATGCAGGCTTCTCGGTTGTCGGCAACCTGCGCATGGCGCAATCTGAAGCCCGCATGGACGAATACGCGCTCTATGCCTCGA
>Ga0224508_10002081_pt1 | contig 17400 bp, 19 predicted proteins | sample SF_Jan12_sed_USG_4_FD_170157 | JGI IMG/M metagenome (GOLD analysis project Ga0224508, IMG submission 170157) | Sediment microbial communities from San Francisco Bay, California, United States - SF_Jan12_sed_USGS_21 | ecosystem: Environmental > Aquatic > Marine > Sediment | place: USA... | reverse complement strand
ATGGAGTAATTTTTTATTTAAGACCAATAAGTGAAATGAAAGAAACAATAAAGAAAATGCAAACAAAGAAAACAATTGACGTATCTTGTCAAATAATAACTTGTGTTGCAGAAGATTCTGAAATGGCAATAGAACGTGCTAAAAAAACATTGGCATTTTACATATCGGTAGGTAATGTGTATAGAGAATTTTTAGCAAAAAATGGATTCAGAAATGAAACAATCAACATATTTGAGGAATTTAAAAAATCAGGATTTAAATCAAATCATGAACTTGTTACGAACACTATGCTTCAATCACTTGTAATAGCAGGCACATCTGAAGAATGCAAAAAACAACTTGGAGACTTTAGAGATACCGGTATGAATTTACCAATAATTCAATTCAACCCCGTAGGAGATACATTAGAGTCGTTCAAATTATTTAAAAAAACATTTTTAGGGAAATAAAATGACTAGAGTAGGGATTGCAGCATATGGAATTACTCCTTTTACAAAAAATGATCAAAAGATAGAATCAGTATTACTTGGATCTGTAAAAAACCTCTTTGATAACAATGCCAAAATTAATCGAGACGATGTGGATGCTGTTTTAGTTTCTACAAACGATAATTCAAAATATCTTGCTCCAATTTTATCTGAAATGACTGGAATTCAACCAAAAATTGCTCATTCAATTGAAAATTTGTGTAATTCAGGAACAAATACAATAGTTTCAGCATATTCTTATATCGCATCAGGCCTAGCTGAGATGGTGTTAATTAGTGGGGCTGAGAGATACGACAGTCCAGGTCAAATCTTAACATGGGATAATTCCAGAGGAGAGTTCAAACACCCAATATTTTGGGCATCAATCTTTACAAAATCATATAAACAAAAATTCTCAATTTCAGATGAACAACTTGCACTTGTTTCAGTAAAAAACCACAAACAAGCTCAAAAAAATCCTAATGCATTACCGATGGGTACTTGTACAATACAAGATGTGGTAAATTCTAAAAAATTAACAGATGATTTAAGATTACTAGATTGTTCTAGACCATGTACTGGTAGTGCATCAATTCTTCTTGCATCTGAAAAAATAGCTAAGAAAAATACAGATATGCCCATATGGATTACAGGTATTGGTCAAAAAACAACTTCGGCAGGATTTACAAAAAATGATTCATTTAGTTCAATGGAGTCTACCAAACTAGCAGGACAAGCTGCATTAAAAATGGCAAGTTACAATACAAAAGATATTGACGTTACAGAAATACATGATGCGTTTTCTGTTTGTGAACCTATGGCATTAGAATCATTAGGTTTTTCGGACATGGGAAAAGGGATGAGAGTGATCAAGGAGGCTCATGAAACAAATAATTTTAAAATAAATCCAAGAGGAGGGTTAATTGGCTCTGGACATCCTCTCGGAGCAACAGGTATCGCTCAAACCATAGAAATCACACAACAACTTCAATCAAAAGCTGGAAGTAGGCAAGTAGACGATGCCAAAGTAGGATTGATTCACAACATGTCAGCAGCAGCAACATCATCAACAGTTTTGGTTTTAGAAAAATGAATTTTGAATTAGAATTATCCAAAGGGGAATTTAGCATACCTGAATGTACAATATGTAAAAAAATTGTTTGGCCACCTGTAGAATTTTGCAATTACTGTTTTGGTTCTGTTTCTCTAAAAAAAGGAAATTTTGAAGGTAAAATAATTGAATTTTCAAGACACGATGAAGATTATTTTTGTATAGTTGAATTTGAAAATACAATAAAAATAATGGCAAAAATTTTAAAAATTCCTGAAAAAGGACAAAAAGTCAAAATTTCAAAATGTGGTATTTCTAATGGAAATTATTATTTTTACGTTAATTGAATTTTGTATAGATATAAGGAGTTTCAACAGTTTGATCAAAAGTCCAAACCGTAGGTAATGAAACAGTATCAATTACATGTAAATTATATTTTTCAATAAGTGAGTTCCAACCACCATTAGTCAGATTACCGGATAATTGTCTTTTAGAATGAGTACCAGCAAAAACTAAACCTGTGTTATTTTTTAGATTTGGGCTAGAAATGATTTTTTCAATTATGTTAATTGCCAAAACATCTCCTCCCATTTGAGGAAGACCACCAATAAAAAAAATAGGTTTTGCTAATTTAAGTTGAGAATAATCAAATTCAGATGCATCGTTGCATTTTGGATTAAAATTATGATTTGTGTAGCTGCTAATTGTTTTTTGTAATTCTACCAACATTTCATCAATTTCAATACTATGTGCGACCAATTTCAAAATCTTTGCGCAAAACGCAATTCGTCCATCACCAGAACCAATATCCACTAATTCTAAGTATCCTAATTTTTTTGCAATAGACACCATTACAAAAGCGGACATTATCCATGTTGGATAAAACGGTTGACAGCTAGAACCATGTTTTATGCTATTTAACCAATATTCATTGATATCACCTTCGTAAACAATACAGGAAGTACCTGCAATTTTTTGCTCAAATGAATTAAAATATATTGGATTTTTTTTAGCAAAATCATGAAGCATTTGTAAATGACATTCATCTATTTGAAATTCTTTGGAAGTAGATGATGGGATTACTTCTTGAATGTGAGCATTCCCAACATAGTTTTTAGCAAAATCTTGTTTTAGATGAATCAAGTTATTAACAAGCTCATCAAACATGTTTTTTTATAAAATAAATGGGCTTGATAAACTCATTGTAATTTAATAGGATTTTTTTGATGAAAGAAATGCAAGTTCTTGTTCTATTTTTTTTAGTTGTTCAATAGTACTGGTTTGCAGGTTTTTGATATTTTGTATTTCTTTTTCAGACGGATCCATCACTAATTCAAAATCGAGATGTTTTAGTGTATTCAGATAAAAATCTCGTTGCTCTAGTAATTTTTCAATAAGTATTTCAGACAACAAGATATCTATGAAATGGGAGTATTTTAGAGATTAGAAAATAAATGTCAATATCACTTCACCATAAAGGGGTATTATGTAATTACTAGCTTTACTATACTTGATACTGAAAATAATACGTCATTGAGAACTAAATCCATAATTTTAACAAGTACAAAACAAAAGATCATAAAAAAAAATAACACAAATAATAAAAAAGCTGCTAGAATACGTCGACAAAGAGGATATCAATGGGAAGATACCATAGTAAAAAGATTTAACGGTAACAATAAATGGAAAGCATTTAGGTTAGGTTCTCCAAGTATTGCGTTACCCGATGTACTGGCAGTAAATACAGAAGATAGTACAATATTCACGATAGAGGCAAAATCTGGAACTAGTACTTCGCTTCCAGTTCCAGCAGATCAAATTGAACGATGTTTGGACTGGATCAAGACATTTGACATTTATAAAAAAAGAAACGTGATTTTGGCATTCAAATTCCTTTCAAAAAAGAGAATAGGTTTAGGAAAATATGAAAGTAGAGAATTGAGGGAATTTTATAAGATTTGGGACGAATCGTTAGAAATTACAGATTGTGTTTGTACTTATGAAGGCATTTTTTTTGCAAAAATCAATGGTACAAGAAAAGAACTATCTCTCAAAGAATGCTCTATGCCATTTAAAACAAAACAAAAGAGTAGTGCCTAACTAGAATAAATTTTCAAATCATTTTTTAAGGATAACATGTAATCAAATCTATTGTCCGAAAAGAACACCAAAGTTGAATCAGCAGATATAGACTCAGAATCTATGTTGGAAACAGTTTCAGATGCAGAAATTAATTCAAGAATTAGTTTTGAGGAATTTACTGATGAAAGAATGCTCGTCAGTCACGATGCTTTTGGAAATAAGCAAATGAAAATCAAAGTACTAGAAGTATCTGATGAAAATCCCCCATCAAAGTGGAAATTTGGTAATCGTGTTAAAGTTACAAAAATTCTTGTTACAATCAAACATCTTACAACACAACAAGTTGAAGAAGGTGAATTTGATATTGAGTTAATAGAAAGAGAGTTAGCTGAAAAGAGACACTACACTTCAACAAACAGATGGATTCCTGCAAGTGATATCAAAAATGGTTATGTCATAGGTTCAAAACACACTAGATTAATCAGTGATGCTTCTGCATTAGATTATATTGTATTTTGATGACAAACCATTTTATTCTATTTTCCTCTCAAAAACATTATAAACAAAAGAAATTGAAAAATGGTACATGAGTTCAAAAGAATTTGATGTGAATGGAACTGATTATAAAATTGTATTAACCGAACAAGTGATTGGTCATGTAAATAACCTCAAAAATCTGTATAATGCAGCATACGAAGATCCTGAAAGCTTTGAAGATGTTAGTGCAGAAATTTCAAGCACAATTAATGAAATTGCAAATACAGTAGAGCCCCAGGCAGAAGATAGCGATCTTGATGGGTTAATTCAAGAGATCATCAAAGCAGTAGATAACAAAGCAGAAGAAATTGAAAAAGAATTAAAAGAAAAGGAAAAACCCATAAAAAAATCAAAATCTAAGAAATAGACTAATTTATCGTCAAACTCATGAAGAATTGAGGAATAATTATATTCTAAATAGAATAACCTATACTGTGTCTGGAAGTTGTGAATGTGGAATTTGTGGTCATCATTATGAGTCCGAATGTCTTGAAAAAGAATGTAAATGTTGTCTAAACTTCCACAACAGATCTGGTTCAAGACCCAAGTAGTTATTTTGTTGAATCATTTATGTTGATTATAACAACTACATTTTTTTGAAATGTGTCTGGAACATCCAAATAATTTATGATCTTTACACCCACATAATACACATTTTCTGTTCTCAGTCATATCTTTTCAAGTATGTCTCCAATCTCATCCATCATTTTTTTATCTTCTAACGCTTCCAATATTTTTAATCGCATATTTTTTACCCTATGAATGTCATTTGAATATAATGATCCTATAGTTTCAATTTCTTTTTCAAAAGAATAATTTTCTAAATAATATCTAAATCTATTTTGAAGTTTTTTAAAATCAGATGTAGGGATTTGGTTAGGATCAATTTTATTGGATATTACTTTTAAAAAACCATTAATTTTTAGTAGTTCTTTTGCAATATTATCAAGATCACCGGGATTATCTTTAATTTCTTTTAGAATTGTATAAGAATCCAACACTTGGACAAGTATACCTTTTAGGTATTCATTATATGTAACCACGTATATTTTTTGAATTTATCTAATCTAAAGTTTAGGGAAGACATTTTGTCACGAATGAAACTACACATTTGCTTTAAATTATCATCAAATATCTGTAATGACGATGCAAGATGACGCATATCTCAAATGTATTGACCCGCAATGTGGATTAGAATATCCAATAATTAGTACAAAAGTACAATGTGAAAAAGGTCATCTGTTAGATGTAAAATACAAAAATAAACCATCAGATAGATTAAAAGAAGTTTTTTACAAGAGACGAAATCCTCAAGGAAGTATTTTTAACGAAAGTGGGGTTTGGAGATTCAGAGAATTATTAAATTTTTGTCAGATAGACACTGAAGACATTGACGAGTGTTCAAAATATCTCGTATCCCTTGATGGCGCAGAGGGAAGACAATCTAAACCATATCAAATGTCAAAAACTGCAGAATTCATAGGAATATCTACTAATAATTTATGGTTACAGCCAGAAGGATACAATCCAAGTGGTTCTTTCAAAGATAACGGAATGGCAACAGCTGTAACTCATGCAAAGATGATAAATGCAAACAAAATTGTTTGCGCATCAACAGGAAACACATCAGCATCTGCAGGAATGTTTGCTGCTAATGAAGGAATCCATTGTGATGTGTATATCCCTGCAGGACAGATTGCTCCTGGAAAACTTAGTCAAGCATATCAATTCGGAGCTCAAATTGTAGAAATCAATGGGAATTTTGACGATGCGTTAAAACAATCATTAGAAGATGCGCAAAATCATGATGGATACACTGTTAATTCTGTAAATCCATTTAGAATTGAAGGACAAAAAACGATCCCATTTAGAGCACTAGAGTATCTAAATTGGGAAGTTCCAGATTGGATTGTGTATCCAGGAGGAGCTTTAGGGAACACTTCAAGTTGTGGGAAGGCATTAATGGAATTATATGAGTGGGGTTGGATTAAAAAAATTCCGAGAATTGCAGTGATAAATTCAGAAGGTGCAAGTACATTATCAGATTTGTATAATGGAAAATTTGAAGATGAAGAACTTAGATGGAATAATGGCAATCCAAATACAGAATTGATTACTAAATATTATAACTATCTAGATGAAGAAAAACTGCGTCCAAAAACTAAGGCCACTGCAATTCAAATTGGTAGACCAGCAAATATTTTGAAAGGTTTGCGCGCGTTAGAATTTACAGATGGAATAGTGACGACAGTATCAGATTCAGAGATGCTTGATGGGATGTCAGTAGTAGGTCTCAATGGATTTGATTGTGAGATGGCATCAGGTGCATCCGTAGTGGGAATTAAGAAACTAATTGACGAAGAGATAATTAAAAAAGACGACACAGTGGTGGGGATTCTCACAGGACGACAAAAAGATGCAATGCTTCCAGTAGATTATCACAACAATCCAAAAAATAAATTTGCAAAACCACCAAAAAACTAGCCTCGTATTTTAAGCCCAAATAGATTGGAATATGTCATATATCTTAAGAGTTAAATCCAAGTTTCATAAAATTATTACAACCAAAAGATGGTGCAAACAAGCTAAATGAATGACCAAAGTAGTTATTCTGAAAGATTTTTTCGGAGGATATCATGGTAGATTTATGGATTGAGATTACAACATTATCTGTATTAATTGGACTGTCGGGATTTTTTAGTGGTTTAGAAGTTGCGCTAGTAGGAGTTAGAAAATCAAAAGTAATTCAACTTTTCAATGAAGGGGAAAAAGGCTCAAAAGCACTATACAAATTAAAAACAAATCCAAGTTGGATGATGTCGAGTGTAAATCTTGGCAATAATCTTGTAAATGTGGGTGCATCAGCACTTGCAACAAGTGTTGCAATTAGATTATTTGGAGATGAAGGATTAGGTATTGCTGTAGGAGTCATGACATTTTTGATATTGGTGTTTGGGGAAATCACTCCAAAAACATACTGCAATGCAAATTCTACCAAAATTGCATTAAGATATGCTCCCGTATTACTGGCATTCAGTTATGTATTTTATCCAGTGGTTAAATTTTTTGAAATCATCACCAAAGGCGTAGTAAAATTAACTGGGAGTAGCCACACTCCTCCACCAATCACCGAAGAAGAAATCAAAGGAGTTATTGATCAAGGATTAGAAGAAAAAGCTATTGAAAAAGATGAAATGGAATTGGTTCACGGTGCTCTAAAATTTGATGATACAGTAATTCGATCTGTAATGACTCCCAGAACAAAGATGTTTGTACTTAATTCTAAGATGTTACTTTTTGAGGCACTACCTCAAATTAATCAAAGTGGACATTCACGAATTCCAATTTTTGGAGATACAAGTGACGATATTGTCGGATTTATTCATGTTAGAGATGTTCTCAAAGAATTAGAAAAAGAGAACAGGATGGTGAGTCTTGAGCAGATTGCTCGAAAACCCGTTTTTGCATCTCAAGAAAAAATGATTAGTTCTTTGTTAAAAGAGATGAAAGGACGACAAACACACATGGCAATTGTTGTTGATGAACACGGAGGAGTAGAAGGCCTAGTCACCTTAGAAGACTTGTTAGAAGAAATAGTTGGAGAGATAGAAGATGAGACAGATCTTGTTAGACCAACAGGATATGAAAAAATTGATCAAGACACGATAATTACTAATGGAGATATTGAAATTGATGTTATTAATGAGATTTTTCGAACCAAAGTCCCAGAAGGAGATGATTACGCATCACTCAGTGGTTTGTTGCATGAACGACTACAAGACATACCACAAGAGGGGGACAAGGTAGAAGTGGATGAACTTAGAATAATTGTAGAAAAGGTTTCAAAGAATATTCCTCAAAAAATAAGAATTGAAAAAATTAGAAATTAATCCTTTTTAGCAAAATGCTCTTGTAATTTCTGCTTTTTTTCCATCATGTTAAAAATGGATTCAGTATGAGTAAATGCTTGTTCATATGATTTTCCAAACAACATCGCCTGCATTAACATATGATTCTCAGGGATTACAATTCCAGTTTGATCATCAGAATACATCATTTGAACCGTATCCATTATAGAAGTGGTCATGTTAGCGTGAATGTGTATCATGTTAGTATCAGTAAAGTTAAATCCCATGTTTTGAGCGTAATCTCTAACATCTTTAGTACCCTTGGCGGACCACAGAGTCGCAACGCCAAATTCATTTGTAAAAACTTCATGTATTTCTGAAGGTTTTGGCGCTACATCCTTGAATCGAATATCCATTATGTGTAAATGCATTTGCCTTGTTGGGACTTTTATTGCTCTAACAAAAAGCGGTGCATCTTTTCCAAAATATGTCTTAACATCATCACCATGATGAGGTTTTTCAGACATTTCTATTGTGTCTGAGAGTTTCTTTTCAGTTTGTTCAATGTCTGCCCATCTTCTAACAAGGGTGACATCAAAACGAACCAATCTATCTCCAAATTTATCACGTAATGGTTCGAGAATTCTTCCCATTCCAGTAACATTACAACTACCTTGCATCACATGGGTCTTACCTAATGCAAGAGCATAATTTGATCTAGAATTAAACAATAAATCAGACACTGCTTCGTCAGTTCCAAGTCTGGCTTCTCCACCTTGATAAATTGCAGGAATATTCCTGGGCTCATATAGACTTTTTTTATTCTTAAAACCATGGCCACCAGGAGCAGCATCAATTACTAAATCACAATCATCTAGTGCAGATTCAATAGTTCCTTTAACTTTGAAATCTTTAAAATCATCTAGTTTTTTTTCTGGAACAAATACATCTAATCCTCTAGAATTAGCAAGTTCTACTTTTTCATCAGGAGAATATTTACCAACACCAATTACAGTAATCTCAGGATCATCTTTAAGAAAAGAGGTAATGCGACTTCCAATAGAACCATAACCATTAACAAAAACTTTCTTCATAAATAGAGTAAAATTAACCCATTTATTTAGATTAGTATTAATTTACTGTGTTCAAATATATAAAATAAAAGATTTCATTTGAGTTCAAACATTATGATAAAATGATAACCAACATAATATCTTTAGAATTCCCCAGTATCATAATTTAACTTGAAAAAAATTATTTTTAAAATATTTAGTGATATTAGTGACACATGATGAGATGACACACAATCAAATATTTAGATTTTTGAAGTTTTTCATAAATTTAGCACAATCATAGATAGGTTAGTTTAACATCTAATTTTTACAAATAATTCTATTTGACATGATAAAAAATAATTTTACATTTGTAATAAGATTCCATTCAAAAATAGATTACAGAAACATAGTTTTAGTTTCAGGAAAAACAGACAAATAATTTTTAGGTAGACATACTGATAAATATTAAAAACAATTAACGGAGTATGTTTTTCATTAACAATAAATTTTATATTTTAATAAAAATAAAATGAAAAAAATAAACAGGTGGGAATTATGAAAAATTTAGATAAATTCTAAAAAATATTAATAGTTACAGGGATTACATAAAATGAAAAATTATTAAAAACTTCACATTTTTGATTTGAGTACAATTCCAAGCATTGGTAAACAATCATAATAATATAAAAGACTAAATGTGTTAAAAAAATTTAATTTCTATTGATACATGGTCCTTCACTTGCAATAGGAGCTGCAATTGCATCAATAGCTATCATTGGAACATTTTTAGGATTTGATAAAATTTCAAATGAAACTGAATTAATAGTTGAACCAACACCAACAATTCAACAAACAGGTCCTCCAAAAATCACTACAGATACTTTTTTGTCAAATGGATCACCAATACTAGGTAATCCTAATGCGCCAGTTACACTTGTGGAATTTGGCGATTATCAATGTCACTTTTGCAACGTATTTTTCCACTCAACTGAAGAAGACATACTAAAAAAATATGTTGAAACTGGAAAAGTAAGAGTGATTTTCAAAGACTACAACATAATTGGTGCAGATTCCGTTAATGCATCACATGGAGCACATTGTGCAAATGATCAAGAATTGTTTTGGGAGTATCATGATATTTTGTATACAAATTGGACTGGAGAAAATAATGGTTGGGCATCCAGAGACAATCTTACAGAATTTGCCAAAGAGATTGGCTTAGATATGGAGATATGGTCTGAATGTATGACACAAAAATTACATTCACAAATAATTCTATCAAGTAACGAAGATGCTAGATCTCTTGAACTAACAGGGACTCCTGCCTTTTTTGTAATTGGTCCTGATGGTAAAACCACACGAATTTTTGGAGCACAGCCATTTGAGGTATTTGAAAACATCTTCGAGGCAGAATTAAAAAAATGAAGCAAAACCGATCACAAACTCAATAAAAAAGACATCAAAATTCCCTTCGTGGTTAGTTAGAATTTACACAATAACCTTATTAGTGAATTATCGGAGCGAAGCTTATGGCAGCTGGAATAGATGATATTTCTATATACATACCAAGATTGTATATTGACGCATCAGATTTTGCAGCAGCTAGGGGACTTGACCCAGTAAAATTACAAAAAGGTTTAGGAGTATCCCAAATGGCAATTGTTGATGCCAATCAAGATCCTGCATGTCTTGCAGCAAATGGATGTTTGAAGATCATGCAAAAAAACAAATTATCTCCAGAAGATATTGGAAGGCTATACGTGTCAACTGAATCTTCCTTTGATGAATCAAAGGCAATGAATTCATACGTCATAGGAATGTTAGAACAAGTTTATGGTCAAGGGGCATTTGAACACTGTGGTGGTGTAGAAACAAAATTTGCTTGTGTTAGTGGATCTTATGCGCTTTATGATAATACAAATTGGATTAGAGCAGGAGAGGCAGAAGGAAAATATGCACTTGTAGTAGTTTCAGATATTGCAAAATACGACATGGGTTCAAGCGGAGAGATGACCCAAGGGGCAGGAGCAGTAGTGATGCTTCTTAATGATAAACCAAGATTATTAGAGTTTGACCGTAGAGTTACAGCCACATCAATAAAAGATGAATATGACTTTTACAGACCTTTTGGGAAAGAGACACCGATAGTACACGGCCAATATTCAAATTTACTATACATGATTCAAGTAAGAAAAGCATTAGAGATATACAAGAAAAAAGTGATATCATCAGGTCTTATCAAAATTGAGCAAGGTGAAACAATTCTAGATCACATGGATTACATCAACATGCACTTGCCATATAGCAACATGGGAAAGAAGGCTTTGGCATACTTGGTCAGACACGAATGGCGTCAGCTTCCAAGATGGAAAAAGATTCTACAGGAAATAGGAGTTGAAGAACCAATACCAAAGGATCCACGTGGAACAATTGAATCAGTATTAGGTGATGATGAATTCATGACAAAAGATCATGAATTTACTAAATTATTTACTAGAACTTCAGAATATCAAGAAGTCTACGAATCAAAACTAGCTAGCTCACTTATTGCATCTAGTATGATTGGGAATTTGTATACTGCATCATTATATTTGGGATTTAGGAGTAGTTTGGAATTTGAATACCAGAAAGGAATTGATCTAGAAGGAAAGAGGATAGGATTTGGTTCGTATGGTAGTGGAAGTAGTGCAATGGTATTCAGTGGAGTTGTTCAACCAGAATATGAAAAAGTTGTCAAGGATATGAATTTAGAAGTAGAGATAGGTCCAAGAAGAAGATTGACATTAGATGAATATGAAAATTTACATGAAAACAAACTAACTCCAGACAAATCAATGCTACATACTGAGAAAGAATTTGTGTTAGTAGATGTAAAAACCGAAACAGAGTCTAGAGGCGAAAGACGTTACATCTTTAATGAATAAAATGCAAGAAGACACAAACCCAATAAAAGATCATATCTTTGAACATATAAAAAATTCTCAAACAATTCCAAAATTAATTTCAGAGAAAAAATTTGATGAGATAATTGATGAGATAGTTGAGAACTGTTATGATAAGATAATCAACATGGCAGATAAAGAAGAAGTAATAGGGACCTTAGCTACAGGGATTTTACATTTTTTACTTACCAATGCACTAATCAACAGTCAAAGAAAAATAGAACATCAAGGAATTGAAATAGACATCATAGTTCCAGATTTAAAGACATTAGAAATAGATCCAAAAAAAACATTGTTAATTTGTATTCCAAAATCATCAGATAAGATAATTATCAATGAGAAGATTGCTCAATTAGAAAAAATCCAGCCTGAAAAGGACAATATTTGGATAATTTTATCAAAAGATATTCATCTGGATAAAAAATCATTCATTTTATCTAAAGATAATAATTCGTTTTCAAAAATTATATTTGAGATTGCACAATTTAGTAATGTCGGCGGTGCAAATAAATTCAAAATATTACGAGTTTAAAGAAATTATTTCAACAGAGTCTTTAAATCAAGATTTTTACTAAATATTTTGTACAATGAAGCATTACTCAAATCATCAATAAATGGAATAGAGCCCAATATTGGTACACCTGTAAGGTTTTTTAAATCACGGGTTAGTTCTTTTGTTTTGTAACCACCAGAATCAAAATCATTGATAACTATTCCTTTAATTTGTATTTTGTATTTTTTACACATATTTACTGTCATTATGGTGTGATTGATACTTCCAATTTTTGTTCTAGTAACAAGAATGGCAGGGATTTTGAGATCTTTGATCAAATCCGTAACAAAATAATTCTTAAGAATTGGAGTCATAATTCCACCCATTCCCTCAACTAATATTGTAGAGTGAATCTGAGATAGTTTCTTAAAATTGGAAATAATTTTATTGATTTTTGGTTTGATCTTGAGATTTTTCCAAGCAGTATAAGGTGATGCAGGAATTGGAAAGAACTGAGGATTCAATAAACTTTCAGAATCATTTATCTGAGCTGCGTTTGCAAGAATTTCTAGATCCTCAGATTTGAAGCCTTTTTTCTGTGGAATTCCAGCTGCAAAAGGCTTCATTACACCTACATCAATACCCATATTTCTGAGAGATACTGCCAATCCTGCAGTAACATATGTTTTACCAACATCTGTATCAGTACCCGTAATGAATAAGGACTTCAATGGTGAATGTTTCAAAGAGCAGTTGATTAATCTTATCGTTTAATTATTAAGAACACAGGAATTACAAATACTACTTGAAAAATACCAGTTTTGTATGGCATCCAAACACACAGATGAATGAATGGGACAAATTTAGTGAGATTAAGAGTGCTAAAGGTGTCTGGCTGACAGATACCAAAGGCGCCAAAATGCTAGATGCTGTGGCGTCAATGTGGTGTAATGTGTGGGGACATTCTAATTCAGAATTAGTTAAAACCATCATAAATCAGAGTAAAAAATTACAACATTCTTCTTTGTTTAATCTTACAAACGAACCTGCTGAAAAATTAGCAAAAAATATTGTGAAAATGTCTCCGGGAATGCACAAAGTTTTTTATTCTGATAACGGCTCCTCTGCGATGGAAATTGCAATCAAAATAGCATTACAGTACTGGAAAAATATAGGAGACAAAAAGAAAACCCAAATTGCCACAGTAGAAAATGGATATCATGGAGATACATTTGGAGCAATGTCTGTAGGATATGTACCAGAATTCTTTGGTAAATTTAAAAAACAATTATTTTCAACAGTTCAATTTTCAATTCCAAACAAATACAGATTGCCAAAAGGATTTACTCTTTTAGATTATCAAAATTATTGTTTAGAAAAAATTGAGAAACGATTTTCAAAAAATGATGACATTGCAGCTTTTGTCATGGAAAGCGGGGCGCAAGTAGCAGGAGGAGTGATGATTTATCCAAAAGGATTTCAAAATAAGATTAGTAGATTATGCAAAAAATATAACATATTATTTGTTTTAGATGAGATCGCAACGGGATTTGGAAGATTAGGATCAATGTTGCAATACGAAGAACAAAAAAGTATTCCAGATATTGTAGCGTATGGAAAAATGTTGACTGGAGGATATCTCACCATGGCAGCTACTCTGACAAACAAGAAAATATACAATTCCTTTCTAGGCGAATTTAATGATTGGAGACACCTCTTTCATGGTCATACATATACAGGAAATCCAATTGCAGCAGCTGTTGCAAATGAAAATCTCAAAATGTATGAAAAAAAGCATTTAATCAAGAAAATTCAAAAAACCGCAAAAATTTTTGAAAAGTATTATCAAGAGATTTCAGAGATAGATATTGTAGGGGATATCAGACATAAGGGAATGCTGATGGGAATAGAGTTAGTCTCAGATAGAATGAAAAAAACTCCAATCCATCCCAAAAAATCAATAAATAAAATATTTTTTGAAGAGGGGAAAAAGCAAGGAATCTACTTGAGAACACTAGGTAACATTGTCATGCTGGTTCCTCCCCTAGCCATAACAGAAAATGAATTAGATTTGCTCATAGTCAGGGCCATTAAGACGATAAAATCTGCAAGATCACAAGTAGTTTAACTGTTAACCCCCTAAATGTTCATGGTTAACATTTCCAATAATATTATTAATGGACTATTAGTGGAAATTAACATGGACAATCTTGCATTCATAAAAGAATGTCATGAAAAGGTATTTTCAGGTATTGGGATTTCATCTGAAGATGCTGAAAAATTACTAAATATTCCAGATAAGAGTCTAAAAGATTTAGCAAAATATGCAAACGAGATAACTAGAGATTTTAATGGTAATAAAATTGATGTAGAGCAATTAAACAATATTAAGAAAAATGCATGTAGTGAAGATTGTACATTTTGTGGACAGTCAGCATTTTTTGATACTGGAATTGAAACATACCAATTACCATCTCCTGAAGAGGTAGTTATCAAAGCTCAAAAAGCAAAAGAGGAAGGAGCAGAGTCATATTGTCTAGTTGCTGCATGGAGAGAACCATCCTCAAAAGATTTTCAAAAAGTATGTAAAATTATTAGTGAAATTAATGAAAAAGTAGGGATTAGTGTAGAGTGTAGTTTGGGTTTTCTTACTGTAGAGCAAGCAAAAAAACTAAAAGAACTCAAAGTAAAAAGATACAATCACAATTTAGAAACTGCAAAATCAAAATTTTCAGAGATTTGTACAACTCATACTTATGAAGATAGACTAAAGACATTAGGTATTGCCAGAGATGCAGGATTAGAATTATGTACCGGAGGCATCATAGGGCTAGGTGAAACAAGAGAACAAAGATTAGAGTTAGCATTAGAGTTATCACGACTATATCCCGAAGAAGTAACAATAAACATACTAGTTTCAATTCCAGGAACCCCACTTGAATTACAAACAGATCTTCCAAATTCAGAGATTGTCAGAATATTTTCTGTGATCAGATTTCTTTTACCTGAATCTGTTATCAAGATTTCAGGAGGACGAGAATCAAAACTAGATGATTCAGGAGAAGAATTACTTCAAAGTGGAGCAAATGGCATCATTACTGCAGGCTATTTGACTATGGATGGAAATGAGGCTAAAAAAGACAGAGAAATGATAGAAAAAATTGGTCTCCAAGCATAATCTGAGTTTTATTGATTCAGAAATACAGGAAATAAAACAAAAAAACCTCTATCGGAAATTACGATACGGTAAAGCAGAAGGGGCGCACATTACAATCAAAGGCAAAAAATTACTCAATTTATCATCAAATGACTATCTTGGGATATTACCAACTAAAATACAAATCAAACAACTCCAATCAAGTTCAAGATTAATTTCAGGAAATGATGAGTCATACAAAAAATTAGAAGATGTACTTGCAAAACATAAATCGCAGCAAAGTAGTTTGATTTATCCAACTGGTTACATGGCAAATCTTGGAGTAATTTCTGCAATTGCAAAAAAAGGAGATTTAATTCTCAGTGATGAGTTAAACCATGCAAGCATAATAGAGTCATGTAAGTTATCAGATGCCAACATACTCATTTACAAACACAACAACATGCAGGATTTAGAAAAAAAAATAAAACAAAAAGGAAAGAACAAATTCATAATTACTGAGGGAGTATTTAGCATGGATGGGGATTTTTCATCTCTGAAACAAATTACAGAGATTGCAGAGAAAAGAAATGCTATATCGATTATAGATGATGCGCATGGGGATTTTGTGATTGGAAAAGATGGAAAAGGGACACCAGACCACTTTAACGTTAGGAAGAAAATTGATTTGTATGTTAGCAGCCTTAGTAAAGGATTAGGATCATTTGGAGGTTATGTCGCATCACAGAATAATGTAATTGATTTATGTATAAATAAATCAAAATCGTTTATCTACACATCTGCACTTCCTTCATTTTTGATTGAGCATTCTCTAAAAAGATTTGAATCAAACAGAGAAATACAAAAGAAAAAGCTAGAGAAAAACACCAAACAACTCAGAAATGGACTAATTGAAATTGGTTATGAGATAAACTCTCCAACACACATCATGCCAATAATAATTGGAACTGAGAAATTAGCAATGAGTTTTGGGAGATTTTTGTTTAATAATGGAATATTTGTGCAACCCATCAGATACCCTACAGTGCCAAATAATCAGGCAAGATTAAGAATTTCAGTTACTGCATGGCTTTCAGAGAAGTACATCAAAGAGACATTAAGTATTTTTGAAAAGGCGTATCGTAAATTTGTGACTATCTCATAGCATCAAAGCCACCCAAAGCAGGGGAACCAAGAATTACCGCAATAGTAATGACTATTCCTAAAGCTATACCCACAATAATGAAACGTTTGTTCATATCAAAAATATCCACATCCCAGTTAAAAACGGATTGTCTTAACATTGGAGAGATGTGGAATAATGCTTTAAAGGAAAAATTGTAATTTTAATGTGTGACAGAGATAACCCTTTCAGTAGCAGTACTGGCGGGTCTAGGATCATTTGTTGCTCCTTGTATTTTACCCATGATTCCAGCATTTATTGCATATATTTCTGGAACAACCCTTTCGGAATTAAATCAAAAAAGTGGTTCCAAAACAATAAGCATCAACAGAACAAATATTGTATTAAACTCAATATTCTTTGTTCTAGGATTCTCAATTGTATTTTCAACTTTAGGTGTAATAATTAACAGCGCACTTGCAACATCAACTGGGGAATTAATAGAAGGACTAAATCAACTTGGAGGGATAATTATCGTAGGGTTTGGAATCTTTTTGTTATTATCTATGAAAATAAACAAGTTAAATGTAGAAAAAAAATTTTCCCAAAAAGATCAAAGGTAAGTTACCCTATGTCTTTTGCATTTGGCTTAGCTTTTGCAGTTGG
>Ga0224508_10002080_pt1 | contig 17404 bp, 18 predicted proteins | sample SF_Jan12_sed_USG_4_FD_170157 | JGI IMG/M metagenome (GOLD analysis project Ga0224508, IMG submission 170157) | Sediment microbial communities from San Francisco Bay, California, United States - SF_Jan12_sed_USGS_21 | ecosystem: Environmental > Aquatic > Marine > Sediment | place: USA... | reverse complement strand
CGGGCGAGTGTCCCCCCCGACGCTCGACAGACGATCGAGGTGGTGCAGCAGCGCGTTCACGAGCGTCCCCGAGTCGTGTCCGGGGGCCGGATGGACGACGAGTCCGGCGGGTTTCTCGATCACGGCGAGGTGTCGGTCGTCGTGCCGGATCGTCAGGGGGATGGCTTCCGGCTCGATCGCCGTGTCGCGGGGCGTGGGTACCCGGACCTCGATCGAGTCGCCCGGCCGGGGCACATAGCGCTTCTTGGCCGGAGCCGCGTTTACCAGGACGCGTTCATCCGCAATCAGGGACGCGACCGCCGTGCGACTGAGCGCGAGGCGCTCCGAAAGGAACCGGTCGAGGCGCGCGGTTACCGGAGCATCGATGTCGAACCGGTGGAGCGTCTCCGCGGCGGTCATGTTCGGCGGCCCGCGGGCCCGCGAGCCGTAACGATCAGTCGGCCGGCTCGGGCTCGGCGTCCGGTCCGATGCGGGGCGGCGCTTCGGCCTCCAGGGCGGCCGCCTCTCGTTGCTCCCGTCGCCCCTCGAGCCAGAACGAAATCAGAAGCAGGGTCGCACCTACCGTCACCGCCGAATCGGCGATGTTGAACACCGGGAATCGGCTGTCTCCGATCCCGAAATCCAGAAAATCGACCACCCCGCGCTCGAAGCGGATCCGATCGAAGATGTTCCCGAGCGCACCGCCGGCGACGAGCGAGAGGGCGAGCACGCGCAGACGATCCCACGCCGGGGTCCCGCGGTAGATCACGAACAGCACGCACAATGCGATGAGAGACAGCACCAGAAAAAAGATGCGCGAATGCTCGCCGATGTCGATCCCGAAGGCGGCACCCCGATTGTGCGTGTAGGTGAACCGGAAAAAGTCGCCCCATACTTCCCGACGGTCGTACAGCGGCATCGTTCGGACGACCCACGCCTTCGTGACGATATCGAGGGCCAGCACGATCAGCAGGACGGGGACCGTGATGGCGAGCCTGGACGCGAGCCCACCGGCCTCCGCTGGCTCCTCCGAGCGCGTCACGCCGTCAGCGAGCGGCACCCGTTTCCTCACGCTCTTTACACTTGATGCAAAGCCGGGCGTGGGGCAGCGCGTCGAGTCGCTCGAACGAGATCTTCTCCTCGCACTCCTCGCAGATCCCGAACGCCGCGGGCGACCGATACAGGCGACGAAGCGCCTCATCGATGTGATAGAGCAACCGTCCCTCCTTGGAGGCGAAGAGAAACTGCTTTTCGCGCTCCATGGCATCGGTTCCCTGATCAGCCATGTGGAAGCTGTATGCCGACAGGGCGCCGTCCGCGCCCTGCAGGGTATTGGAGAAGGACTCGTCGTAGTGGCCGAGCTCCTTCAAAACCCTCGAGCGTTCCTTCAGGAGCCGCTTTTCGAGGTGTGATCGTTCTTTCTTGTTCATTCCCAAACCTGTGTGGAGCGACCTCAGCCGCTCACCCGCTCTACCCGGATCATCGCATCCAGGTCGTCGATCTCGACCGACGTGAGATCGGCGGACCCGGCGTTCCCAACGTCCACTGATACCGCGAGCGTCTCGCCGGCGATGTATGCGCCATGTTCCCTCGCGGCGTTCTCGATGTCTTCCGCGCCCGCCACTATGAGTCGGATGCGGTCCGCGACCTCGAGACCTTCCTCCCTCCGGATCCGCTGGACCCGGTTGACCAGCTCCCGCGCGAGCCCTTCGCCACGCAGCGCCTCGTCGACATCTGTGTCCAGGGCCGCCAAATACCCCTGTGAGCTCGCCATCGCAAGCTCGGTCTGCGCGTGTTCGAGAATCTCCACGTCCTCCGGCGCGACCTCTACGACCCGGTCACCGACGGTGATCTCCACCCCGGTGCCCTCCCTGAGCCGCGCGAGGCCATCTCCCTCGAGCTCACCAATGGCCCTTGCGACAGCTGGCGTCTGGGCCCCGTGCTTCGGGCCCAGAACACCGAAGTTCGCTTTCGCGGACAGCCGCAAAAGATCGCCGGTATCGCTGAGAAAAACAACCTGTTTGACGTTCAGTTCTTCGGCCAGCAATGCGCTGATCGACTCGGGAAGCCGGCGTCCGCCGGGGACCACCGCGTGGACCGCCGCCAGCGGCTGGCGGGTGCGGACACCCGCATCTTCGCGGGCGGCCCGGCCGAGCGCGGCCAGCTCCCGCGCATCCTCCATCGCCTGATCCAACTCGGACTCGAACCGGTCAGCCGATGCCGGAAAGTCGGCGCGGTGGGCGGAGTCTCCGTCCGCGAGCGCGCGGTAGAGCCAGTCCGCCAACAAGGGGGCGAAGGGCGCCAGAAGAAGCGCACTGGTCGACAGGCACTCGTGGAGCGTCGTGAACGCGCGCGCGGTGTCCGCGGGATCGGCGTCGTCACCGGTCGCCCAGAACCGATCGCGGCTCCGCCGTACGTACCAGTTCGACAGATCGTCCAGGACGAAGGTCTGGATCTGTCGCGCGGCCCGTGTCAGATCGTACGATTCGAGCCCCTCCCCGACCGTCGTCGCGAGTCGATCGAGTCGTCCGAGGATCCAGCGATCCAGGTCCGTGGGCTCGCCGGCCACGCGGTCGCCATCGTGCGACCAGTCCTCTTCTCCCGCGTAAAGCACAAAGAATCGATACGTGTGGCGCAGCGTGGAAAAGAGCTTTCGCTCCGTCTCGTGCAGCGCAGACGGGTCCCAACGCTTGGGAAGCCATGGGTTTGAACCCGCGATCAGGTAATAGCGGATGACGTCGGCGCCGTATTCGCCGATCGCATCCCAGGGGTCCACGATGTTGCCGCGGGACTTCGACATCTTGCGACCATGGGCATCGAGGATGAGGTCGTTCACCACCACCGCTCGATAAGGCGACGTCTCGAAGAGAATCGTCGAGATGGCCAGCAGAGAGTAGAACCACCCGCGCGTCTGATCGACGCCCTCGGCGATGTAGTGCGCCGGGAAGTGTCGTTCGAACTCGTCCACGTTCTCGAACGGATAGTGCCACTGGGCGAAGGGCATGGAGCCCGAGTCGAACCAGGCGTCGGCCACCTCGGGCACGCGACGCATGTGTCCCCCGCACCCTTCCTCGTGGCACTCCCAGCCGATCTCGTCGATCTCTGGCCGGTGCGGATCGAAGTCTTCGCCCAGATCGCCCGCGAACCCCGCCAGCTCGTCGTAAGAGCCCACCACCCTGCGGTGCGAGTCGTCCTCGGAACAGAGCCAGATCGGAAGTGGCGTTCCCCAGTACCGCTCCCTGGACAGCGCCCAGTCCACGTTGTTGGCCAACCATTCGCCCATGCGGCCGGACCCGATTTCGGGCGGGTGCCAGTCGACCGATGCGCTGTTCGCGAGCAGCTGATCCTTGACCGCGGTCGTCCGGATGTACCACGAGTTGCGAGCCATGTAGAGCAACGCGCTCGCGCACCGCCAACAGTGTGGGTAGCTGTGCTCGTACATCTCGCGGCGATACAGCAGGTCGTTCTCGACCATCCAGTCCCGAATGGCTCGCTCGGTGCCCTTGTCCTTGACGTGCAGGCCGCCGAGACCGCCCGGCACCTCCGGCATGAAATGTCCGGCCTCATCGACGGTGTGCTGCTGGGGCAGCCCGGTGGCGACACCGAGACGGTAGTCGTCCTCGCCGTACATGACGGCCGTGTGCACGATACCCGTGCCGTCCTCCGTGGTGACGAAGTCGGCCGCCAGAACGGTCCATGCCGCTTCGGACCCGCCACGTTCCACCGCACCGGGGAAGAGCGGTTCGTAGGCCCGCCCCACCAGCTCGGCGCCGACGACCTCGCCGACGACCTCGTAGGGGTGGGTCATGACCGATTCGACGCGGGCCTTCGCGAGGATCAGGACCTCCCCGGGCGCCGCGCAGCCCGGTCCATCCCGGCGCGGCAACTTGCCGGCTTCGTCGGGCTGATCCTCCAACACCCGCACGCGCACGTATTCGACATCTTCCGCGACCGCGAGGGCGAGATTGCCCGGGAGTGTCCAGGGGGTCGTCGTCCAGCTCAGGATGCGCGCCCCGTCGGGATCGTCGACGAGATGGAACTTGACGAAGACCGACGGCTCGTTGACGTCGCGATACCCCTGCGCCACTTCATGGCTGGAGAGCCCGGTCCCGCAGCGGGGGCAGTACGGCACGATTCGATGGCCACGGTAGAGCAGCCCGCGTTTCTCGATTTCGGAGATCGCCCACCAGGCCGACTCGACGAATCTGGACGAGCACGTCACGTACGGGTGCTCGTAGTCGAGCCAATACGCGATCCGGCGCGACATCTTCTCCCACTCGTCCTGGTACGTGAAGATGTTCTTTCGGCAGACGTCGTTGAACTCCCGGATGCCGAGCTCCTCGATCTCGGGCTTCCCCGAGATGCCGAGTTCCTTCTCGGCCTCCAGCTCGACCGGCAGCCCGTGCGTGTCCCAACCCGCGATTCTGGTCACGCGGTGGCCGGTCATCGTGCGATATCGGGCGATCAGGTCTTTGATGGTGCGGGCGAGGATGTGGTGGACGCCGGGACGGCCGTTGGCGGTCGGGGGGCCTTCGAAGAATACGAAGTCCGGCGCGTCGGCACGGTCGTCCAGGCTGAGACGAAACGTGTCCTCCGCGTCCCATGTGCGCAGCACCTCTTCTTCGAGTCCGGTGACGGACTCGGTCAGTGGCCGATAGGCCATTTGGAACTCCGTTTGGTGACGTTCAGAAGGCTGTCCGAGGACAGCCTCCGGCTGAATGCCGCAGCGTCAGTTGGTGGACGCCCCGGGGCTTCCGATGTCGCCCGGGGTAATCGGCTGGTGGGTCGTGATGCGCGACCCTGAGTCAGCCTCCTCCGTAGTGTCCGTGACGCGCTGAGTGGTGTCTTCCGAATGGCCGTTCGCGGATGGTGCCGGCGTGGTTCCCCTGGCGCCGGACGGGCCCCCCGACCCCGGTGCATCGTCCGGGCCCCTGACGGGTCCGTCCGTGGAGCTGTCGACAACGTTGCCGGTGGACGGCACGACCTGTCCCACATCCGCAGCGTCCGCGGCCCGCGGCGAAACCGCCGGCTCCGCCCGGACGTCGTCGGCCGTCTCGGGGATCAGGTCGTTCTGCAGGCGCTCCAGCAGGTCGCCGAGGTCCTCGGGCTCGGACTCCAAGCGGGTCTCCTCCAGCTCGAGGTAATCCTCGAACCGTTCCATCACGCTGCGGAGAGACTTGAGAAACTGGCGCCGGCGGGCGCGCAGATCGTCCAGTCGACGCCCGGAGTGGCGAATCGCCTGGTCGGCATCGAGCAGGATCGCCTCCGCGTGGGTCTCGGCCTCGCGCAGCCTGACGGCGGCGTCGCGCTCGGACTGCGACCGAGCCTCCTCCCGAAGCTCCTGGGCGGCGAGCAGCGCGTCGTTGAGCGCCCGCTCCCGCTCCTGGTAGGTGTCCAGCTGCTTCTGCATATGGGCGACCTGGTCGGTGAGCGTTCCGTGCTCGCGTACGAGCTGCTCCAACCGGTCGGAGACGAGCTCGAGGAACGCATCCACCTGCACGGGGTCGTACCCCCGCACCGAACGCTTGAAGTCGTCCCGCTTCTTTCTGACGTCCAGCGGTGTCAGATCGATCATCGTTCCCCCAATAGCACCGTACCCAGCCGCACACGGGTGCTGCCCTCTTCGATGGCGACCTCGAAGTCGTTGCTCATTCCCATCGAGAGCACTCCACCCTCGAACCCCTCGACCTCATCACTGCAACGAACGGACGCCTCGCGGACCGTCCGAAACGTCTTCCGAAGCATCCCTTCATCCGCGGTGAAGGGCGCCATCGTCATCAAGCCGGCGACCCGAAGCCCGCCCAACCGACAGATCTCGTCGAGGGCGACCGCGAGCTTCGCCGGCGCGAGTCCGGCCTTCTCCGCTTCGCCGGAGGCGTTCACCTGAACGAGAACCTCGATCGGCTCGTGACCCTCTTCCTCGGTGATACGGCTCAGTCGACGCGCGAGCTTCACGCTGTCGACCGACTCGATGACATCGAAGAGACCGATCGCCTTCCGCGCCTTGTTTCGCTGCAGGCGCCCGATCATATGCCAGTCAAGCCCGCATCCTCCGGCCAACTCCGCCTGTTTTTCGGCGGCCTCCGGAACGCGGTTCTCGCCGATTCTCGGCAACCCCGCGGCCGCCACCGCCGTTATGGCACTGGCCGGGTGGCCCTTTGTCACGGGGAGGAGGTCGACGCCGGCCGGGTCGCGATCGGCACGAGCCGCGGCACGCGCCACCCGAGCCCGAACGTCCGCCAGGCGCTCCTCGATCCGCTCACTGGTCACCCGGCACAGTCTACCCAAACCTCCGTGTAGACGCGAGCTAACGGGGGCTTCAGCTCTGCGAGCCGATCCTGAAGCTGATCCACTGCTGGACCCAGACGGCGGTCGGGCGATCCATGTTTTTCGCGGGGCGGAACTTCATTCGCTCGGCCACCCGAACCGCGGCCTCGTCCAGACAAGGACACATACGCAAAAAGCGCCCGCACCGCGGAACGGTGTGGGCGCTTCTCGTTTCTCGGCGCCGGACGGAGGATCCGGCGGCGTCAGCCCGGACTCAGGTGACCTCGAACGTCACCCACTGCGAGACCCACACGGCCGTAGTCTTGTCGCGGTTCTTGGCCGGCGAGAACTCCATGTCCGCCGCCACCCTCTGAGCGGCGTCGTCGAGCAGTGCGTTTCCCGCGGAGGTCTTCACCTCGCTCCTCTCGACGCGACCCTGCTCGTTCACGTAGAGCCAGAGCTCGACACGACCTCCGATGCCCGCGTCCTTGAGATTGCGCGGGTAGTAGCGCTGCAGGAGCTGCATGACCTGCGAGCGATTTCGCATCGCCGGGGGCGTGTCGTAAGGAATGAACGAAGGGCGATCCGCCGGGCTTCCACCGGACGGCGGCGGCGGCAGGTTCTCGACCGGGTTGGTCTCGAACGTCGTCGGCGCGATCGTGACGTCATCGGCCACATCGACGGACGCGACGCGAGGAGTCGCCGGACGAGCGATCTGCTCGGGCGGCGGTGGGATCCTCACCTCGGGCGGCAGAGAGATCGCCTCGATCTCATCGGTGACCGACCCAAGGTCGGCGGCCTCGAACGGCCGAACCAGGACGAACAGCCCGAAGTGGAACATCGTGGCCGCGAGCATTCCGATCTGCAGCCACGATCCGCTCGTCCGCTTGAACCTGTCATTCGCCGTCATGCGTACGGCTTCGCTCTCTGACATCGGCTTCCTCCGTTAGCGCCGGGCGCGTGTCGCGCGTTGCTCGAGTCGGGTCGCGAAGGTGACCCGGACCGCACCCGCTTCCTGCAGCTCTTCGGTGATCGTGTTGATCTGAGAGTACGGCACGTCCCGATCGCCCCGCAGGGCGATCACGAGCTCGCGATTCTCCGCGTAGAGGGGCCGTATGATCTCCGAGATATCTTCGAACGGTATCAGCTGGTCGTTGATGTGGACCACGCCGGCCCGATCAATCCAGATGTGGATGATGTTCTTGCGCTTCTCGTCGATCTTCTCGGTAGCCTGCGCCTCCGTCCACTCGATGTCGACCTTGCGCTCCTTGCGGAACACCGTGGTCACCATGAAGAAGATCAGGAGGAGGAACGCGATGTCCGCCATCGACGACGTGGGGATCTCGCTTCCTGACCCCGATTTGCGGCTGAAGCCGCCACCCTTGATCGACATTAGTTCTCCATCTCCTGCAGCGAGATTCGCTCCGCTCCCGAAGCCTTCACTTCATCGAGCACGTTGACCATGTGCCGGTAGGCGGCCTGCGGGTGCGTCTGCACGGCGGCGATGAGGTTGGGATTCGCCAGCAACTCCTGACGAAGGATGCCCTCCACCTCGCTATACGCGATCGTCTGCTCCTGCTCCGACTCCCCGCGCCGGACGACCACTCGACCGTCGGGCTGCACCATGAAGAAGATCAGGTTCTTCGGGGAGACGTCCTGCTCTTCGGACTGCTCAGGAAGGACGATCGGAAGCCCCTTCTCCTCGTTGAACACCGTCGTCGTCAGGAAGAACACCAGCAGAAGGAAGGCGATGTCCGCCATGGAAGCGGTCGGAATCTCATCCGACACCTTCTGCTTTCGACTCATGATCGCCATATCGTGATCTCTTTCTAAAGCCCTGGCGCCGCGACAAACCCCCGGGTCGCGGCGAGCAGTGCGGCTGTCAGCTCGCTTCCCGATACCCCTCACGCGACTCCAGGCTCCAGATCAGGTCGAGGACCTTCTGCGCGCCCTCTTCCATGTCCTGGATCAGACGGTCGATGCGGGTGACGAAGTAGTTGTACCCGATGTTTACGGGGATCGCGATCGTGAGACCCGTCGCGGTCGTGATGAGCGCGACCTTGATCCCGCTGGCGACGAGCTGCGGGTCTACCTGGCCGGCGATCTCGATCGCCTGGAAGGCCAGGATCATCCCGATCACCGTGCCGAGGAAGCCGAGCATGGGGGCGACGTTCGCGATCGTTCCGAGAACGGCGAGACCCCGCTCGAGGAAGTCGAGCTCGATGATCCCGGTGGTGCTGATCGCTTTCTGGACGTCCTTGCTGGAGCCGTGGCCACCGGCCTGCCGTTCCTGAACGCGGCGCAGGCCCGCAAGGAGAATGGCGGCGACCGGCCCGCGGGTGGTTTCGGCCGTCGCGATGGCGTCGGAGAGCTTACCGCCGGCGGTGAGCTCCTCGATCTGACCCAGGAGCTGCTTGGAGTCACGGTGTGCGATAAACAGCGTCCACAACTTCGCGAGCATCACGCCGAGCGCGACCAGCGAGCATAGAACAAGCGGATACATCATGAATCCGCCGTCGTTGAACAGCGTCATCAACTCGTACTGATTGCTCATATCGCCTGCCAGCAAGGGTTTCAGGCCGTTCTCGACGGCTTTTCCCACGCCCGGAGACCCCACCCCACCATGTGACGGCTAGCGGATGATTTTAGGGGGTTGCCGATTGAGCGTCAAACGGGTTGGACGACTTCGTCCTCTCCTTCGAATCCTCCGTCGCGGGCGGCGTTTGGACCAGCGACGTCCGGGTCGGCATCGCGACCGGTCTTGGATGGGATGGACGCGGTCCCGTCGACCTCATCCGTGTCCGGCGCGAGCCGTGCGCGAAGCTCCTCGGGCTGCAGCCCGCGACGAAGCACCCCGCGCCGGGCGAGCGAGATCTGGCTGGTCTCCTCGGAGACGACGATCACGAACGCATCGGTCTCCTCCGAGAGTCCCAGCGCCGCTTTGTGGCGTGTCCCCAGCGACCGGTCCGGCGGCGGGAACTGGCTGAGCGGCAGGGTGACGCCCGCACCGATGATCTCGTTGCCGCGAATGATGACGGCCCCATCGTGCAGAGGCGACCTGGGCGTGAAGATCGTCAGGAGGAGGTCGGCGGAGACGTCCGCGCGAAGCGGCGTCCCTTCCTTCTGCACGTAAAGATCGAGAGCCAGCTCCTGCTGGACCGCGATGATCGCGCCGATCCGCTTCCGAGACAGTCGCTCGACGGCCTTCGCGATCTCGTCGGCGACCGCCTCACCGCCCTGCTCGAGCTTCGTCAGAAACGTGAGGAGCCGGCTGCGCCCGAGCTGCGCGAGAGCGCTCCGCAGCTCCGGCTGAAAGACGACGATGAGTGCGAACGCCGCATACGTGAACACCTGCGACAGGACGGCCTCGAAGACCTCCAGACGGAGCAGGCCCGCCATCACGTAGATCCCGAGAACGACGACCAGACCGAAGAGGATCTGAAACGCACGGGTCCCGGCCCACCGGATGAGGATGCGGTAGATGAAGAACGCGAGAACGAGGATCTGCAGGAGATCCGTAAAGTCCGGCAGATAGAACCGGATGTAGTCGACGAATCCGCTCATGTCGCCTCGACCGTTTCCCGTTCCCGCGCGTTACGTCCAGCTGACTGGATCGCCCACGCGACCGCGAGCGCCCGCGCGACCGGGGCCACATCATGGACACGAAACACCCGAGCTCCGTTCCGGAGTGCCGCGACGCATACCGCGATCGTCCCCTCGACCCGGTCGTGCACGGGAAGCCCCAGGAGGGCACCCAGGAACGACTTGCGGGACGGGCCGACCCAGAGCGCCGACCCCAACGCCGCGATCTCGTCGAGCCGCGCGACGAGCTCGAGGTTTCCCTCGACCGACTTGCCGAATCCGAGGCCCGGATCGAGAGCCACGCGGTCGGGATCGCACCCGTCTGCGACCGCCTGGTCGCGCGCGTCGCTCAGGTAGTCCCGAACCTCACCAACGACGTCCCCGTACCTCGTGTCGCCCTGCATGGTACGAGGGTCTCCCCGCATGTGCATCAGGACGAGTCCACAACGCGTTCGGGCAGCGATTTCCACGAGCCCCCGGGATCTCCCCCCTGAGACGTCGTTGATGACCTCCACGCCTGCGTCGAGCGCTCGCTCGGCCACGGCGGCCTTCATCGTGTCGATCGAGACCGGCACGGGGAGATCGCGGAGCCCGTGCAGCACCGGTTCCAGCCGCCGCCACTCCTCGTCGCCGCCGATCTCCTCCGCCCCCGGTCGGGTGGACTCGGCACCCACGTCGATCACCGCGGCACCGTCTTCAACCATCTCGAACGCGTGTTCGATGGCCCGTGGCGGGTCGATATAGACGCCTCCATCGGAAAACGAATCGGGGGTGAGATTCAACACCCCGGCCACGATCGGTCGGTCCAGCTGAAGCTCGCGAGATCGGACCCGCCACACGGCCGGGCGCGTCGAATCGCTCACGTGCGCCTCTCGGCCGTCTTCAATGGGGGCGGTGGGCCGGGTCGCCGGCCCGCTCAGGCCGGCGCCGGCGCCGGTTCTCCGCCGGTACCCTCGAGCGGCCGCTCGCGCGCGGGAGCCGGTTCTGGCGCCGGGAGCTCCGGCGTCACAGGAGGCGGCTCGATGACGTGCGGCGGCAGAGGCCGCCCCGCCTCGAGCAGTCCAATGTCCGTCGAGTCGAGCGTTTCGCGTTCAAGCAGCGACTCGGCCATCGACTCGAGCAGGGGCCTGTGCTCCTCGAGGGTCTGCTTAGCGGCATCGTACGCCGATTCGAGGATGCGCTTGATCTCGGAGTCCACGAGCTCCGCGGTCTTCTCGCTGGTCTCCCGCCGGTGCGAGATGTCCCGCCCGAGAAAGACTTCGTGGTCGGGTTCTCCGATCGCCATGGGCCCGAGGGCCGAGGACATCCCGAACTGCGTGACCATACGCCTCGCCAGGTCGGTCGCGCGCTCGATGTCGTTTCCGGCGCCCGTCGTGATCTTCTGAGGCCCGAAGACCAGCTCCTCCGCCACACGGCCGCCAAACAGCATCTTCAGCCGCCCCTCCAGACGATCCCGCGTGGCCATGTGGCGGTCCTGATCGGGCAACGAGACCGCGAGACCGAGCGCCTGACCCCGGGGAACGATCGTGACCTTGTGCAGCGGGTCCATGCCGGGGACGCGGAGCGCGATCACGGCGTGCCCCGCCTCGTGGTACGCGGTCACCCGCCGCTCCTCGTCGGAGATCACGAGGCTCCGACGCTCGGTACCGAGCATCACCTTGTCCTTGGCGCGCTCGAAGTCGTCCATATAGACGCGGTCCTGGTCGCCGCGCGCAGCGAGCAGGGCCGCCTCGTTCACGACATTCTCGATGTCGGCGCCGGAGAGGCCAGGCGTCCCCTTCGCCAGCACCGCCACGTCGACGTCCTCGGCCAACGGAATGTCCTGAACGTGGACCCGGAAGATGCCCTCGCGCCCCTTCACGTCCGGGTTTCCGACCACGATCTGCCTGTCGAACCGACCTGGACGCAGAAGCGCCGGATCGAGCACGTCCGGCCGGTTGGTCGCCGCAAGGAGAATGACCCCTTCGTTCGACTCGAACCCGTCCATCTCGACGAGCAGCTGGTTGAGCGTTTGCTCACGCTCGTCGTGGCCGCCGCCCAGGCCCGCACCCCTGTGGCGTCCGACCGCGTCGATTTCGTCGATGAAAATGATACAGGGGGCGTGGGCCTTCCCCTGCTCGAACAGGTCTCGGACCCGGGACGCACCGACTCCCACGAACATCTCCACGAAATCCGACCCGGACATCGAGAAGAAGGGACGGCCTGCTTCGCCTGCGACCGCGCGGGCGAGGAGCGTCTTCCCGGTCCCCGGAGGCCCTATGAGAAGGGCGCCCTTCGGCAACCTGCCTCCGAGACGGGAGAACTTCTGCGGATCCTTCAGGAACTCGATGATCTCCTGAAGCTCTTCCTTCGCCTCGTCGCACCCTGCGACGTCCGCGAACGTGACCTTGGGCGTGTCACCAGTGAGGAGCCGGGCCTTCGACTTCCCGAAGCTGAACGCCCGCGACCCGCCGGCCTGCATCTGCCGGAAGACGAATAGCCACAGCCCGATGATCAGGACCCATGGCAGGAGCTGGACGAGGACGGTGATCCACCCGTTGCCCGCCGGACGGGCCGTGATCTCGACGCCCTGGGCCCGGAGCTCGCCGTCGAGCTCCTCGGTCATTTCCGTCGGGAGCAGTGTCTGGAACCGCTCGATGGAAACCTGGTCGCGCTGAATCGAGCGTTTGAGCTCGCCCTCGATGCGCACGCCTTCGCGAATGTCGATCGACGAGACGTTGCCGGCTGCCACCTCCGCCCGAAACTCGGTGTAGTCCAGCGTCTCCTGCTGACGCCGCCCCGAGTCCATGAGCTGCAAGATCGCGACGGGGATGAGGATGAGGAGCGCCCAGAAGGACGCCGTCCGCAGGATGCGGTTTGTGCGGCCCGAAGGGTCGTTCCTGTCAGGGGGCGTACCCCCGTTTTCTCCACGCATTTCCCGTCCTCCGCTAGCAGGCTTCCCTGCTCAAGTCGGCAGACTCGCGATAAAGGGCAGGTGCCGGAAGTTCTCGGCGTGATCCAGCCCGTAGCCTACCAGGAATTCGTTCGGGGCGTCGAACCCGACCCACCTCGCTTCGTGCTCGAGATTGGTGGCCACGTGCTTGTGCAACAGCGCGCAGATCTCCACCGAGGCCGGCTCGCGTTCCCTGATCGCCCCCATCAACCGATTCAGCGTCGTCCCACTGTCGATGATGTCTTCTACCAGAATAATGTGCCGACCGTCCATCGGCGCGCTCGGATCGTAGAGAAGCTTCACGTCGCCCGAGGACTCCGTTCCGCTGCCATAGCTCGAAGCCACCAGAAAGTCGACCTGGAGCGGCCTCCGAATGCAGCGCACCAGGTCCCCCAGGAACACGAACGACCCTTTGAGGAGCCCCAGCAGAAGGACGTCGTCCTCCGGGCCATAGGCCCCCGCGATCTCCCTGCCCATCTCATCCACTCGATCCGCGATCTCGCCGGCCGAGAAAACGATCCTGCGCAGGTCGCGCCCCCCCGTGTATTCGGGGAACGCACGCGCGGCTGCCTCTTTGTCCATGTCGCCTCGCGACATCGTCGCCTCAGGGTTCACGGCCCCCGGCCCTCCGCAGTTCAATCGTGAACGAGCCACCGCTGCCCGGCGTGCGGAGCCCGGAGGCCATCGCGTGTCCGGCGATCCACAGAATGCGCCCATCCGCGCTCTCCAGCACCGGCACCCGCCTCCGCCCCGAAACCGGGATCCGACGCTCGTTCAAGAGCTTCTTCAACTTCCGCGATCCCGCCTTCGTCCTGATTCTGTCCCCCGGCTGTGGCGCCCGGAACCGCAATGGGAACTTCACTCGGCCCGGATCCAGCTCCAGGGAGTCACCGCACTCGTCCGTGGGCCGTCCCCACGCTACCTCATACACACAACCGCCGAGAGTTGCTGTACCGTCACCCTCCGATGCGGTCTCGATCAACAGGTGGGCGTCGGTTCTATCCCGCGGGACCCGCGCCAACCGTACCCAATCGTATTCGCGAGAAAGCCGCAGCCCACCGCCCATATCGATCCAGCGGCCGCTGAGGCCATGCCTGATAAACTCGACCCCAGCCCGGGTTCCGCCCCTCGTGAGGCGAAAGCCCATGTCCCGCGCGAGGATTCGAAGGAGACGCGCGATCTCGGCCCGATCATACTCCGCCACTGCGGAGCGAGCAATTTGCACGCCGCGACTGTCGGTATCGCACGCGCTGGCAGACACATCCAGCGCCCGGCTGGTCTTTCGCACGACCGTGACATCCATCGCGCGGTCCGCTCGGTCGGCCGCGGCCGTCAGCCCAGAGAGCGTACGGTCCACGTCGGCCACCGTCCGGAGTGCGGGCAGCAGGCCGCCGCGAACCCGGGCCCGCGCGTACCCGATATCGATATTGCCGGGGTCCTCATGCCACTCGACGCCGCATCCCGTCAGATATTCGCGAAGCTCCGCGCGTCCGAACCCCACCAGCGGCCGGACGATGCGGCCCCGTCGAGCCGGGATACCGCGGAGACCGCGCAACCCCGTTCCCCGAGCCAGCCGCAGGAGGACGGTCTCGATCTGATCGTCCGCCTGATGAGCCAGCACGATCCGGTCGGCGGCGATCCGATCGGCGAGGCGGTCGAGAAACGCGAACCGGGCCCGACGGTACGCGAGCTGCCCCGCCAGTTCCTCCTCCGACCGCTCCACCGAGCAGGGGAGCGCGAGGCGATCCGCGTGCCCGCGAACACGCTCCGCCGCGTCCGCCGAGTCGTCCGCCACCGCGTGGTCGTAATGCGCGACGTGCAGGACGAACTCGCGCTCCGGGGCCAGGTCGGCGAGGAGATGGAGGAGTGCAAGAGAATCGCTGCCACCCGAAACCCCGACGACGAGGTGCGAGCGGAAAGGAAGAAGCGTCGGGTCGATCTCCAGGAACTCGCGGAGGCGATCGATGATCGGGCGGTCGACACCGGGGGCATGGCCTTCAGTCGTCGGACAACGTCCCATCGGAGCCCGTCGGGTCGTCGGGTCGGGCGTTGCCCGGACCCCGCTCGAACCGCAACGAACGGGCTACGCCGACGCCGAAGGACGGAGATTCGGGTGCGCCGGACCATTCGACCGACTCGACCTTCGTTTCGTCTCCGCTGTCGGCGCCCCCTCGTTTTCGTTCGAGGTCCCAAATGCGGTCGTGACCGCGAACGTAAGCCGCCATCGCGGCCCGATAGCGCCCGCTCATACCTCCATCACTTCGGCTTCCTTCCGGGCAAGCATCTCGTCGATCCGCTTCGAATGGCCGTCCGTGATCTCCTGGACGCGGTCTTCGGCGCGACGCGCCTCGTCTTCACTGATCGCGCCGTCCTTTTGCTGGGCGTGGAGCGTATCGCGAGCCTCGTGTCGGGCATGCCGCAGCGAGACCTTTCCCTCCTCGGCCATTCGGTGGAGCACCTTCACGAAATCCAGGCGTCGCTCTTCCGTGAGCGGCGGGATCGGCACTCTCACAACGCCCCCATCGGCGGAAGGGTTCAGCCCGAGATCGGAGTTCTGAATCGCGTTCGCGATGACGCCGGCGATGTTCGGATCGTACGGCTGCACCAGAAGCATCTGTGGCTCGGGGGCCCCGACATTGGCCACCTGCTTCAGCTCCACCAGCGACCCGTACGCCTCGACCTTCACAGAATCGAGGATCGCCGGGCTCGCCTTCCCGGTGCGCACCGTGGCGAATTCGCGCCCGACCGCCGCGATCGCGCGGTCCATGGCTTCCTGTGCGGCCTTCAGCGTCTGTTCGGGCATGCGTCCTCCCCGGTTCGTCCGCGGATCTGCGCGAGCGGGCCGCCGGCCCGCCGCCTCTAGGCGACGAGCGTCCCGATTCGCTCACCCTTGAGCGCCGCCAGAATCGCACCCCGCTGTTTGATGTTCAGCACCACCATGGGCAGCTGGTTCTCCTTGCACAACGAGATGGCAGCCGCGTCCATCACCCCGAGTTCGCGAGTCATCACTTCAAGATATGAGATCCGCTCTATGAACTCGGCGTCGGGATCGGACTCCGGATCCGCCGTATAGACACCGTCGACCTTGGTCGCCTTGAGGATGACGTTCGCATCCATCTCGATGGCGCGCAGGACCGCAGCGGTGTCCGTCGAAAAATACGGGTTCCCGGTGCCGCCCGCGAAGATGACCAGCCTTCCCTTCTCGAGGTGGCGCAATGCTCGTCGTCTGATGTAGGGCTCGGCCAATTGCTCCATTCGGATCGCCGTCATCACGCGCGTGCTCACGCCGTGCTGCTCGAGCATGTCCTGGAGCGCGAGCGCATTGATGACCGTGCTGAGCATCCCCATGTAATCGGCGGTGACGCGGTCCATTCCCCGCCGGCTGGCAACGGTCCCGCGAACGATGTTTCCGCCGCCGACCACGAGACCGAGCTTCACGCCCGTCTCGAAGACCTCCTTGATCTCGATCGTGAGCTTTTCGATCACGGGGGGGTCGATGCCAAAGCCGCGCTCCCCGGCGAGGGACTCGCCGGAGATCTTGACCAACGCGCGTTCATACTTGAGCGACATCGGTTGCCTCTCCGAACCGTCGACGGTCCGCTGAGTGACTCCTACGCTCCGACCTCGAACCTCGCGAACCTGCGCACAGACACGTCGTCACCGGCCTCGGAAACGAGATCCTTGATCTTCTTGTCCGGGTCCCGGACGAAAGCCTGCCACAGAAGAGCGTTCTCCTCGAAGAACCGACGCATGCGGCCCTCGACCATCTTCTCCGCGATCTCGGGGGGCTTGCCCGACTCCTTGGCCTGCTCGATCAGGACCGAGCGCTCGCGCTCGATCACGTCGGCCGGGATGTCGTCCGGCGAAAGCCCCGCGGGATTGGTGGCCGCAGCGTGCATGGCGATCCCGCGTGCGGTCTCCCCACCCGCGTCACCGGCTCCCGACACCTCGACCATGACGCCGATGCGATTGCCGAAATGCAGGTAGCTCCCAACGACGGCCTCGCCACCGATGTCGTATCTGACGACCCGACCCACCTGGACATTCTCGCCGACCTTCACTCGCAGCTCGTTGAGCGCCGCCTCCAGCGCCTCTCCGCCTTCGATCTCGAACAGCCGCTCGCCGATCAGCACCTCACCGTCGGGCAGGGGCAGGTCGAACAGCGCCTCGGCGATCGAACCGACAAACGCTTCGAAGTCGTCGCTGCGAGCGACGAAATCGGTCTCGGTCAGCACCTCGACCATCGCGGCCTTGCCGTCGCGCTCCGCGATGTGGACCATGCCCTCGGACGCGGTTCGCGCCGCCCGCTTGGCGGCCTTCGCGGCCCCCCGCTGGCGTAGCAGGTCGATCGCGGCCTCTTCATCGCCACTCGCCTCCTGAAGAGCCTTCTTGCAGTCCATCATTCCGGCGCCAGTGCGCTCCCGCAGGGACTTCACCGCCGCAGCCGTGATCTCCGCCATCTCTCTATCACTCCGTGTCTTCGTCAGTTCTTGCTTCGACCGCGATTTCCTCGCGGCGCCGTCACGTGGACGGATACCAAAAAAAAGGGCCACCGAAGTGGCCCTCGATGCTACGAGTCCTTCGATCCCTCGTCTTCCGCGGCGCCTCCCGCGTCCGACGAGTCATCCGCGGCACTCTTGGGGG
>Ga0224508_10002079_pt1 | contig 17411 bp, 16 predicted proteins | sample SF_Jan12_sed_USG_4_FD_170157 | JGI IMG/M metagenome (GOLD analysis project Ga0224508, IMG submission 170157) | Sediment microbial communities from San Francisco Bay, California, United States - SF_Jan12_sed_USGS_21 | ecosystem: Environmental > Aquatic > Marine > Sediment | place: USA... | reverse complement strand
AGATGCCTTGGAAGAAAAACTAAAAGAAATACATGATGGAAAATATCAAATTATTATTGGCACGCAGATGCTTTCTAAAGGACATGATTTTCCAAATGTAACATTGGTTGGCATATTAAATGTGGACCATGGTCTCTTTAGTACAGATTTTCGTGCTACTGAACGCCTCGCACAATTATTAGTACAAGTATCTGGCAGAGCTGGACGTAGTGCCAAGAAAGGTAAAGTGTTATTACAAACGTTTTTACCTGAGCACCCTTTACTGAATTGTCTGTTATCGCAAGGTTATGCTGCGTTTAGTAATGAAGCATTAAAGATTCGTAAAGAATGTGCATTACCTCCCTATACCTTCATGCTCATGGTTCGAGCACGCGCTAATAATATTACTTTGACGCAAAACTTCTTACAGGATGTGAAATCTATTATGCAGAAAGATAATATTCAGGATCTCACTATCTATGGTCCAATTCCTGCAATGATGGAACGCAAAGCTGGCATGTATCAGAGCCAACTGATTATCTTCACTCAACGTAGAAAAACCATACAACAAAATCTGGGAAATTGGACTCAAGCTATTACCGAAAGACCACTAGCGAGACGAGTACGGTGGGATATTGAGGTTGACCCCTTAGAAATAAACTAGAGATGAATTTGAAATGAGCTGAGAAAAAATCCTCAAATTCAGTACAATGCAACGCCTTTAAAGGCCCTAAATCTGCCTACATGCAAGATCAAATAGCAAAACTTATCAGCACAGCAATTGACAGCCTTAATTCTGCAGGAAGCATATCTGCAGGCCTTAATGCCAATGTGCAGGTGACTCGCAGTAAAGATAAAACCCATGGCGACTTTGCTTGTAATGTTGCATTACAACTAGCTAAACAAGCGCAGATGCCACCACGCGAATTGGCAGAGATACTATTAGCTAATATGCCAGAAGCTCCTATCGTTGCAAAAATTGAAATTGCTGGTCCTGGATTTCTTAACTTTTATATCCAGGAAAACCTGCATGGCGAAGTGCTTAACAGCATATTGCAGCAACAAGCTAACTATGGCCTAGCAAATACATATGCAGGTAAAAAAGTTCAGATTGAATTTGTATCTGCAAATCCTACCGGCCCTTTACATGTTGGACATGGCAGAGGGGCTGCCTATGGTGCCACCATTGGAAATCTACTCGCCGCAGTTGGCTATGATGTACAGCGCGAATATTATGTAAATGATGCTGGACGACAAATCGATATCCTAAGCGCATCAGTATGGCTACGTTATTTAGAACTGTGTGATGAAAAATTCACTTTTCCTAGCAACGCATATCAAGGTGATTATGTTTGGGATATAGCTGCCACGCTACACCGTGAACACGGTGATAAATATTTGCATGCCACAAAAGAATGGATGTTTGATTTACCTTCAGATGAACCTCAAGGTGGAGATAAAGAAATATATATCGATGCCATCATTCAAAAGACCAAGGCATTACTAGATGAGGACGGTTATGAAATTTTTACTAACTGTGCCTTGGAAACAATTACTAATGACATTAAAGACGACTTAGAGCTGTTTGGTGTTCATTACGATAATTGGTTCTCGGAGAAATCATTAGTAACGAGCAACAAGGTACAAGCTGCATTGAAAATACTTGATGAAAATGGTTACAGCTACATAAAAGACCAGGCCGTTTGGTTTCGATCTACCGACTTTGGTGATGAGAAGGATAGAGTTTTAGTGCGTACAAATGGCACACACACCTATTTTGCATCTGATATAGCTTATCATTTAGACAAGTATCAACGTGGATTTGATCGCTTGATTAATATCTGGGGCGCAGATCATCACGGCTATATAACTCGTATAAAAGCAGCGGTGGAAGCATTAGGCAAAGACCCTAAGGCTTTGCAAATTCCGCTGGTGCAATTTGCCAACTTATATAAAGGCGGTGAAAAACTTGCCATGTCTACTCGCTCTGGTGAGTTTGTTACTTTGCGTGAGCTTCGCAAACAAGTCGGAAAAGATGCAGCACGTTTCTTTTATGTGATGCGTAAGCATGAACAACATTTAGATTTTGATCTAGACTTGGCCACTTCACAGTCAAAAGATAATCCAGTTTATTATGTGCAATATGCACATGCGAGGATATGCAGCATATTTGAACAAGCTGGTGTAGACATGCAAGATAAATCTATTTCCGATGCGGATAGTGAACAACTTTCCAATGAGCATGAAAAAATTATCTTGAAACTATTAAGCCAATATCCTGAAAACGTCTCTGCTGCTGCTGAAAAATTATCTCCACACATCTTAGTAAATTATTTACGCGAAGTAGCGAATGCCTTGCATAGTTTTTATAATGAAAAAGAAAACCAGGTTTTAATGGATGATATGGCATTACGAAATGCTAGACTTAAATTAATTTACGCAACCAAGATTGTGATTAATAACGGTTTAACACTGCTTGATGTAAGTTCGCCCCAAAAAATGTAGGAAAAACTAATGGCTCGTAGAAAGAAACGTTCCGCTGCTAAATCATCCAGCATCATTCCCGCATGGATATGGCTAACGCTTGGTATTTTAATCGGCCTAGGTATCGCCATGTTCACACGTTCAAACGATCGTCTTGTTGAGGAGCAAGCTGCTACACCTTCGCAATCCGCAATCACCAAAGAACCTGAAACCAAACGTAAGTTTGACTTTTACACACTGCTACCAGAACTTGAAATTGTAATTCCTCAAGAAGAAACCCAACCACCTAAACAAAAACCAACTTCTTCACCCACCACCACATCGAAACAACAGACCGATTATAAAGGTGGTTACTTGTTACAAGCAGGCTCGTTCCAACAATTTAATGAAGCTGATAGCTTAAAAGCACGCTTAGCGTTGATTGGTGTCGAAGCGAATATTCAATCTGTTGAAGTAAATAAGACTAAATGGCATCGCGTACAAATTGGCCCATCCAATGATCGCAATGCGCTAGAGAAACTTCGTAAACACTTAAAATCGAGCCAAATCGACACTATTCTATTGCAGGCTAAAAAGTAAATATTTTTTACTATTTTTTTTGCTGAACAATAATTTCATAAGCAACTTCAGTTTCGTCTTTATCAGGTAGATCTTGGCCATTCACTCCTAATATTTCAAAACTATTGTAGTTACCTTTTTTCATTACAATACGACCAAATAAATCATTTGCTGCCAAACGTAACTCTTCTACTTCATCGTAGTTAACACTAAATACGGTATTATATTTTTTAGTACTCCATTCTGAAAAATATATGCTTAGGTCAGTATAAACAATTACTCCTTTGCGCGCTTTCTTCCCTGCAGGTAGAAATTTAAAACCATTCTTATTTGGATACCAGATTGCACGACTGTAAAAAATAATTTCTTGCTGGTCTTCTGTAATACTTTCTAGAAAGACGTTCTGAAATTCTTCTTCCTGTACTGGGCCAAAGGTTGGATTAACAAATAAGTTTTCCGATTTTGCACAAGAAATTAGTAACAAGGTAAAAAATAAAACTGCAAAGAGTGATTTGAATTTAGTTAACATCTTATTATTATCAAGCAAGCGACTCATACATAGACTCGATGTCTTCAGCAAAAGTCTTTAAAAGTTGTGGACGTTTTGTTTTTAGAGTTGGAGTAAGTAGTCCGTTTTCTATACTCCATGGCTCCAAGTATAAACTAACCCGTCGCACTTGCGCATAACCAGGGAATTCACGCAGGCATTTTGATAAATGCTTAATGATATGTTTATGTGCACCAGAATCGTGCAAACTCTCAGATTTTTTTCGATCTAAACCTAATGTATTCGCCAAGTCCCTCCACTCAACTTCATTTAATACAAGCAATGCTGATAAAAAAGGTTTCCCTTCACCAATAATCATCGCTTGATCAAATAATGGATCAGCACAAATAGTGGTTTCCATATCTTGAGGAGGTACTTTTTCAGCACTGGTTAAAACAATAATATCTTTGATACGGCCAGTGATATACAAATAACCATCATCATTAATTGAAGCTAAATCACCCGTATGTAACCAACCTTCATCATCAATCACCTCTTGAGTAGCTTGTGGATTATTAAAGTAACCCTGCATGACACAATCGCTTTTGGTACATAGTTCCCCTTGCTCAGTAATTTTTACTTCAATACCTGGTAACGGCTTGCCAATACTAAAGGGATCATTATCCTGTTGCCGCCCAACACTTATAGTAGGACTACTCTCTGTCATTCCATAACCTTGATAAACTGGTATGCCTAAGCTAATAAAAAATTGTGCAATCGATTTATTTAATGCTGCACCGCCCACAATTGCATAGCGGAGCCTTCCACCCAACCTTTGTTTTATTTTTTTAGCTACTAAGTTATCAAGTAATGGCCAAAACAATAAGCTCCAATGCCATCCTCTCATTTTGGTTTGATATTGAAAACGCCGCCAACCAATTTTTTGTGCGAGTGCAAATATTATTTGCTTAAATTTCGATTCTTTTTGCAAAGAACTCTGCACTCTAGCGTAAATCATTTCATAAATACGTGGCACAGATATAAAAGCAGTTGGCCGTACAGCCTGTATATCCTCTGCTAGCTGTTGCACTGAACGAGCGAAACATACTTTCGAACTCGCCATCATAGGCAAGTAACACCCGCCGGTACGTTCCAATGTATGAGACAAAGGTAAGAATGATAAAAAAACATCATCAGGATAAAATTCACCACACTGCAATGCGGCATAAGCATTCGCTAATATATTTTTATGGCTTAACATCACACCTTTTGGTTTCCCGGTTGTACCAGAGGTATAAACAATTGTGGCAAGGTCTTCACTCGTTAAATCTCCAGTATTAAATTCTGAAGCAGTCTTATCAGTGCTTGACCAATGAGTAAAATTTACTAGTTGTGATCTTTCATTCTCGTCCGTTAAAGCATCAACACTAATTACACGTTTTAGTGTTTCTGTTACAGATGATATATTTGATAATTCACGCCATTGGCGTTGGTTTTGAATCAACAGGATTTTAACGCCTGCATCTTTTATGACATAAGCAACATTGTCAGGTCGATCATTGGTATACAAAGGAACAGTTACTAAACCACAAGCCATTGCAGCAATATCGAACATCACCCACTCAGGACAGTTCCGCAACATGATCGCAACACGATCACCTTTTTTAAGTTGCTCTTGCCTAATTGCATGTTGAATTTTTGCTACCTGATCAGCAACATTTTGCCAACTTAGATTACACCAGCCATGTTCATCATTATGGTAGCCGTAAGCGATTGCATTGGCAGAGCGCTGGACACGCTGCTGTAATAAACCAGGCAGTGTGTTAGCAACTTCAGGGCTTATGTAATCTGTGTTTGCCATGTATATACATCATCAAACTTATTGGCATTAATTTGAACTAAATTAAACCACAATTGCGATAATTTTAACCAAATTACCCTATTATCATCGTCCCTGTTATATTTAGTAGCTTAAAGAAACCCTTAGTTTTTAGGGTTGAATTTGCTACTAATTGCACCCATATATATCTTTAACTAACTAATGTTACTCACAATCGCGATTCTAAAACATGCCTGAAAATATAACGGAAAAATCTGTTGAATTTGCTGTACCTTTAAAAGGCATACCTGAAACTGCAGTAATTCAGTCTAATTTGCCGGTTTACAACGCTGAACAACGCGATGAAAAAATCGCCAACATTAAGCGTTTATTAAAACGCGAAAATGCAGTGCTAGTTGCTCACTATTACACTAACGAAGATTTACAAATAATTGCTGAAGAAACTGGTGGCGTGGTATCAGATTCTTTAGAAATGGCACGTTTTGGAAATAATCATCCAGCAACAACTTTGACCGTTGCTGGTGTGCGCTTTATGGGCGAAACTGCAAAAATATTAAGCCCAGAAAAACGTGTATTAATGCCAACCTTAGAGGCAACCTGTTCACTTGATTTGGGCTGTCCGGCAAAAGAATTTAATGAATTTTGTGATCAATATCCTGACCATGAAGTAGTTGTTTATGCAAATACCAGTGCAGAAGTGAAAGCACGTGCAGATTGGGTAGTAACCTCAAGCATTGCACTTAAAGTTGTAGCGCATTTAATGGATCAAGGTAAAAAGATTTTATGGGCACCAGACAAACACCTTGGTCATTACATTCAAAAAGTAACTGGCGCGGAAATGGTGTTATGGCAAGGCGCATGCATTGTGCATGAAGAATTTAAAGCGCGAGGACTGGGTGAATTAATTGAAAAACATCCTGATGCCGGAATCTTGGTACACCCGGAATCACCTGCTGCTGTAATTGATATCGCAGATGTAGTTGGCTCTACTACCACATTAATAAAAGCAGCAAAGGAGCTTCCACATAAAGAGTTTATCGTTGCTACTGATAATCGAATTTTCTACAAAATGAAGCAGGAAGCTCCTGGCAAAATTTTTATTGAAGCCCCTACCGCTGGCGAAGGTGCAACTTGTAAAAGCTGTGCGCATTGCCCATGGATGGCCATGAATGGACTACATAACCTAGAAGCAGTTTTAGAATCTGGCCTAAAATCTGGCGAGAACGAGATTTTTGTAGACGAAGAAATTCGGCAAAAAGCCTTTCGATCCACTAGCCGTATGCTTGAATTTGTTGCTCATTGAAGCCCTCTAAAGGGCCTAAAAATAGGACAAACTACCCTCTACACTGCCGAATAATAGAGTTCGTCGCCCGTTCTGGCCTTTTGTGCACTAGACCCTAAACTTCCCGCCAAAATTCACGCAATATCAGTCACTAATCGCTGATATTGAACCTTATCAGCGGACTGATAATTCAGCCTGACAAATAATTAATGACCGCTCAAGCAAGCATAGAAATTCAAAACCCGCTCTCACTACAGCAATTTATTAAACTGTTGCAGAAGCTTCCGCCTGGGCGCATTGCTGCACTTCCTATAGAGAAGTTACCAAATAATATACCCGCAGACATAAGCGAAAAGATTCCTATGGCGTCTAGAAGTGCTGTTGATGATCTCATCATGACAGCAAACTCATTTCACCTTAAGCGTCGTATGCGTGATCAAGAGTCTTATGGTACTGAAGTAGTAAACGCATTAGATAAAGCTAAAACTGCTTCAGGATCAGCTAATCTTCGAGTGTTTAAAAATAAGATTCTACTTTTAGTTGAAATGTTACAATCTGCTCAACGCGGCACCAAGAAAATTGGCAATGACACTTTTGTAAAGCACATCACATCAATTAATAATTTGTTAATCGATGTGCGCAGCGAAACAATTAACTTGCTTGATAGTCTGTCTTTATTACAAAGAACAAAACCTGCAAACGATGCTGACAAGAAAAGGTTAGCTGAGTCGATTTATATCCTGAAAAAAGAAACTAATTCAGTAGGTAAAATACTTTCCGAATATTATATATTACGTTTAAAAGTTTTAGCGCGCGCCATACATCAGAAACGCAAACTGATCGAGACGCGTGAAGAGACTACACAAATGAAACAACAAGAGCTTGATGACTTGCAAGCTGATCTTAAAGAAGCGCAGACTTTATGGAATCGCACCATGAAGCGCAAGAAGACAATTGACGAGACCAAAGAAGTGCAGCAACGAATCTACGATTTAGTGAACGAGATAAAAGCAAGCGAGGTAGTTATTGCCGAAAGTGATTTAATCCTCTGGTTAGATGCGATTGTTGAAGCTAGCTTAAATGACGATTCAAAGCAGAGAGTTACCAAATCATTACGACAAGCTAGAATTTCTTTATTCTACTTGTTGAACAAATTTTGTGCCTCACAAGAAGCATCTGCAATTCAAATAGCTAAAAACCCATTTATACAAGTAGATCCTGAAAAAGCGATTAAATTTGTATTAATGTCAGAAACGTTTATTCTGAATTATTTCACCAAAAAGAAAAATACTGCTACTGCCTGGCTTAGTGGAGCAGCTGAGAATAAAATTGTTGAACTAGATCAATTACAAAAAGAAATTCTTACTGAACTAAGAAAAGCCAGTAAATCTATGTTCAAGTTATAAAACTTGTTTGCATAGCTTTTAAACTACTGCTGCTGCTCCCCTTCCTGTTCAAAGTCAATCGCATCTTCTTCTGAAAGATTTAATGTTTCAGGTTTGCTCGCTGATTCGTTAGCAGGATCTTGCGCCTGTTCTGCATCCTGGTTCAATGCTTCTGTTTGTTGTTCTTTTAGAAAAGCTTTCTCTTCAAGCTGCTGCTGATGCTCTCGCGAGACGTATAATAATACACCAGTTGTAAAAGCAGCAATTACTACAGCAAGTATCTGCGCAATCAACCAGGCCTTTAGCTTAAGTCTGTGTACAAACCAATAAAATAGCCAACTAAATAAAATATAAACCAAGGCTGCAAACCAATACGTCGCAACACTGACTGAGTCAATAGCATCAAAACTACTATCTTCCAGTCGCATATACAACCAGCATCCGATTGTGAATAGCACGATCGTTACAATGATATGTATAATGAGTCGAGCTGACATAGCACCTTTAATATTTATAAAAATTAAATTGGTAAATTATTTTTCGGCGGCATCTGCAAGTAATATCCTTGCTCATCTAAATACTGAATGACTTGATTTGCGTCTGCTAAGGCCAGTTTTCGATCTTTAGTTAGTTCAAATTCCAAAGTGAATTCTGGTTTACCAAAAAGCTGCATTAATTGCTCAGGTATACACTCAAAATTATCTTTCTCATAAATATAAATATAACTATCTGCTTTTTTAATACTCTTATAAACAAAGCATTTCATTATCAACACCAAAATATTTTTGAGACGTATAAAAACCTAGCTATTAAGTAAAATAAATATAAACGAATATTCCTCAACAAACAGCTTATGCCTTTATGAATATATATTAAGAATTTTTCGTAACAAGATCAGATTATGTTTTTACTCTTTATCTCCACTCTCAACTACAGGAGGAGTTGTCGTATTAGAAGGTTTGGTAAATCTTTTAACTGACTTAACTTTATCCAGAGTGTACTCAAAAGACACAGTGCCACCACTAGTTTGCTGTTCAATTGAAATAGAATCTTCAGTAGCTCTAACTAGAGTGCCTGAAAATTTTTCGCCATCACTTAGAGTGATTTCTATATTCGCACCCATTGATGCACTAATATTTTCAAGCGGAATATTAACTGCACGCAATTTACCTTTGCCGAAATTTTTTACTGTTTTATCTTCTCCAGGTGCTAAAGGCTCAATTTCATCCGCAGAATATCGGTCTTTATCAGTGCTTAGCACAGGGTCATAAGCATCTTCATCTTCTAATTTTACTTTAGCAGCTTCGTCTTCATTCGGTAATGGCTCATCTTTTGGTGTTGCAGTAGGTAAATTACTAACAATCTCATTATCATTTAAGAATGGAATACCACGTAAGCCTCCTCCGTAAGCCCCTACTCCCGCCATAACTAAGCCCACCAATGCCATAGCAAAACCATTACGCGCCTGGCTTTTATTCCATTTCACAAAACTATAAATAGGAACAAACACAGGGGGTGCTAATAAAACCATTAGCCCCCAAAAAAAACTTTCATTGAATGCATCCAGTAAAACCATAATCATGCCCACTAATATTAATAGTAGTGCAAGAATTAAAACGACCTGAGCTAGCATTTTTTTATCCCTAAAGTATTTTAAGCTAAATAGCTGTTTGTATATAAAGAAGCTTCAAGTTCAGCCATAACAAGTTCTTTGTCTTGTCCTGACACATTATTTCTCGACAGCCTTTCCAACCAAACCTGGCGCATTCTACCAGCATCTATATGCAAATAAGATAATATTTCTGCAATCGTATCACCAGGCTCTTCATCACAGATTTGGTATGAATTATCAGCATTTACAACTATATTGACCGCATTGGTATCACCGAAAAGGTTATGCATGTCGCCAAGAATTTCCTGATAGGCCCCAACTAAAAACAAACCTAAAACATATACTTGCTGTTCACTACATTCATGCAAAGACAGATAAGGCTGGATTGATCCAGCCTCTACATACTTATCTATGCGTCCATCAGAATCACAGGTTAAATCATAAATTCTAGCTTTTACTGCTGGATACTCAGTAAGTCGATGTAAAGGCATAACAGGAAAAATTTGCTTCAGGCCCCAAATATCAGGAGTGGACTGAAATAATGAAAAATTACAAAAATACTTAGCAACGAACTTATCTTCAAGGCGAAGGCGATCCTCGTCTAGCAGAACATGTTTAACTTTCAAGATCTCTCGATAGGCAATACTTGCTAACTTTTCAGTTTCTGCTTTTTCAAGTAATGAAAGCTCTGCTTGAGAAAATTCTCGCTCAATTACCTGGATAATCTTTCTCAGCTCTTTATAACTCTCAGTAATTTTTAGCGAGTCTTTTTCATTAAGCGATGTTGTTTGAATTTTTTTTATATATTTTTTAAGCAGATTCAAACTAGAATTTGAAACAGCACTATTGACTAATTCCTTTTGATCATCTACCGGCTCTGAGTGTAGACGCTCCGTATCAATAACATTAGTTAACAATACCGCATGGTAGGCTGACATAGCGCGCCCGTTTTCACTAAAAATAGTAGGCAAAACTAAAGAATGCTTTACGCAACTGGACTTAACGGTTTTTATAACTATTTCAGCATACTCATTTAATGAATAATCCATAGAAAAATACGCATTGGATTTACTACCTTCATAATCTACAGCCAAACCGCCACCTATATTGAGCAACTTAAATTTCACACCTTGTTTAGCCAGCTCAGCAAAATAATGCATACCCTCTTGCATACCATGCTGAATATCTTGCAAGCAAGGTATTTGTGAGCCCATATGAAAATGCAACATCTGCATCCAATACAACGCATCATTCTCTTGCAACTGTTTTACCAAAGCCAAAATCTCATTTGAAGTTAAACCAAACTTGGAATGTTCTCCGCCAGAGTTCTGCCAATTGCCTTTAGCAATGGAAGTTAAGCGCACTCGCATGCCTAGTTTTGGCGGCACATCAAGATCAGAACTTTGTTTAAGCACATGCTCAAATTCAGTCAAACTTTCTATAATGATTACAATTTCATGACCTAGTAAACACCCCATTAATGCTAGTCGAATATATGCCTCATCTTTATAACCATTACATATAATAGTTTGCTGCTTATTATTAATCCCTAAGCATGCAATAAGCTCCGCTTTACTCCCTACCTCAAATGCGATTGGCCATTGTTGCTGATCATTAAAATGCTGAATAACCGTGGCTTGTTGATTTACTTTAATCGGGTAAGCAGCAATGTATTCACCTGAGTAGTGATTAGATTTAATCGCTTGCTGGAAAGCTGAATATAGGTTACTCAATGACTGTTGTAGAATCTGAGGAAAACGCACTAGAACGGGCAAGCTCACACCTTTTTCGCCCAAATGCTCACTGAGCTCATATAGATCAAGTTCTGTGTCAGTTATTTTAGCCACGACATTTCCTTGAGCATTAATACTAAAGTGCTGCAGACCCCAATCATCTACTCGATAATGGTGTTTAGCCTGTTCCACACTCCATGTTTTTTTATCATTCATAAAGATTAGACTTTTTTATATATTTTTATTTACAGTACGGCTTGATAACGGAACTCAGAATATACGCAGGAATAAAGAATGCAAAATAATAAATGGTTTACAGAAGAGTGTGCAGAAGCAGGGACGGCATTTTCACTCGAAATACATGAAAAGCTGCATGAAGAACAAACCCCTTTTCAAAAAATAGAAATCTATGCAACCAAAAGTTTTGGCAAGCTTATGGTAATCGATGGGTTTGTAATGTTAACGGAACGCGATAACTTTATATACCATGAAATGATGAGTCATCCAGCTCTATTTAGCCATACTAAGCCCTGCAACGCAGTCATTGTCGGCGGTGGAGATTGTGGCACCTTATTAGAAGTAGCCAAACACGACTGCGTAAAAAAAATTACCCAGGTAGAGATCGACCACCGTGTCACGGATTTATCTTTAGAGTATTTCCCTAAGCTTTGTACAGCGAATCGTGATCCACGCGTGAATTTGGTATTTGATGATGCAATTAAGTGGGTTAAAAATGCACCTATAGATTCAATAGATCTAATTATAGTAGATAGTACAGACCCTGTTGGTCCTGCCAAGGGATTGTTCTCTACTCCGTTTTATAAAGATTGCTTTCGTGCACTTAAAACAGATGGTTTGCTCGTGCAACAAAGTGAATCTCCTCTCATTCACTTAGAGAGCCTTATCAAACCCATGCACAACAGCATGCAACAAGCGGGGTTCAGAAACACTCAATTACTCAACTTTCCACAACCCGTCTATCCAACAGGATGGTGGTCAGCTACGCTAGCAAACAAACAAAATTCTGTTAATTTTTCTCGTGAGCAAGACTCAAAATCTCTGCAATTTGAAACTCAATATTATAATCACGCCATACATTTAGCATGTTTTGCTTCACCTCAGTTCGTATCAAAACAACTCTAATAAATTCATTGCCCATAAAAAACGCCCCATATAGAGGCGCTTAAGATTGTGTCTTAAGTATAACGCTTACTTAAATTACCAACTATTAAAGCACTCTAAGCTAACGTTTAGGAGGAGAATCTACTTAGTCACAAATTCAGGATAGGCTTCCATTCCACATTCCGATATATCCGCACCTTCCATCTCTTCTTCTTCACTCATACGAATACCCATAACTACCTTGAGAATTCCCCAAACAATTATGCTTATTACAAATACCCAAATGAAAATGGTTGCAGCACCGATAAGTTGACCAGTGAATGATGAGCCATCATTAGTAAGTGGCACCAACAATAATCCTAATAAACCAACAACACCGTGAACTGAAATCGCACCGACAGGATCATCAATTTTCATCTTATCGAGTGTAATGATGCTTAACACCACAAGGATGCCACCCAAGCCACCAAAGATGGTAGCTTGCAATGCTGTCGGCGTTGAAGGTTCAGCAGTAATAGCCACTAAACCTGCTAATGCACCATTTAGAGCCATGGTCAAATCAGCTTTACCAAACATCAAACGCGCAAGGATTAACGCTGCAATCAGACCACCTGCTGCTGCGGCATTAGTATTCATAAATACAACCGCAACCGAGTTAGCATTTTCGACACTAGCCGTAGCTAATACGGATCCACCATTAAAACCAAACCACCCTAGCCATAATATAAAAGTACCTAAAGTTGCCAAAGGTAAGTTTGCGCCTGGCAATGCGATAGATTTGCCAGATTTTGTATATTTGCCAGTACGAGCTCCAAGCAATATAACACCAGCTAAAGCTGCGCTAGCACCTGCCATATGCACGATTCCTGAACCTGCAAAATCAGAAAATCCCAGATCACCCAATGTATACATGCCAAAAACAGCCTTGCCTCCCCAAGTCCAGCTTCCTTCCATTGGATAAATGAAGCCCGTCATCACTACTGCAAAAACTAAAAATGCCCAGAGTTTCATGCGTTCAGCAACCGCACCAGATACGATTGACATAGCAGCCCCGACAAACACAACTTGGAAGAAAAAGTCAGAAGATGGCGCGTAAGTGGCGGGCTCTTCTGCACCTGCAACACCATCACCCACAATGCCACTTAAAAACATTGTGAAATCGTCACCGCCATACATAACTGAGTAGCCACACACCATGTACATAGTGCAAGCAACTGCATATAGGGCAATATTTTTTGTCAGAATTTCAGCTGTGTTCTTAGACCGCACTAAACCTGACTCTAACATGGCAAAGCCTGCAGCCATGAACATTACCAATGCACCACACACCAAGAAGTAAAAGGTATCGAGTGCATACTGCAATTCAAATATATTATTTTCCACAATTCCCTCCTATTAGGAATTTTTTATAAGTATCTAGAGCGCATCTGAACCAGTTTCGCCAGTTCGTATACGCACTGCTTGCTCGAGCGATGAAACAAAAATTTTGCCATCACCAATCTTTCCAGTTTTGGCTGCTTTACTGATGGCCTCGATAACAGAATCCAAAAGACCACTATCGATTGCGATTTCAAGTTTTACTTTTGGCAAAAAATCAACAACATACTCTGCTCCACGATATAACTCGGTATGACCCTTTTGTCTGCCAAAGCCTTTTACTTCTGTAGCAGTTACACCTGCTACACCAATTGCAGATAAAGCTTCGCGTACATCATCAAGCTTAAAAGGCTTAATAATTGCTGTAACAAGCTTCATAACTTTTCTCCCGTATTCGTTTTTAATATTTAAAATTTTGTTGTTATAACCGTGCCGAAATTCACGACACGGCTATAATTTTTTAGCTGCTTAACTACCCCATTTCATGATGTCAAAACTGCGGTGGATACCCACGTAAGCAGAGGTTTCATCACCATCACCAGGGCTTCCACCATCACTGGTTAACCCAACAGGGTCATCATCTAAATCGGTATGCACTACGGCTGCTGTGACATCAAAACCTGCAACTTCAAAACCATAGCCAAGCTCAAAGTGTTCGCCGAGTTGATCGTCTGCATCATCACCAAATGCGCCATAGGTTAAATACACACCATTCCAGCCGAGAGTAGCGGCAATAAAGTCATACTCATCACCTTCGATATTTCCGTTGTCATCAACAAAGTCACCGTTGTAATCACCCATGCTGTACTCAAGATCTAAAGACCATAGATCATTAGACCAACCAGCATAAAAATTCGCTTCGTTGTACTCACGATCAAAGCTATCGGAATACTGGTAACTCGTACCGCCCGCGCCAAGATAAAATCCATTCGAGAATTCATGTACATAACCTGCATATAAATCGTACTCAACACCGTCATCTACATCGGCAATCCAAGTGCCTGCATAAAAACCACCGACTTCTAAATCGATGCCACCGTTACCGGATGCGGTATCATTTTGAACAATGCCTCTGAAGATATATTCAGACAAAATTCCAGCATTTCCTGAAAGAGTCGCTTCTGCCGATGCATTGGTGGATAGCACTGCTGTGCTAGTTGCGAGAACAGCTGCCAAAGACAGATGCTGTAGTTTCTTATTCATCTAAATTTCCTCCCTAAAAAGGCGTTGTTTATATTTCATTTTTACTACTGCATTTACTAATGCACGGTGCGTGCCAACTTTTTAATTCATATAAATCAGTAAGTTATTTATAAATAAATGAATTGCACTAAAATAACGCTCTCTCGACATGCATCAGCGCACTAACGTGGTGCGTTCTAATCAATCTTGATTCCGTTAAACTAATAGCCTAGATATAGGAGAAAGTGAGATGAAATTTGACGCTGAGTCATTAGACCAAACAGTAAGCGAGATCGTGCGCAAAATTAGCGCAGCTGTGCCTGAAGATCTAAAAGCAGCAAAACAAGGATTAGAAAAAAATGCCCGCGCCACAGTTGAGGGTGCATTTCAACGTTTAGACTTAGTCACTCGTGAAGAGTTTGATGTGCAAGTTATGTTGCTATCAAAAAGCCAAAAACGAGTTAAAGAGCTCGAAAAACGTATTAATGAGCTAGAAGAAGCTATTAAGAATAAATAAACTACAACGAGTTATTAGAAACTCAAAATAAAAAAATAATTTCTAATGAGTCTTGCTACTGTCTATTCTCGTGCACAAACGGGCATGGAAGCACCCTTAGTCACTGTTGAGGTAGACCTTTCTAATGGCTTACCTGGTTTATCCATCGTTGGTTTACCTGAAGCTGCTGTAAAAGAAAGTAAAGATCGTGTGCGTGCAGCATTATTGAATTCAGGATTTGATTTTCCCACACGACGCATCACCGTAAATCTTGCTCCTGCAGATCTTCCCAAAGAAGGCGGAAGGTTTGATTTGCCAATTGCTCTTGGAATTTTAGCTGCATCCAAACAATTACCTCAAGATTCCTTAAAACATTATGAGTTTATAGGCGAACTAAGTCTAAGTGGTGAGTTACGTGCAATACATGGTGTATTGCCAGCAGCCGTGGCAAGTGGCAAACAACAACGCGCAACTGTAGTGCCTATAGAAAACGGCAGTGAAGCACTACTTGCCAAGCAAACCACCATCTTTGCAAGTAATAGTTTGTTAGAGCTATGCGCACATTTATCTGGACAAGAAATATTAACTGCTTATGAAAACCACATTACATCTACGCGCAGTATAGAAATATTAGATATCCATGATGTGCGTGGTCAGCACCGTGCAAGACGTGCATTAGAAGTTGCTGCCGCGGGTTCACATAATATGTTAATGGTAGGCTCACCTGGTAGCGGTAAAACCATGTTAGCGAGTCGCCTACCAAGCATTTTGCCACCACTAAGTGAAACTGAAGCGATAGAATCAGCCACCATCTATTCGATCAGTCATGGGGGTTTTACTCATGAACAATGGGGAATTCGTCCATTTCGCGCACCACACCATACCGCATCGGGTGTCGCATTAGTCGGTGGCGGCTCCCATCCAATGCCTGGGGAAATATCACTCGCGCACTATGGCGTATTATTTTTAGATGAGCTTACGGAATTTGATCGACATGTTTTAGAAGTGCTTCGCGAACCTTTAGAAACTGGCAACATCGCAATATCTCGCGCTGCAAGACAAGTGCAATTCCCTGCACGTTTTCAGCTTGTTGCTGCAATGAACCCTTGCCCTCAAGGCTGTGACATTGATGTAAACGGAAATTGCGCTTGCACACCTGAACAAATTCGTCGTTATCGGGGACGTATATCTGCACCTCTACTAGATCGAATTGATATTCACATTGATGTGCCACGTGTACCGAAAGATCAGCTAATACAAAAAACACCCAACAACAGCGAAACAAGTCATGATGTACAAACTCGAGTATGTGCTTCTAGAGATTTACAAATTAATCGACAGCAAAAACCCAATGCTTACATGAGCAACAAAGAAATTGAAAAATTTTGTCCACTTAATGACGACTGCGACAAACTCATGGATAAGGCATTTGAACAATTAGGTTTATATGCTCGAGGCTATCACCAAACACTTAAGCTCGCGCGCACGATTGCAGATTTAGATACTTCAGATACGATCAAAACTAACCACCTCAGTGAGGCGATTAGTTATCGTCAGTATGATCGCCTACTAAACAAGTAGGTCGAATTAGAATTAGCAGACTACTTTACTGATTCCAACATGTAATCAACGACTTTCTTAATATCGTCATCAGAGTAATCTGCACGACCACCCTTAGCCGGCATCGTGCCAATTCCATTGATTGCGCTTGAGTATAGTTCTTCAGTACTTTTTGCTAGACGCTCTTCCCATCCTGCTTTATCACCAAGTTTTGGTGCATTAAGTACACCTGCGTTATGACATGCTGCACAAGCTGTATAGAGATCTTCAGCACTTTTACTCACTCCAGCATCATTGGATGCTACGTTTGTATC
>Ga0224508_10002078_pt1 | contig 17413 bp, 16 predicted proteins | sample SF_Jan12_sed_USG_4_FD_170157 | JGI IMG/M metagenome (GOLD analysis project Ga0224508, IMG submission 170157) | Sediment microbial communities from San Francisco Bay, California, United States - SF_Jan12_sed_USGS_21 | ecosystem: Environmental > Aquatic > Marine > Sediment | place: USA... | reverse complement strand
CGATCGAACGTCCACTCGCCCGATTCCAGCTGGGCCATACGGTCGGATTGCTCGGGGGTGCGGGTGGCGGTTTCGAGAAGCGCCCGGGTTGTCTCGGTCGACATGTCGAGTTCGGCAGCCAGCGATGCCGCCGAGGGGGAAGGGGTGCGTAAGTACCGGCTTTGCAGCTCTCGGAGTAGTCGCACCTGCCGGGCCCGATGCCGACTGATCTTCCGCTCCTCCCGGCGGATCTCTTTCAAGAGATCGGCTGTGGAGGTGATCGCCATTCCTTGTTCTATCGTGTCGAACATACGTTCGATCATATCAGGGGGGTGTGACACAAAACCAAGGGGCCCAGGTCGCTTCATGCTGCGCCGTTGTGCGTCGGCGCGATGGCCGGGAGGTCGCCACCAGCTCATTGTGGCGTAGGTGCGGCCGGGGGCCCGACCCAGCCATGCCAGATACGAAGGATCAGGCGACGGCGGTTGCCTCTAACTCCACCAGTAGCTCGGGAAACGCCAGGCGGGCGACTCCCAGGAGCGTCGAGGTGTACTGCGCACCTCCGGCGTTGAGCCGGCCGAGCGCAGCTGCGTTCTCGATGAGTGCGTCTACGTCGGTGGTGTAGACGTTGAGCCGGACGATGTTGGCCAGCGTCATATCGGCGGCGGCCAGGACCGCTTCGATGTTGTCGATCGACTTGTTGATCTGGCCGACCAGGTCACCTTCGTTGACCAGTTCTCCGTTGTCGTCGAGCGAGACCTGGCCCGCCAGATACAAGGTTCGTTCGGCTCCCGTCACCTCGTGACCGTGATTGAATCCGAAATTCTCCTGCCAGGTCCAGGGGTTGATTACTCGGCGTTCCATTGCCAGATCCTCCTTGAGACGATGGCTCCGAAGCTACTCGCCGAGCCGGCTCAATTCACGCAGAACTCGTTGCCTTCGGGGTCCTGCATCACCGTCCAGGTCGCGTTCGGGCTGGAATGGGCGGCCACGATCGAAGCGCCCAGAGCCACCAGTTCGTCAACGGTCGCCGCCATGTCGTCGGAGTTGATATCCATATGCATCCGGTTCTTGGCAACCTTGTCTTCGGGGACCGATTGGAAGGCGAACCGGATCCCACCCTGACCGGGAGCGAGCCGCATGAAGGCGCCGGGTTCATCGACGATCTCGAGACCAGTGGCGGCCGACCAGAAGGCTGCCAAGCGCGGAGCATCGTGGCAATCGAAGGTGATGTGTTCGATGTTCAACTTCATGCGCCGCCTCCCCGTTGACTAGGTCCTGCTGCTGACGGGCGGGTCCTCACCGTGGCCCTCTTTCCAACTGATGATTGGGTTCCGCAACACGCCGAGCTTTTCGATGCCGGCGTCAATGACGTCACCCGGCTTGAGGTACCAGGCTTCGGGATCGTCGCTGAAGGCGGCAACACCGGCCACCGTCCCCGTCGAGATCAGGTCGCCGGGGGAGTAGCCGAGCGCTGAGTAATGAGCGACGATCTCAGGGATGGGCACCCACATGTTGCGGGTGTTCGACACCTGGCGATCCTCACCGTTCACTTGCAGCAGCATGTCGAGATTCTGCGGGTCTCCCACCTCGTCGGGCGTGACGATCCAGGGACCAACGGGACAAAACGTGTCGATGGCCTTGCAGAACGAGAACACGCCCGATCTCATCTCCTCGCGCTGGATGTCGCGGGCCGTGATGTCGTTGAAGATGGTGTAGCCCCCGATGTAGTCCACAGCCTCCTCGGCGGTGAAGTGGCTCCCTGCCTTCTTGATCACGATGGTGAGCTCGAGCTCATAGTCGAGCTCACGGGTGAGATGCTCGGGATAGATGATGGGGTCGTCTGGCCCGATGATGGCGTCGACGTTTTGGAAGAAAACGATCCAGGGGGCGATCTCATGCGACCAGTTGACGTTCTTGGACTCCTCTTCGTGCTCCCGAAAGTTCCCGGCGGTGTGGAAGAACTTCTTCGGGATGATGGGCGCCTTGAGCGAGACATCGGCCAGGGGAGTGGCGGGCCCTTCGGTGGCTCGGGCCATCTCGAGCCCGGCATCGCCCTGCTCGAACAGACTGCGCATGTCGGGAGCATCCAGCCGGACGACATCCTCGCCCCGGATCACTCCCGGATACTCGACACCATCGGCGCCGGCGTAGGTCACGAGTTTCATGGGGTCCTCACTCCGCAATAGTCGGCCGCCGCCACAGCATAGGAGGTGGCCATGTCCACGAGGGATCGAATGGGGACGCTCTCACCTTCTGGACCGGGAAGAGCTCCCGAGATCGGTCCGTAGTTGACAGATGGGATCCCGTGTTGACTGAGAGTGGAGGCGTCAGACCCCCATCGGACGTAGTCGCGCTCGGCGGCTTCCCCGAAGGCGGCGGTGTGACCAGTGTCGATGGCAGCGATCACCGGGTCGGTTTCGGCGATTTCGGCCCCGGGAACCGACACGTACACCTCCGAGGTGATGCCGGCCTCGGGATGGCGGCTGCTGATCGAATCGACCAGTTCGGCGAACGTCCCCTCGGCTTCCGCCAACTCCATGGTCGGGGGTACACGCATGTCAATGAACAGATCGGTGCGATTCGGCGAGCGACTGGCCCGCCAGGCGAATCCCCCGTTGACGGCGGCGATATTGAGTGCCCCGGGCATACCCTGATAGGCGGCCTTTTCTTCCCATACCGGCACGAACGCAGACACCTCGTCGATGACCTCGTTCATTCGTACGATCGAGTTCTCGGCCAGCCTCCCGGGCACAAACGCGGTGTGCATGAACGGGCCGGCGGTGGAAATGCGGCCCCATATGGTTCCGAAGTGGCCGAGCACCACCCGCTCTTCCGTCGGCTCGCCGAGGATGCAGGCGTCGGCCCGAACACCCTGGGCAACGAGGTGGCGGGTTCCGACGCCGTAGCCGCGGTACTCGGCTCCAACGAAGTCACCCCATTCGGCTTTCTCTATCTCGCCGGCTACGCCCGCCACGATCACGTCGCCGGCTAGCTCGACTCCGGCATCGCGCAGTGCCCGCACAGCCTCGACGTAGCAAGCCACCGATCCTTTCATGTTCATGATCCCCAGGCCGAGGATGGCGCCACCGCGTATGACGGGGTGGGGCTGGTAGCCGGCACCCACCAGCCACGGCTCGTCCCCCGAGTAGGAGGTGTCGAGATGGCCGTTGAACATCAGAGAGCGGCCTTCTCCCGAGCCCGTAAGGCGACCGACGGCGTTGGCACGACCTTTCTCGATCTGCTGGAGCGTGACTTCCAGGCCGGCCTCAGCCAGAACCCCGCCCAGATATTCGGCGCACGCCTGTTCGGATCCGGTGAAGCTGGGGATCGCCACAAGGCCGGAGGCAGTTTCGACTAGACGGTCCTCGGCAACCGCACCCTTTATGGCTTTCGCAACCTCGGTTGAGATCATGCTCGGAAGTGGGGGAGCACCTCGGTGCCGAACAGCTCCAGCTGGCGTGCCCGATCCTCCCCCCACAGCTCGAGCATGATGTGCGAGCACCCGGCATCGCGGTACTCCTGAATGCGCTCCACGCATTCGGCGGGCGTTCCCGCAATGGGGCGGCACTTGTCGAGGATCTCATCAGTCACCTGCGCCTTGGCTGCCAGCCGGCCGCCCGATTCCATGGCGTCGGCTACGGGCTTGATCTCATCAAAGGTCAGCCCTGCGTTGTCCAGCAGGACGTCGGCCGACCCCTGGATGTTCTGGACCTTGTTGGCGAGATACATACCGGCGATCTCCCGGGCGCCATCCCGGCCCTTGTCATGGTCCTGGTCGATGCTGGCAACGATGGTGCATCCCAGGTCGATGTCATCACCGTCGCGGCCGGCCGCCTCGGCGGCCCTGGCCAGGTTCTCTCTGGCGTACCGCACGAATCCGGGCGTCGTGATGCTGGGCGTGAGAAGACCATCTGCGATGGTCCCGGCCGTCGCTTGCATCTTCGGCCCGGTGCCGGCCATGTAGATCGGCACATCCCAGCGAGGGGCGTCGGCATCGGGCTTCAGCGCTGGTGCCCGGGCGGTGAACTCGCGTCCCTCCACCTCAACGCTGTCACCGGCCAGATACGACTTGATGACCCCGATGGCTTCTTTGACGTTGGTGAGTGGCCGCTCGGCCGAACGCTCACCAACGCCGATAGCTTTCATGAAGATCTTCGACGCCCCCAGGCCGAGGTAGAACCGTCCGGGGCCGGCGGCCTCCTGGGTCACGCGGGCTTCCATGGCGATCTGCAGGGGGTGGCGGGTGTAGGGGGAGATGATGCCCCAGCCAATGGCGAGCCGCTCGGTCTCGCGAGCCAACACCGGCGACAGGGCGCTGGCCGAGCGGGCTTCCATCGAGTGTTTGCGCCACCACGGGTAGGCCTCGGCCAGCCACATGGTGTCGAAGCCGTGCTGATCCATGATCCGGGCGTGCTCGATGATCTCTTCGAGCGGCTCCATCGTCAGCTGCATGACTCCGATGCGAAACGGCACTGCCATCATCAGCCCACTATCGAGGCGGTCAGGTTTGTGAATTCCTCATCGCTTACCAGACCACCTTTCGACACGCTGAGATCCTTAACGGCGGCCAGCACGTCGGCCCGGCGGTCCTCCGGGATGTCAAGCCCGAGCTCGCGGCCTTTGATCTCGATGCTGGCCAGGCCGCTCTTCTTGCCGAGAACGATGCCCCGGGGAGCGCCGACCACCTCCGAGCTGTAGGGCTCCACCGCTTGAGGGTCGTGGAACTGGGCGGCGACCGCCCCGCTTTCCCGTACGAACAGATTGTGGCCGGTCAGTGGCTTGTAGGGCTCGAGGTCGTACCCCGATACTCGCCGGACGAGCTCGGCCACTTCCTGGATCTTGTCAAAGCGCATGTTGGTCGCCACGCCGTACAGGGCTTCCAGGGCGAGCGCGAACTCGGGGAGGTTGGCGTTGCCGGCTCGTTCGCCCATGCCATTGACGGTTCCCTGCACCCAGGTGGCTCCGGCCCGTACCGCGGCGATCGAGCCTGCCACGGCCAGCCCAAAGTCGTTATGACCGTGCCAGTGGATGGGAATGTCGGGTCCCACCCACTCCCGGGTTTTCCGGACCAGGAATGCTGCCGCCTCGGACGAAGCGATCCCGAGGGTGTCCACCACCGCCAGCTCCTTGGCGCCGGCTTCCACCGCCGCCTGATACACCTCCGCCAGAAACCCCAGGTCCGCCCGGGTGCTGTCGACGGCGAAGTAGCAAACCGTCACATCGTTCTCGGTGGCCCATTTCACCGCCGTCACAATCCGATCCAGCACCTTCTCGCGACTCATGCCGTACGCCTCGAGTTTTCCGTCACTGACCGGCGACTCAATCACGGCGCCCCGCACGCCCAACTCGAGCAGTTGCTCAACATCGGCGGGGACCGCCCGGGAGAACCCCCAGATCTCGGCATCGAGGTCGGCCTCCATGATGAGCTCATAGGACTTGACGTCGTCGTCGGACACGCGGGGGAATCCTGCCTCGATGCGGTCCACTCCCAGGGCGGCCAGAGCTTTGGCGATCTGGAGTTTGGCTTCCGGGCCCAGGTTCACCCCAACCGTCTGTTCGCCATCGCGCAGTGTCGAGTCGTAGAGCCCGACCCGATCGACGCCTTCGATGGCAGTGCCGGCTTCCGTGTTGATCGTGCCGGTCCAGACCTGGCTTTCATTGAGCATGCCGTCTCCTCTTGATCGTTCGATCCTACCGGCGCCGTGTCCCCCCAGGCGCGTCGGTAGGATCGAGCAGAGTCGTAAGGAGGGACCATGGCCTGGCCGGTAGATGAGGTGCGGCTGGCGCGAGTCCGCGGCGCGATGGAAGAAGACGACCTCGATGCCATCGTTGTGCGGGCCCCCGACAACGTCCACTACCTCACCAACTACTGGGCAATGAAAGCCTGGGAGATCGCCATTCTCCCCCGAGAGGGCGATCCGATCCTCCTGGCCGTCGAGCCGCAGGAACGCGACGTGCGGCGCACCTCCTGGACCGAGGACATCGTCTATTTCAAGGGGTTCAATGCCGCCGACGCCCGGCCTTCCTTCTTGCGAGCCCTCGAGAAGGCCATCGGCGTCCTGCACGACCGGGGGTTGGATCGGCGGGTCGGAGTAGAGACTTCAAATGCCGTGCAAGGCCCCGAGCGCATGACCGGGGAGCCGACCGTCTATTGGAAGGGCTATTTCGACGACCTCGAAGCCGCCGTCGAGGACATGGTGGACTGCACACCCATGCTCACCCGGTTGCGGATGATCAAGACGGATCAAGAGATCGAGCGCATCCGCATTACAAACGATCTGGCCGCCGAGGCAGTCGAGTATGTGAGAGCCAATATCGCCGTCGGCATGAAGGACGCCGAAGTCGGCGCCATGTACGAGGGCTACATCCACAGCCACGGAATCGGCTACCGGGACTCAATCGAGATGGCCCGGGCGTTCACCCTGGTGTGGTCCGGTGACAGCATCCAGACCTTCACGGCCACCAAGAACTCACTCGTGCAAGCCGATACTCCAACGTTGATGGAGATCTGGACCGTCACCGACGGCTACTGGAACGATCTCACCAAGAACGCCTGCCCGGGGACGCTCTCGCCCGAATACAACGTCCTGCTAGAGCTCTTGCTCAGCGTGTGGGACGAGGCAGTCCGCGATCACGTGGGGCCGGGGGCGGCGCTGGCCGACCTCGACTCCTTCATCCGGGCCCGTATCACTGAGGGGGGCTACCCAGACCAGCCATCGCACTACGTGTGCCACGGTGTCGGCAGCCGCGCCCACGAGCCGCCGTGGGCCCATCCGTTGAGCGATCAGCTGATGGAGCCGGGGATGGTGCTGGCGGTGGAGCCCGGCCTGTACTGGGAGGGAGGCGGCGGCCTGCGCCTCGAAGACAACTTCCTGATCACCGCCGATGGTGCCGAGAAGCTGTGCTCGGCACCCGAGGACTTCCGTTAGTGGCGCACGAGTGAGTTTCGACCGGGCATGCGTCATAGGGGCAGGCTCCATCGGCAGCCTGTGTGCCGGTCATCTCGGCCAGGTGGCAGAAGTCTCTGTTCTCGTGCGTCGGCCTGAACATGCCGCCGAGCTGAACGCCAATGGCCTGCGAGTTTCGGGCAAGTCGGACTTCACCTCCCGGGTGACGGCGGCCACCGATCCCGATGAGCTCCCCGTGCCGGAACTGATCATCATCGCCACCAAGGCCATGCAGGTGGAAGAAGCGGCCGCGGCGATCTCCGGGAGGTATCCGGACGCCATCGTCATGACGATCCAGAACGGCCTCGGCACCGAGGACGTTGTGGCCGCTCACGGCTCCTGGCCGATCGTGTCGAGCGTCACCTTCATGAGCGGCACCAAGGAATCAGATTCTCATGTGCACTACGAGCTGGACACCGCCACGTGGATGGGCCCCTTCCACGCCTCGGGGACCAGTTTCGAGACGGTCAAGGAGATCGGCGCTCTCTTCGAGTCGGTCGGGTTGAAGGTGGAGGTGTTGCCCGACCTTCGACCGGCCCAATGGTCGAAGCTCATCTTCAACGCCTCGGTCAACCCGGTTTCGGCCCTCACCGACCTTCCCCATGTCCAGTTGTTTGCTCGACGGGATCGGGACTCCGATCTCGGGCATCTCATGTTCGACCTCATCGAGGAAGGAAAACGGGTCGCGGCCGCGGCCGGTGTCGAGTTGTTCGAAGATCCGTGGGAGATGAACAGTCGGGCGGTGCAGCAGGGCTCAACCCACGACGACGAGTACGCGCACGTTCCGTCGATGCTGGCCGATGTCCGGGCCGGTCGCCGCACCGAAATCGACTTCATCCTCGGCTCCCTGGTACGCGAGGCTCATCGGCTGGGCGTTGCGGCACCGCTGTCGGAGGGCCTTTACCGTCTCGTCAAGGCCCGCGACCGGTCATACGACGAATGAGGAGGCTCGCATGAAGGTCGGAATTGTTGGTTCGGGGGCCGTTGGGAGTTTGTTTGCCGCTCACCTGGGGCAGCTCGATGATGTCGAGACCTGGATATATGACGTATCGCAGGCCCATGTTGATGCGATAAACGCCAACGGGTTACGGCTGACCGGCGTGGGAGAAATCCACACCCATCCGGTCGCCACAACTGATCCCACCGCACTGCCCCAGCTGGACTTCGGAATTGTCGCTACCAAAGGCATGCACACCCGGGGCGCTATGGAGGCCACGGGTGCGGCCTTCGCCGGGGGAGCGGTGTGTTCGGTGCAGAACGGAATTGGCAACGAGGAGATTATTGCCGAGTTCGTTCCGGCGGTGATCCGGGGCACCACCTTTCCCGCCGGGAAGCTCATCGAGCCGGGTGTCGTGCAATGGGACACGGCGGGCAGTACCTGGATCGGGCCGTTCGAGCCGAAGCCGGCGACGATGGAGCAGGTCGAGGCGCTGGCCGAGGCGCTCACCCGGAGCGGCATGGAAACCCTCGGCCTCGAGGATGCCCGGGGAGCCCAATGGACCAAGCTCATCTTCAACGCCGCCAGCAACGCCTTGTGTTCGCTCACCCAGCTGCCCCACGGAAGGGCGGCCCAAAACGAGCAGGTGCGGTGGGTGATGGACGGAGTTATCGCAGAAGGCAAAGCGGTGGCCACCGCCCTCGGGATCGAAATGGAAAAGGACCCCGCCATCTTCCTCGAGGAGAGCATCGTGCCTGCGCTCGACCACAAGCCGAGCATGCTCCAGGATGTGCTGGCCGGCCGGTTGACGGAGGTCGACCAGCTAAACGGCGGCATCGTTCGATTCGGTGAGGAGACCGGGATCGATACCCCGCTCAATCGGGCGGCCTGGTCGCTCGTGAAAGGATTGGAGGCTTCATGGAAGCTGTAACCCCGGCACCAACCGTTAGCCAGAAGGAAATCGACCGGCGGCATGCCCGGATCCGGGAGGCGCTGGCGGAACAGGGAATTGACGCACTGGTCGTGGCGGGTACCGAGTACACGGGCTTCGAAGGCGGGATCCGCTGGATATCCGGCTTCCGGATGGTCCACCGCTATGCCTATGGCCTCATACCGGTCCAAGGCGATCCGATAACCGTGTTTCCCGCCGAGGCCCGCTGGGTGGGTCAACATGGCGAGTCGTGGATCGACGAGCAGGTGTTCGCCGACACCCCGGGAGCATGGATGCGCCAACTCGCCGAGCAGCGCGGCTGGGGCCGGCTGGCCGTCTACGGCCTCAACTTCGCGATGCCGGTGCGGGATTATGTGGCGCTCACCGGCGGCGAGCTCGAGATCATCGACTTCGATGTCGAATTCGATCTGCTGAGGGCCGTCAAGAGCGAGGAGGAACTGGGGCTGGTGCGCCATAGCTTCGATCTCAACGAGCGGGGGTTTTGGAAGGTTCTCGAGGCCTACGAGCCCGGCAAGACCGAAGCGGCCATCCTCGCCCCGGCCGAAGAGCTGTTCGTCCGTAGCGGCACCACTCGCACAACCCAGAACATGGTTCTGTCGGGTCATGACGGCAATGCCGGGCCGGAGTTCAAGCACCCGGACCCGATCCGACCCGTCGAACCGACCGATCTGTTGTTGTACTCGGTGGAGATAGCCGGACCGACCGGCTACTGGGCCGAATTTGCCCGACCGATTTCCCAAGCCGGCCTCAGTCCCAGGACCCAAGAAATCATGGACGCCTACCAGGAGTGCTTCGAGCGGGCCCGTACCTCATTGCGGGCCGGCAACACGGCGCACGATGTGCACATGCAGGTCTTCGGTGCCTTTGACGGCCTGGACGTCAAGGCCGGCCACGTCACCGGTCACTCGATTGACATGATCATGGTGGCCCACCCTCGCATCGGTGAAGGAGTCGAGACTGTGCTTGAGGAGAACATGATCATCTCCATTCACCCGCACGTGGTCACCACCGACGAGGAGAATTGCCTCTACATGCAGGAGACCTTCCGGGTCACGCCCGGCGGAGGTGAACAGCTTTCCTCTGTTCCGATCGTTGCCTTCGATGGAAGCGAGCGAACACCTTCCTGATGTTGATCGAACACGCCGGCAAGTCACCTCGGATCCATGAGTCGGCCTGGGTAGCCCCCAACGCCACCGTCGCCGGTGATGTTGAGATCGGTCCTGACGCACGGGTGTTGTTCGGTGCGGTTATCTCCGCCGATGGAGGACCCGTTCGCGTTGGTAGCGGCTGCGTAATCATGGAGAACGCGGTGCTACGCGGTACCTCCAAGTACTCCCTTATCGTTGGCGATCGGGTGCTGGTCGGCCCCCACGCCTACCTCAGTGGCTGTACGGTCGGCGATGAGGCCTTTTTGGCCACCGGGACAGCAGTGTTCAACGGCGCACAGGTGGGGCGCCGGGCGGAAGTGCGGGTCAACGGCGTCGTCCATCTGAAAACGGTTCTTCCCGACGAGGCGGTGGTGCCGATCGGCTGGGTGGCGGTCGGGGATCCTGCCTCGATCCTCCCTCCGGGTCGCCACGATGAGATCTGGGCGATCCAGGAGCCACTCGACTTCCCACAGGAGGTCTTCGGTGTCGACCGCTCGCCTGAGATGATGACCGAGATCATGACCCGCTACGCCCGTGGCCTCTCTCGACACAGTGCGGACAGGATCGTTCAGCCCTGACCGCTGAGTCCCCGGGCGCCCGCTTAGGGCATCGTTTCCATCGCTGAGATCGTCCCTTCGATCACACCCAGGTAGCCGGGGAAGTCGAATTCGGGGAAGGCAGTGTCGGCAGGAAAGTGGCCTTCATATAGCGGATAGAAGGCGCCGGGTGCTGAGGGATTGAGAACCACGCTCGTGGCTCCTGCTTTGAAGTACTGGTCTATCCGTTCGCGGGCATGGTCTCCGGTGCCGGCAATCGTTAGGGCATCGGCCATTTCGTGGGTCACCGTGTCGAGCGCGCCGGTCACGTCACCGGCCGCGACTCGATCCCTGATCTCTTGCGCCTGGGGACCGAAACCAGCGGCTTCAAAGCTGGCGGCATAGGCCGGGGATGAATCGACGGCGGTGGCAAACATGACGACCTGGCCCGTGATCTGCTCGTAGGCGTGATCGCTCCCAACGATGGCCGGAAGGCCCACTCCGATGTCGAAGTTATCGAGCGATCGACCACTGCGTTCGGCGCCGATGGCAAGGTTGGGCAGCACGACGTCGCGCAAGTACTCGACCGAGTAGGCATATCCGAGCAAGCCGTCGGCGATCTCGCCGGCCAATTGAATCATTTGGGGACCTATGGCCGCCATGTGGATCGGGGCCCTCTTTTCAGGAGGCATCGCCATCAGTTGGAACTGCTGGATGCGGAAGATCTCTCCCTGGAAAGTGGTGGCCTCTCCCGAGAGGATTCCTTTCAGAATTGTGATGAACTCTCTCATTGCCCGAACGGGCCGTTCGTACGTGCGGTCGTGCCAGTTGTTCACGTACCCCCGTGCCTGAGTGCCTAAGCCGATGACCAGACGCTCATTCGATACCGCATGCAAGGTCGCCGTCTCAAGAGCCATCGTCACCGGGGATCGTGACCAAATGCCGACAACGCCAAATCCGATCTCGATCTGCTCGGTCGCTAAGGCTGCTGCCGTGGCGGGCACGATTGCGTCGGTGAAAATGATCTCCGGGAGCCATAGGCGGCCGAATCCAGCTGCTTCGGCCTGCTGGGCATAGGTGACGGTCAGGTTGGCGGGCAGGCCCTCCAAGAGAATGCCGAGTGTCGTCATGTCGCTGAGCCTTTCTGGTCTCCTTACACGAACTTCGAGGCCACCATGAAGCCGGAGTTGCCGCCTAAGCCGGGCCCGGGATGGGTGGATGCTCCAATGTGGAACAGGCGCTTGATCGGGGTCTCGTGGTTGCGGGCACCCGGGAAGGGTCTCCATAGGAGAAACTGATCGATGCTGCAGGCTCCCGAGTAAGGGTCACCCCCGACCAGGTTCATATTCATCCCCTCCAGCTCGGCGGGCGAGTAGGCGGCCCGCCCCACGATGCTCGACCGGAAGTTGGGAATGAGCGCGGCCAGGCGCCGTTCAATCCGGTCGAGGTAGGCCTCTTTGACCTCGTTGTTCCACCGGCCGTCGGCTGGGGCGGCGATCTCGCCGGCGGCGTCACCCTTGATGACCGACGGCAGTTCCTGCAGCTGCACCCAGAAGATCCAGCCCCCCTCCGGTGCCCGGGAAGAATCGAGGGCCACCGGTTGACCCACCACAATTGTCCCCGACTCGGGCAGCAGCCCTCGCTCGGCTTCGTTGACTGCCTTGGAGACCCCGTCGAGCCCGGCCGTCAAGTGCACGTAGGCAACCTTGGCCAGATCGGGGTCGGGCCATTCGGGTGGGGCACTCAGTGCGTAGTGCACCTGCATGTCGGCCCGCCCGTAGCGGTAGGCCGCCGCCTTGGCCGCGATATCAGGGGGTGGGGCTTCGATCAGCCGTCCATAGAGCTGGGTGGGGGTCACGTTGGCGATGACGGCTTCGCTCGCCAGATAGGTGGTCCCGTCGGTGGTGACCACCCCGGACGCTTTGCCACCGGAGACGGTTACCCGGGCAACGTCGGCGTCTGTGACGAGCGAGCCTCCGTTGCCTTCAATGACGGTGCGGAAGGCATCGATGATCTTCTGGCTGCCGCCGACCACCACCGGCATCCCGGCCATGCCGATAGCACCCATGATGACCTTGCCCATGAGCCCCGAGTAGGTGTCGTCGGGCCCCAAGCCGGCGTGCAACACCCAGGGAGCGACTATGCCCTTCACCAGGTCGCTTTCGAAGTCCCGCTCAACCCATGTCCGGCACGACTCGAGGGATTCTCCGAAGAACTCGAACGTGCCGCGCAGCTTGCGCTTGCGGGTTTCCTTGAAGAGGAGCTTGGTGGCCGAGCGGCTGTACAGCTCGTTCCCCAGCAAGCCGAAGGTGAGCTCGGCGTTGGCTTCGAAGAAACTCCCGATGGCCGATCCGAAAGCTGCGCCGTCCCCGCGGTGGACGGCGTCGAATCGCCTCCCGGTCTCCTCCCCGTCGGTCGACATTATCAGGGAGTGCCCATCCTCGGTCAGCACCGCCGTCGGATAATCAGTATTGGCGAACTCGAGCCCGGCAGCGTGCAAATCGGCACCGAGGGCTTCGTATCCGGGACCGGTAGTGAACAACGGGTATGAGGTGGACAGGATGTCGTGGGTATATCCCGGGAAAAGCTCTTCGGAGCGGATACATCCTCCGATCCGATCGTTGCGCTCCAACACCACCACTCGCTTGCCGCCCTTGGCCAGCACGGCGGCGCACACGAGGGAGTTCATACCGCTGCCGACGACGACGAATTCGTAGGTTTCAGCCATGCGAGTCCTCCGGAGATTCGGGAGTGAGCTGGGCCCGGCTGAGCCCGGTCGGGCCCATCGCGGTGTAGCCGCCGTCAACGGCGATGTCCTCACCGGTGATGAAGGAGGACCAGTCCGAGGCGAGAAACACAACCACCCTGGCGACCTCCTCCGGATCGGCGATGCGGCCGGGCAGATGAAAGTCGCCGGCGAACTCGTCGGCCCGGGCCCGGTCGTCGCCCGACATGGCGATGACCGGATTGCTCCAGGTCCAGGCCGGAGACACCGAGTTGACCCGGATCCGCTGCTCGGCGAGGGCTACTGCCTCATTGCGGGTGATCCCGAGAATGCCGGCCTTGGTGGCGCTGTACACGAACGTGCGAAGCGTGGCTCGTTTGCCCGAGGTCGAGGCGAAGTTGATGATGGACCCGCCTCCCACCGCCGCCATATGGGGAGCGACCCGGGCGGTGAGAAGGGCTCCCGATACGAGGTTCACATTGAGGGCGGTTAGCCAGTCGGCCCGGTTGGTCTCAAGGCCATGGTCGAGGTAGGTGGCGGCGGCATTGACGAGCACGTCGATCCGACCAAAGGTGTCGAGGCAATACTGCACGAGGCCATCGAGCTGGGCATCATCGGTGACATCGGCCGGGAAGAAGTGAACACCGTCTCCCAGCTGGGAGACGCTCGCCCGCCCTGCTGCCTCGTTGAGATCCGCCGACACCACCCGGGCCCCCGCCTCATGGAGGGCCTCGACTACCCGTGCTGCCAGGAGGGTGGCTCCCCCGGTAACGATGGCCACTTTGCCCTCCAGGGTCAACGTGCTCACGGCTGGCTCCTCACTCGGCCACCTGTCCGGGCGGCCGGACGGTCTATTGGTTGAGCTCGGCCTCGGCGGCGGTAAAGAACTCCTCCATGATCGTGTCGGCCTTCTTGCGAATCGTCCCCGAGCCCATCGTGGCGACTGTCCCGATGACGTTCCAGCGGCCTTTCACGTGAATCATCGTGCCGGAGCCCTCAGGCTGCAACGCCAGGGTGCCGTCGACGACGATGCTGGTAGAGACCGCCCGGTCCTCACCTTTCGCCCGGAAAGAGATCACCGAGCCTTCGGTCAGATCGGTGACACCGATGTCGAGGTCGGCCCTCAATTTGAACGGCCCGAACTGGTCCTCCAGCACGGCTGTGTAGCTCTCGAGGTGGTTGAGTTCCTCGACTTCGCCAACCACCGTGACCCAGCCGGCGACCGTGCCCACGTCGGTGAGGGCTCCCCAGCATTCCGCCGGAGAGCGGCTCACCGTCAGAGATCGCTCGAAATCTGCCGATGGCATCGGGTATCAGCTTCCGTTCTTGGATACCACGGCCACGCCCCGTTCTTCGGCCGGGCCGTCCCAATTGAGCATTCGCCACAGCCGCTCGGGTGGGTTGTACGAGTCGTCGACGATCGCCTTGTCCGGCCCGAGCGCATTCTGGATGGCCGCCGAGATGGTGTGGACGGGCGCCCCACCACCCTCTCCCATCCCTTTGGCCCCCGTTCCGCTGAAGGGCGAAGGGGATTCGATGTGGTCGGTCTTGATGTACGGGACATCAGTGGCCGAGGCCGCGTGATAGAACAGGAAGTTGCTGGTCAACAACTGCCCGTCCTCGTCGTAATCGAACGACTCTTGCAGTGCAGCTCCAATGCCGTGGGCGGTCGCCCCGTGGACCTGGCCTTCAACCACCATCGGGTTGATTCGGGTCCCGCAGTCGTCGACCACCGCGTAGTCGAGGATCCGGACCTTGCCGGTCTCCTCGTCCACTTCGATAACAGCTGCATGGGTTTGGGTCGAGTAGGTGAGCGTGAGATTCCCGTACTTCTTCTCCGTATCGGGTATCTCGAACGGCGGCACATAGACATGCCGGCACACGAGCGAGACACGCTCGGCCATCTCGTGGGGGAGCGTGGCGTTGTTGGCCAGCACCATGTTGGCAATACCGATGAACGGAATCGCCGCCTCCGGGTTCCCAATGATGCGGGCCTCGCCGTTCTCGAGCTCCACCATGTCCTGCTCGACGCCGAAGGCGTGAGCCGCCACCTCGATGATCTCGGCTTTGAGCTTCTCGACGGCCCCGATGACCGCATTGATTCCCGTGACCGCGAACTGGCTGGCGTAGGTGCCCGAGAACCCGATATAGGCGCTATGCGACTTGTCGAAGCCGGCCCAGACCCGGATGTTCTCCGGACTCATCCCGAGAATGTCGGCTGCCACCTGAGACGCAGTCGTCTCGTGACCCTGTCCCTGGGGGCTGGTGCCCAGCTTGAGCATGACCTCGCCGTACAGATCGAGAAGGGCGGTGCAGGCTTCGCCGTTACCCGAGAACGGAAGCTCCGGGTTGAGGATCCTCGACTGACCGAAGTTGTTGGTTCCGGAGTCGAGGGTGGTGCCGATGCCGATCCCGATGCGCTTTCCGCTCCCGGCAGTCTCGGCCTGGAGCTTCTTGACCCCCTCGTAGTCGATCATCTCCAGCACGCGATCGAGGGCGGCCGGCAGGTTCCCCGAGTCGTACACGCAGCCGTTTGGCGTTGTGTACGGGTAGTCCTCAGGCTGCACATAGTTCATCCTGCGGACCTCGACCGGATCGAGGCCCAGCTCCTGGGCGACCAGGTCGACCACCCGTTCAACAAACCAGATGTGCTGCATACGCGAGTAGCCACGATTCGGCACTGCCGGGCACTTGTTGGTGAGCGTCTCGGTGTAATCCACCTGGACGTGCTTGAACTTGTAGGGGCCGGGCACCACCTGGGACCAAATCACCGCTCCGAGCGGCTCGTAGTGCAGGTAGGCGCCGGCGTCGTCGAATGCTCGCATTTTGAAGCCGAGCATGGTGCCATCGGCCATCACCGGAACCTCGATGTCGAGGAAGGTTCGCTCGTTGCCGTGCCCTCCGGACTGATGATGCTCGGTGCGGGTCTCCGTCCACTTCACCGGCCGGTTGGCTTTGCGCGACAGAAGGGCGAGAGCGCCGATCGAGATGTACGAGTTGATCTTGATGCCGAACCCGCCGCCGATGTCTTGGGAGACGAAGTCGAACTGGTCGATGCCAACTCCCATCGACGGGCCAATCACCAGCGCCCCAAACATCGGGAACTGATTGTTCGAAACAACCCGGATCATGTCGGTACCAGGGTCCCAGTTCACCAGCACTGCGTTGCACTCGATGGGCGTCGAGGAGTAGCGGTGGAAATGGAGCTTGTCGATCTTGATGACATGGTCGGCGTTCTCCAATGCCCAGTCGATGTCACCCCAATCGAACAAGCCCTGCCAGGCGATGTTGTCGCCGAGCGACTCGTGCAGGACATAGCTGTCCGGGTCGGCCGCCTTGATGCCATCGATGTTCACCGGCAGCGGGTCGTAATCGACCTCGATGAGGTCGGCCGCGTCGCGGGCGATCTCGCGGGTCTCGGCCATGACGAGCGCGACCGCGTCGCCCTGGTAGCGGGCCACGTCGACGGCGAGCAGATACTCGTTCATCTGGGCCCCGTCTTCTTTCGGCGCGAACTGGAAGAGAGGCTCGGTCATTGCCTTGACCTCGTCTCCGGTGAGGGTGGTGATGACACCCGGCAGAGCTTCGGCCTTGGACACGTCGATGCTCACAATGCGGGCATGGCCGTAGGGGGAGCGAACGAACTGGGCATAGCCCTGCCGGTGCATCCCCTCGTCGTCGACGAAGGCACCCTGGGCCTTCAAGAGGCGTTCGTCCTCCTTGCGGGGCAGGCTCTGTCCCGTCCAGGTTGCGGCGGTTACCTTCTCGGTGGTCGGGGCGGTCATGCGCTCACCTCCTTGGCGTGTTCTCTGTTCAGGCGCTCGACCAGTGCCAGGCCCGAATCACCATGGGCGGCGGCCGAGATGGCCTTGACGATGTTCATGTATCCGGTGCAGCGGCACAGGTTTCCGTGGAGTGCTTCGCGTATCTCGTCGGCCGACGGGTTCGGGTTGCGCTCCAGGAGAAACTTCGCACTCATCAGCACGCCGGATGTGCAATACCCGCATTGCAGCCCGTGATGCTCGCGGAACGATTCCTGCAGCTCATCCAGATCGCCCGACTCGCCGGCGAGGGACTCCACGGTGTCGATGGCGGCGCCGTCGGCCTGAACCGCCAACATCATGCAGCTCTTGATGACCTTGCCCTCGTAGCTGACGCTGCAGGCTCCGCAGTGGCCGGTGTCGCA